>TARA_R110000868_G_scaffold21614_18_pt1 | contig 11221 bp, 7 predicted proteins | sample TARA_R110000868 | Tara Oceans TARA_R110000868 (sample SAMEA4397489) | marine metagenome | biome: Polar Biome; feature: [SRF] surface water layer (ENVO:00010504); material: water (ENVO:00002006), including particulate matter (ENVO:01000060) such as... | depth 5 m | reverse complement strand
ACTCTATGCCGATATTAAACGCAATATTAACCATAGAAGTCTAATCCTACTCTACAGCAATTTTGAGACCTTGGATGCCCTTCAGCGACAACTCCCCTATTTACAAGCCATTGCCAAGCAACATTTATTAGTGGTCATTTTTTTTGAAAACACGGAATTGATCAGGTTTGTGGATGAAAAAGCGGAAACCGTTCATCAGATATTTGAAAAAACCATTGCAGAGAAATTTGTTTATGAGAAAAAACTTATCGTGAACGAATTAAGGAAATATGGTATACAGACCATCCTAACCAAACCGGAGAATCTTACCATAAACACCATCAACAAATATTTGGAAATAAAAGCACGGGGCCTAATTTAGCTTTTTTTAATGGTCGCCAAGAAAGCTATTTAAGATTTTCCCATGGTCACTGTTCGTTTCCTATGGTCCTCATTCCGGATAGGTCAATCCACTTCTCCTTTTTCCTTCTCTGTTTTTTTTCTGAAAAAATATCTATGGTAATTCCAACAGACACCCCTCCCAATACTGTGGCCATTAAGTCCCTATTATCCCAACCATTATAAATGTGCTCATCATAGGCCTCTTTTGCCAAACCTGCCAATAAACTGGCCGCGAAGGAACCTGCTATTCTCCAATAGCGATTACCACCTGAATAACGATCAGCTATATCGGCACCAACAGCACCACTCATGGCTCCAGCTACAAAATGTTTTACTTTATCCTCCTGCAGTTGAGCGCTAATTGGTAAAGCTGAAAAAGAAATGAGAATACTTAAAATTATTCCTTTCATGGGGCACAAAGATACTAATGGCTTTACAAATACTTTTAGTATCTAAAAAAAAATAAATTATGTACATTGTACACAACTCATTAACAATGAAGATTATGAATTCGGATTACACCAAGATATTTTCCGGCAATTTTATTGTGTCCCAAGCCATTGTAAATCAACTTAAGGAAATAGGTATAGTACCTGTGGTAAAGGACGAATCCGGAAGATTGGCAGGTTTTGGTTCGCCCATGCAGGGAGATCAAGAAATATATGTCAATGCCTATGAAATGGTAAAAGCACAAACTATTGCTCAAAAAGTTATTGGTGCTTAAAAGCCGGGCCATTGGATTGTCCTCTAACTATTCCGAGAACAATTGTAAATTAATGTTTACCGTGTCGTGGTCTTAACTCATTAGTTAGGAGAACAACATAAACTAACTTGATACTGGCATATCTCCCTAAAATTAACTATTTTTAGATAAAGAAAATATTAGTTTTTCTTTCCCCCTCCGTTAGCGTTTATTAATACTCCCCTTGTAATTTAGATTTTTACGCATAAGAACCTAGGCAATCTATATTCAAATATAGTTTGACCTTATTCGCTAGTTTTATAATCCAATTAGGAATTAACACATCAATTTAAATGTCATGAAAACAAAATTAAGTCTCTTGATAATAGCCTTAGTTCTATTACCACTTGTTTACCATTGGACACCCGAACAAAGACCAGAAGTATTGGAAGTAACGCAGGAAGCTAGTTTTTACTCCATGAAATGTACCGTTGCCAAATACCTATTGAGCAATGTAGATACCACTCAACAAATTGCACCACTGTTTGAAAACCTAGGTAATTTACATTTCGGCATAAGCACCAAAGACCAAAAGGCCCAAACTTATTTTAATCAGGGATTAAAACTTACCTATGCTTTTAACCATGCCGAAGCCCACCGTTCTTTTATGGAGGCATCCCGGTTTGACCCAAAGGCTATAATGACCTATTGGGGCCAGGCATATACCTTAGGTCCTAACATAAATGACCCCATGCCCGATGATGAGCGCAGGACAAAATCTTATGAAGCCCTTATAAAAGCCAAAAACTTAGCCCAAAATGGTACTCCAAAAGAAAAAGCTTTAATAGATGCTTTGACCCATAGGTATAGTAGTGACTTAACAAAGGATATTCAGGAATTAAATATTGCCTACATGAATGCCATGGAAAAAGTAGTGAATAAATTTCCAGGCGATGCAGATGTACAAACCTTATACGCGGCTTCCGTTATGAATACAATGCCCTGGAATTATTGGGACAATAATGGCAATCCAGCTCCCAATACACTAAAGGGAAAAGCTGCCCTGGAGCGTGCCATGGCCCTGAATCCTGACCATCCAGGAGCCCATCATTATTATATTCATATGGTGGAACTTCCTAAACCAGATCTCGCCATTCCCAGTGCAGATAAACTTGGCTCCCTAATGCCCGCAGCAGGCCATATTGTGCATATGCCATCACATATTTACATAAGGATAGGTAGGTATGAGGATGCCGTAAGGGTAAATCAGGCCGCAATTTTGGCAGATGAGGATTATATTTCGCAATGTTACTCCCAGGGTATGTATCCACTGGGTTATTATCCTCATAATTTACATTTCCTATGGTCTGCCTCTACCCTTTTGGGTAATAGTGATCTGGCCATTGACGCCGCCAAAAAAACCGCAGAAAAAGTCCCTATTGGCGAAATGATAACTATGCCATTTCTACAAGATTTTGCATCCACGCCACTTTTGGCCTATACACGGTTTGGAAAATGGAATGAAATTTTGACAATACCCTATCCTGGTGATGAATATAAACACCTAAAACTTATTTGGCACTATGCACGAGGCATTGCCTTTATAAGAAAAAATAATATCAAAGAAGCCAAAGAAGAGCTAGAGGCCCTCACCGCTATGAAGAACGACCCAGAATTGGAAACTGTAGTTGCCAATTATACCAATCCATCTTCAAATATTGCTCAGATTGCCCATTCTGTTGTTTCAGGTGAGATTGCTGCTGCCGAAGGCAATTTACCAAAAGCCAAGGAGCACCTTTCAAAAGCCATTTACCTTGAAGACCATTTAATTTACAGCGAGCCAACTGCTTGGCATATACCTGTAAGACAGACTTTAGGGGCCATCTTGGTAAATGCGGAAAATTTTTCGGAGGCTGAAAAATTGTATAAGGAGGACCTAGAGGTACTCCGCCAAAACGGCTGGTCATTAATAGGCCTATATGAAAGCCTAGTGGGGCAGGGTAAATTGGAAGAAGCTAAAATGATCATGCAAGAATTTGTTACCGCTTGGAAACATGCCGATATAAAGATAACAACCTCTGTTTTATAACGGTACATCCAAAAATGGATAATGGCCACACAAAGAAAATTCAAAACAAATGTGTTTGGAAAAGTGGTTCTCCCAATTATTTTATAGGACTTGGGTTTAGTATTACGCTTTAGACGACATCAATTTTAAAAATGTTTCACCTCGGCCTTTGCATCGGTAAATTCCTTTATTAGGTCTGACACAATCTGGGCAGCGGGCCTAATATCATGGATAATGGCGGCAACCTGCCCAATTTCCAATTCCCCTTCCTCCAAATCCCCCTCGAACATACCTCTTTTAGCTCGTGCTCTGCCCAATAGCACTTTAAGTTCTTCTACGGAAGCGCAATCAGCATAAGCTTGTTGTATATCGCTATAGAACTTATTTTTTAATAGTCGCACCGGAGCCAATTCCTTCAGGGTCAATTGGGTTGCCCCTTCCCCAGCCTCTACTATTTTTTGTTTAAATAAAGGATGGGACGAGGCTTCATCACTGGCCACAAACCGACTACCAACCTGTACCCCATCGGCACCCAAAACCATAACGGCCAACATTGCCCTACCCGTAGCTATTCCCCCGGCAGCAATTAAGGGAACACTAATTTTTTCCTTTACTGCAGGAACCAATGTCAAGGTAGTGGTCTCATCCCTTCCATTATGTCCACCTGCCTCAAAACCTTCCGCTACAATAGCATCCACTCCTGCTTCCTCTGCCTTTTGGGCAAATTTTACGCTGCTTACCACATGCACTACAGTAATCCCTTTATCTTTTAAATAAGAGGTCCAGGTTTTTGGATTTCCGGCCGAAGTAAATACGATTCTTACATCCAGCTCCACAATTATATCCATTAACCGGTCTATATCCGGATACAACATAGGTACGTTAACGGCAAAAGGCTTATTGGTGGCCAACTTACATTTCCCGATATGTTCGCGAAGCACCTCTGGGTACATGGATCCCGCTCCTATTATACCCAATCCTCCCGCATTGGAAACCGCTGAGGCCAAACGCCATCCACTGGCCCAAACCATTCCGGCCTGAATTAATGGGTATTCTATTCCAAAAAGATCGGTAATTCTATTTCCCATTAGTTTTTTATGAATTTAAATTCCTTACGCACACCATCAACCTTGACCTCCACAATATACATAGCCCTACTTAAATTTTCCACAGGGATTTCCGGATTGTTTGGGGTAATTTGTTTTTGCAATATTAGTTTTCCGTAGGTATCAAAAAGTGATAATGAGGCACTCCCATAGGTCGGGGGAAGCTCTACCTGAAACTGGGATCTGGAGGGGTTCGGAAATAGGTACCACAAAGTCTCATCCAATTCGGATTCATTTATCCCCAATACCGCCAAGGGTAAGGAAAAATCAGGTATACCATAACCCATTTGGGAATTTGGATTTTGATAATGGGAAGATGATCCCCTTACCATTGCCATAATCTCAAGGTTCGTTTTTTGTGGGAATGCCTGCCAAAAAGAAGCTATGGCCCCTGCCATTATTGGCGAAGCAAAAGAGGTTCCATTGTTTGGTACCAGTCGATCATCAGGACCTATGACTACTGCCCTTTCCCCCAAGGCCATCCCATCCGGTTTTATCCTGCCATCCGAGCTTGGCCCCCTAGAGCTAAAAGTCGCGTAATTACCATTTCCATCAACCGCACCAACACCAAAAACGTTGGCATCTGCAGGGGCCGTAATTATTCCCCAATTACTATCCCCGGAATTCCCTGCTGAATTCACTATTAAAATCCCCTTCTCCGTAGCTATGTTGGCTCCCTTGGAAATAAATGCAGTATTTCCATCCATTTCTGCAGGTGAATAATTATATCTGGAATCATCATAAGTGCTGTATCCCAAAGAGCTATTGATAATATCTACCCCAAGACTATCTGCCCTTTCAGCGGCCTCCACCCAATAACTTTCTTCCACTGGAGTTTCTGTGGCAGCGTCTTCAGTTCTAAAGAGAATATAGCTGGCGTCCGGAGCTGTTCCCACAAATTCCCCGTCTACAAAACCGGCCATATCTGACAATACCCGGGTACCGTGGTCATTTACATTGGCCCTATAAATATCTGTTGATCGCAGCACAAAATCGTACCCTCCCAATAAATCATTGTTGGATCGTAAACGGACAAAGGCATTCATCTGATCTACATTGGGAAACCCACTGTCCAAAACAGCAATTAAAATACCATCGCCTGTAAAGTTATTTCTGTGCAATACCTCTACCCGCAACTGTTTTACTTGCGTATTACTGGGGCCATAGACAAAATCCGCCTGCTGCTCCAGAAACTTATTGGTATGATTGTCCATCAGAATTCCTCCTGCCAAAGCTGATTTACCATTGATACTCCTATCGGCGTACAAGATATGATCAACGAACTGGAGGTTCATTAAAGCGGTAATATTTGCGATACTACCGACCACATGGGCACAATTGAACCATTTGGACTTCGCCCATACCGTTATCCCGGTTTGAAGTTTTAATTGCGCAATATAGGCCTCATTGACCGGAACATCCCTTTCATCTATGGCTATATTAAATCTGCTCTTCTTTTGTAGTGCCCTTTCAGATAAAATACTGGAAGGTTCCGCAAGGGCCTCTTCCACCCTATCCTTATCTTTAAAATATACCCAAGCATGGTCCTGTGCCATTCCCCAAAGGGAAAATATTAGGCACAGAAAGAGGGTAGCCCTTGACATATTATGAGATTACACCGGACCCTACCAATTCTTCCCCAATATACCAAGCAACAAACTGCCCTTCTGTAATAGCCGATTGCTTTTCCTCAAAATCAACATACAAACCAGCATCCACCCTATACAAGGTTGCTTTCTGCAAAGGTTGTCTATACCTTATCCTAGCCATGACCTCCATGCTCTGATCCACTTCCAAGGCCAGATCGGTGCGTACCCAATGCAATTCATCATTGTTCACAAATAATGTCCTGCGATAGAGACCTGGATGACTTTTACCCTGACCGGTATAAATTACATTTTGGTCAACATCGGTGTCTATAACGAATAGAGGCTCCTTGGTACCCCCTACATCCAATCCTTTGCGTTGGCCCTTGGTAAAATAATGGGCTCCTTGATGTTCCCCTACAACTTTCCCGTCTGTTAAGTTATAGTGCGGCTTTTCTGCGAAAAACGCTAATTCCTCCGCCTTGGAATTAAACTCGGGAACATTATGTACATACTGCTCCAATACCGCCGGCACTTCAACAATTACTCCTTTTTTTGGTCTTAACTTTTGTTGTAAAAATTCGGGCAAACGAACTTTCCCGATAAAACAAAGTCCTTGGGAGTCCTTTTTATCCGCAGTGATCAAATCGTTTGCTGCTGCTATTTTACGCACTTCAGGCTTTAAAAGTTCCCCTATAGGGAATAAGGTTTTGGAAAGCTGTTCCTGGGAAAGCTGACATAAAAAATAGGATTGGTCCTTATTTCCATCGGCCCCTGCCAACAATTGATAGGTTTCCGTCCCATCTTCATTTTTAATAACACCTTTTCTACAGTAATGACCTGTGGCTACGTAGTCGGCACCGAGCTGCATCGCTATTTTCATGAACACATCAAACTTAATTTCCCTATTACATAAAACATCGGGATTGGGAGTCCTACCTTTTTCATACTCCCTAAACATATAGTCCACGATCCGCTCTTTATATTGGGCACTCAGGTCTACCGTCTGAAAGGGAATACCCAACTTTTCGGCAACAATAAGCGCATCATTGCTATCCTCCAACCATGGACATTCTTTGGAAATGGTCACGGAATCGTCATGCCAATTCTTCATAAATAGACCAATAACCTCATATCCCTGTTCCTTTAAGAGATATGCCGTAACACTGGAATCCACACCACCGGAAAGTCCGACAACCACCTTTTTCATACGTTTAAATCTACTTTTGTTTATGGTATCCCTTTGGTCGTATTTGACTAAGAGCGACTTACAATTTAGTACACAAAAATACAAAATTGGAATTTGGTTGCTTTGAAAATATGGCCCAATGACGATTGATGGAAAATTCCACTCTTTTGTACTTTAGAAAATAGTGCTGTCTAGAATAAATACAGGAACAAACTTTCGTATTAACTAGCTACTAAACTTTTAAACTGCAAAATCCTAAGCCCTAAAAAGACCGGTATTTAATTTATACAAATTGCTAAACAACAAAAGAAGCCACTTTAGCATACTAAAAAGCCTCCTTTACAACTATTAGTTTTACACAGTTCAAAAAATTACAATCTTTGAGGACCCAAAACTTACCAAACTAAACCAAATCAATGCTAAAAACCCCGACTAAATGGCCGGGGTTTTTTTTTGATTATCCTGTAACCATCAATTCTATAGCAATATCCAAATTTGTGTTTAACAATTATCAAGTAGATCAAATTGTTGATAATTGAACCAATTATAGGTTAATTAAATAATTTAACCATTATAAAAATATTCGGCCCCATTCAACAGGTTTAGTATTATGCATAACTATTACAGTGGATAAAAAAAAGTTATATACGCTCCACCGTCCATCAATAGAAATTAATTTTATAGCATTGTAATTTTCCCTGGGAAACCAATTAAGCATCAAGAATAATCCCAAAAAAAAAAGTGCCTGAATTTCTTCAAGCACTTTAATTATTTTGAAGTCAAAGTTCGACTTATTTCTTGCCTATTTTTTTTTGTTCCTCTGCCTGTTCCATCATCTCCCTCATCTTCTTTTGAAACTTGTTCTCTTTTTTAGGCTTCTTTTTATTCTCTTGTATCTGAGCATGGATCTTGTCCTCATCCAAGATAAACTTCTTAATGGCCAACATGATAAAAATGGTAATCAAGTTAGATACAAAATAGTATAAACTAAGTCCACTGGCATAGTTATTAAAGAAGACCAACATCATTAACGGAGACAGGTACATAATAAATTTCATATTCGGCATTCCAGGCTGAGTCTGCATATTTTGACCTGTAGTCATCATCATATAAAAGAAAATGGCTACCGATGCCAAAATGGGAAACAAACTAACATGATCTCCATAAAATGGAATAGTAAAAGGCAATTGTGCTATGGCATCATAGGAAGAAAGGTCATCTGCCCATAAAAACGGTTTTTGTCGCAATGCAAAGGAAGTCGGGAAAAACATAAACAGGGCATAGAAAATTGGCATCTGCAACAATGCAGGTACACAACCACTCATGGGACTTACCCCAGCCTTGTTATACAATTTCATTGTTTCCTGTTGCTTTTTCATAGCATTGTCCTTAAACTTCTCGTTTAGCTCCGTAATTTCAGGTTTCAAAACCTTCATTTTGGCTTGGGACAAATATGACTTATAAGTTGCCGGTGACATTATTAACCTTACCAAAATGGTCATGACCACAATGGCAATACCGAATGGTAAAAAAGAACTCAAGAAAGTATAGACAGGAGTAAAGATATATCTGTTGATCCATCCAAAAATTCCCCATCCAAAAGGAATGGAATCATCCAGTCCCATTTCCTTGTACTGTGCCAAAACCTTTACATCTGTAGGTCCGTAGTACCAATTAAAATTATAGGCCAACTCCCCACCTTCCAACTTCAAAGGAATTTCGGAGGCAAATTCTTTCGTAAACTGTTGGGTATGGCTCTCCTCTTCCACTAAATTAACGGAGTTGAGTTTGGCAGTTTCAAATTTATTGGCATTGGTTAATATAGAACTGAAAAAATGCTGCCTAAAGGATATCCATTTCACATCCACTTCGGTTTCCTCATCTTCACTACCTTCCGAGAGCTTACTTATTTTATCATCATCGTGATTATAAGTAACCCTTGTATATCTATTTTCATACTGAATACTTTTGGAGTGTCGAATGGTCTTCAATTTCCAATCCAAATCAATGGGCTTGGAACTATTTAGCACCCCATTTAAACCTTGGGAACGTACGGTAAAACCAATGAGATACTGGTCCGGTTTCATTTCGTACCTATACTCCAAGAATTTATCGGAAGCCACTTTGGCCTTCATGGAAAGCACCTGATTTTCTCCAGATTTGGAAAGTGAAGGTTCAAAATATAAATCGTTGGTATTCAAAACCCTATTGTCCGAAGTACTAAAATTAAGGGCAAAATTGGCGTTACCGTCCTTAATTAAATAAACAGGCACGGAATCATAAGTAACATAGCCCTTCATTCTTGCCTCTACAATCTGACCTCCCTTGTTACTTATTTCCAAATAAACCACATCATTTTCCAAAACCGTAGTCCCTTCGGAAGGAGCGGTATAGCCAAAAGCACCAATGGCACTTTTATAGCTTGCTACAGCAGTTGAATCATGTAAATCGATCGACTTAGGTTGGGTAATTTCTTCTTTGACCATGTTGGCCTTTTGCAATTCTGCAGCCTCTACCTGCTCTTGTTGAGCCTTCTTTGCTTCCAGCTCTTCCGGTGTTGGCTGGTTCTGCCAAAACATAAAAATAAGAATACCAAAAATCAGTACAAAGCCGATAATGGTATTAATATCCAATTTCTTTTCCTCCATCTAAAGTTTAATTTTAAAATATTCTCGGAAGGGATGCAATCAATTTTTAATTTCCCAACAGATTATAACAGCTTACAAATATATGCCCAATTAGGCTAATCATGTCAAACTGGCACTAGTTTATTGCTTTCCTTCCTTCTGGTGCTTTAAAGCGGCTTTAACAAACCCTACAAATAATGGATGCGGATTGTCTACAGTACTCTTATATTCTGGATGATATTGCACCCCAATGAACCAAGGATGTGAAGGAATTTCCACAATTTCCACCAATCCCGTTTCCTTATTTACACCGGAAGCCACTAGTCCGGCTTCCTCCAGTTGCTTCTTGTAGCTGTTGTTAAACTCATAACGGTGACGGTGGCGTTCAGAGATTTCTGATGCCCCATGATATATTTTTTGAGCCAAACTGCCCTTTTGTAATTCACAGTCCCAAGCACCAAGTCGCATGGTACCTCCCTTGTTAATGATATTTTTCTGTTCCTCCATAATACTGATGACAGGATAAGGAGTATTTTCATCCATTTCGGTGGAGCTGGCATTTTCAAGACCAAGTATATTTCTAGAATACTCTATTACAGCCATTTGCATTCCCAAACATATACCTAAAAAAGGAATTTCGTTTTCACGGGCAAATTGTACAGCTTTGATCTTTCCTTCTATTCCTCTTTCCCCAAAACCAGGTGCAACCAGAATTCCATCCAAACCTTGCATCTTCTTCTCAATATTCTTGGCTGTAAGATGTTCGGAGTGTATCGATTTCACTTTTACCTTTACATGGTTCACAGAACCTGCATGAATAAAGGATTCCAAAATGGATTTATAGGAATCCTGCAATTCCACATATTTCCCTATTAGTCCAACCGTTACTTCGTTTTTAGGGTTCTTGTGCCATTGTAAAAATTGATTCCATTTAGTTAGATCAGGAACCACGTCATCCGGAAGGGCCAATTTTTTAAGCGTTACAGTATCCAAACCTTCCTGTTGCATTAAAATAGGTACATCGTAAATGGTTGATGCATCTATGGATTGTATTACCGCTTCCCTTTTAACATTGCAAAAAAGGGCGAGTTTATCTTTTAATTCATCTGGAATTTCATGTTCGGTCCTACAGACCAATATATCTGCCTTAATCCCACTTTCCATTAAGGTCTTTACGGAATGTTGTGTAGGTTTTGTTTTTAACTCCCCTGCAGCTGAAAGATAGGGCACCAAGGTTAAATGAATTACAATTCCATTATTATCACCCAATTCCCATAGCAACTGGCGTACTGCTTCTATATATGGTAATGATTCAATATCACCTACGGTACCACCAATTTCGGTAATTACAATATCGTAATCCCCACTTTTACCCAATAATTGGATGCGTTCCTTAATTTCATTGGTAATATGGGGTACCACTTGGACCGTTTTCCCTAAAAACTCGCCTCTTCGTTCCTTTTCTATAACACTTTGGTAAATTCTTCCTGTAGTAACATTATTAGCCTGTGAAGTCCTAACGTTTAAAAAGCGCTCGTAATGTCCCAGATCCAAATCGGTTTCCGCACCGTCATCGGTCACA
>TARA_R110000868_G_scaffold13711_10_pt1 | contig 11221 bp, 10 predicted proteins | sample TARA_R110000868 | Tara Oceans TARA_R110000868 (sample SAMEA4397489) | marine metagenome | biome: Polar Biome; feature: [SRF] surface water layer (ENVO:00010504); material: water (ENVO:00002006), including particulate matter (ENVO:01000060) such as... | depth 5 m | reverse complement strand
AGTGGTAATAACCTTACTGGTATCCTTAAAGAACTTATAGAATGCGAGTCCAATAATTGCAGTAAATATTGCCAGTGCGTATATCATTTGTCACCTTTATCTTTTGCCTTTGATTTCCAATGGCATATATTCATATCATCCATAATCTGCCACAGTTGTTCTTGAAGATCCATAATCTTAAGTTCAATCTTGTATACTTGATATACAAGCAAAGCAAGACCTATCGCCCAACAAATTAAATATATCATCTGCATACTTTAACCTTTGCTAAGGGGTTCATTATACACGCTTGAAGATAATTTTCAATGAATTTAATTAAATCTTCGTAAGTTCCCCAACCATTAATCGGATTCATTTTCTTAAAATAGTTTGGGCTTTGATTTAATTTCTTCAAACCATCCTGAAGTGGTTTAATTAATTCTGAGGCTTGTGTGATTTTAAATATTTCCGGATTCCAAAGGTAATCGTATACCCCAGCCATGATTGCCATTTGGTTCAGGTTATGGGTGATATTCCCATGATAAATATCCACAGGCTTAACTTCTTCAAGATATACGTCTAGGCTCATTTTAGCTCCCGAGGATATCATTACTGTTATTTAAACAATCCTGAAGTTCAGCATTAGTTCTACCCAATATATGTTCAAGCTCTCTGATTTCCATGTAGAGATCCTTAAAGTCCAAGTCCATGGCCTCTAGCTTACGGATAAGGTGGAATATACCTTCAGGGCTTACTGGGATCCTTTCCCCGTTGTAGTCAATGTAGGATGTGGTAGTCATAGCTTATCTTTCATGCCCAATAATATCAATCTGGGCAAGCTTAATTACCTTTGTTTCCTCATCAATAAGACCACAATCGGATCCAGCAGGACGGTTGAGAGACATAAGAACACAACCCTTTATGGTTGCACAATTATGTCTTCCCACCTTAACGCGAACAACTGGATCGTCCAGTAAACGAAAAAATGCTCCCTCTGGTAGTTCCGAAAATTCCACTGGTTTAGCGTGGGGTGAATATACGTAATTAACTCTCATAGCTCAAGATCCCCAATACCACTATTTCTAATAACAGGGATTGCGAACGCTTTTACTTTAGCTCTAGCCTCGTTAACTGGTTCGTTATCGTTGATCAAGTATCTTTCTCCCGATCCACAGTTCATAACTAGTTGATGGTAATATAACCCATTATCGCCGAAGAACTGCTCTAGTGTCTTTTTGTCAGTTTCAGGGCGACCAGTGGTTAAGATAATAGTATACCCTTTAACATACCAGTCAAACAACTTCTCTTTTACACCATCCAATAGAAATCTCGACTCAATAGGTTTATCATACCAGTCCAGAAAGTTAGGGTTCTGGTAGAGAAGAGTTCCATCAATGTCACAGAAGATTGTTTTGGTCATAGGGCACCATCATAGGGTTCAGGTCAAGAAAGTCAACTCAAAATAAAAAAATCTAAACGTCGAACACTAGATACTTAAGAGGTTATCTTTATGCTACTAAAACTACGTGGTGGATTAAGAAGAGTGACCCATTGTGCTAATGGGTGTTGACTACTTTCCATCCATCTTATCAGCAAACAATAAGTGAGTAATCCAGGAAGCAGCACTTCCTAGGAATCCGTTAAATAGCATTCCAATTGGATTTGACGATCCACTAGGATTTACTACAAATAACGACATAATTACTCCTAACCAAAAACCCATACAAAGTGGGCAGTTGATCAATTTTGAGAAAAACTTGAATATTCTTGAAGTTCTCTCTACTTGATTATGAATAAGCCCTGCATGGTTAAATTCATACTTAGAATACTGGATCCACAGGCGCAGGGGAAGAAGAAGTCTGGAGAACACTATACCGTTACTTCCTCCGTAACAGCTAAACCAAAATACTAGGAAATCAACTAATCTGTCCATATTAACACCTTACTGGTAAATTAAACATTTTCTGAAATGCCATTCTATTCTCATTCCAAGTAGGTCTTGTCTCTCCACTTGAATTATGCAGCATTATAATAGGCACTGTTCTATTAGTAAAGCCTTTAGTGTAGGCTGTCATTGTATAATACAAATCGTAAAAATCCCATCCCCAAGGGAATGTTGCAGGTTGCGACATATCAATAAGATCAAGGGTAGACTTCCTACAAGCTAGGAATAGACCATCTAGCACTACTACGTCTTTAGTGGGGCCAAAGTAATTAGGTTGCATGGTTTGTCTATCCAATCCCTGGAATACAAATCCACTATGGAATCCCTGTTGCCGTCTAGTCATATCCCACCATACAGCATCTGCACCTAAATACGAAGTTCCTGCTGGACCTACAAATCCAATCTTAACTGGATAGAGTGCATTCTCTAGTAAGTTAGTAAATTCTTCTCTATCAGTTAATATTTCAATATCGTCATGGCACATTATAATTATGTCATACCGATTAGGTTTTAACTTATCTAAACCTTCCTGATACCCTTTAAACATACTTTGGGCATCATAAACAACATGATATTTAACATTAGCTTTAGTAAAGTAACTTAATAGTCTAGGAAGACACTTAGCAGGTCTATCACTCCTGCTACATATAATCGAATATATCATATAGGGACATTATAGACCATGGCTGAAAAAAATAAATCAATTGTTACGGATAAGGATAAGGCCGCAGAACTTTATAAGTGCTCAAAGGATCCGGTATACTTTATATCTACTTATATTAAAGTAGTTCACCCTATTTTCGGTCTTGTTCCATTTGAACTCTATCCTTTCCAAGAAACTCTTATTAACGAATTTAAAGCTAATAGATTTAATATTCTACGTAAGTTTAGACAGGCTGGGTGTACTACCTTGGTTGCCGCCTACAGTCTCTGGAAGTGTATTTTTACTTCCCATTATAAAGTTGTAATTCTTTCAAAAGATGATGATGCGTCCATGGAAGTATTAACTCGTATGAAGACCGCTTATGATGAACTTCCTGATTTCTTAAAAAGAGGTTTGGTTAAGGATAACTCCCATTCATTAAAATTCCTTAATGGATCTGAAATTAAGTCTAAGTCATCAAGTAAGCAATCTGGTAGATCAGTTGCCGGATCTTTACTTATCCTGGACGAGGCTGCGTTCATTGAAAATATTGATACTATTTGGGCTGCTGCATTCCCCATAGTTTCAACCGGAGGAAGCGTTATTGCATTAAGCACGGTTAACGGTGTTGGTAACTGGTTCCATAACCAATACACCTTAGCCAAGCGTGGGGAAAGTTCATTCCATGCTATTGATATTAATTGGAAGGACCATCCTCAGTATAAGAGACATGAGGGGTATGAGCATCTTTATGAAAAACTATCAAGGCAGAACCCTCCAATTAATATTGATGATTGGGAAAAGACCACACGGGGTGGTATTTCCTACAAGGAGTGGCTACAGGAATATGAGGCAGAATTCCTTGGAACTGGAGACACATTCGTGGATGGTGAAATTCTAAAGCAGTTAAAGGAACAAGTTAATAATGATTATGGCACTAGGTATAATAACAGGTTACGTCTATGGCATGGACCTCACCCAGCACATGATTACGTTATAGGATGCGATACTTCTCTAGGCAGGGGTCTAGATTCCTCAGTGGCTCAGGTTATTGACCTTTATACTGGGGAACAGGTAGCTGAGTTTAAGTCTAATAAAACCCCAATTAATGACTTTGCCAAGATAATTGGGGAGATTGGTCGAGAATACAACAATGCTTATGTTGTACCTGAACGTAATCTAATTGGTCATAATTTCATTTATCAGTTAAGAGAGATAGAACAATATGACAATATCTTTTTAGATGATAAACATGAGTTGGGTATACAATTAGCTGATGCTAATCGCCGCCAAATGCTGGTCCAGATGGACGAGGCAATAAGATTAAATAAAATTAAATTGAATTCTGAGCGCACAGTAGACGAACTTTTAACTTTTATTATCGACGAGACGGGTAAATACATTGCGGACGTTAATTGTCACGACGATTTAATTATGTCTTTATCCTTTGCAGTGTTTGGTTTTAATGAAATAAGAGCAAATACTCCTATGATAAGGCATAGAGCTAACGAAGATAATCCAAGTTTACCTATCTCCCAGCATAAATATTATGTTAGGACTGCTGGCGGTAGGTATATTGAAGAAGAAGACTACAAATGGCTGATAAGTTAAGAGAAGGTTATACTGAATTTAATTCTGGGGGTAATGGTGTAACAAGTTGGTTTGGATCATGGTTTTATCCTATTGCCAAGAATGGTAAGTTTTTTGCTAAATTCTTATCCAATAGAGTAAAACCTGAAATTAATCCTAACGGGACTACATCTTCCGAGATACTTCCACCGGAACCACACCCATTAGCTGGTGACGCTGTTATTAGAGCAAAGCCTATGGGAGTTATTACCCCACATAGGGCAGCCGAAGTAGTCCCACAAACTCAAGAAGAGATTGAACGTAAGCGCAGATATCAGGAATACGAGAGCATGGACGATTACCCAGAGATTGGGGCTGCTTTCGATATTTATGCTGATGATTCCACCCAAACTAATTTAGATGGTACCCATTGGGAGATTGACACCGATAACGTATTAATTAAAGATGAGATTAATGCATTATTTGACGATCTTAACCTTGAGAAGTTTATTTGGGATATAGTTAGAAATACAGTTAAATACGGTGATTGTTTTATTGAGCTTGTAGTTAATACCGAGCAAATCAAGTCGGGTATTCAAAAGATTAAAATCTTAGATCCTAATTTTATCTATAGAATAGAAAATGAGTATGGTTACTTAACAGACTTCCTACAAGAGATTCCTTTACAAAACGATTGGAATAACTTTGGTCTTCAAGCATCAAAGATGGAGAATAAGGTTATTATTCCATTAGACAAGAACCAAATTGTACACTTCCAATTGTTTACTTCTGATAGAACTTACTATCCTTATGGTAAATCAATAGCTGCTGCCGCTAGAGCCGTTTATCGCTCATTAAAGATGATGGAAGACGCTATGTTGGTTTACAGACTAACTAGAGCACCGGAACGTCGTATATTCTATGTCGATACAGGTAATTTACCAGCATCTAAGGCCGAGCACTATATTGAGCAACAGAAAAATAAGTTTAAGAAAGAAAAATACTTTGATAGAAATACTGGGCAAATCAATGCTAGATTTAACCCAATGGCTCAAGATGAGGATTTCTTCGTTGCTGTTAATGGTAAGGGGTCTGGCACTAAGATTGAAACCCTAGCTGGTGCTGAGAATCTAGGTGAAGTAGATGACGTTAAGTATTTTAGAGATAAACTGTTAGCTACATTAAAGATTCCTAAAGATTACATTGTCGAGAAGGATCAGTCCCCTGAGCGAAAGGCAAACTTAAGTCAATTAGATGTTAAGTTTGCTAGAGTTGTTGTTAGAATACAACAATGCGTTCAGGTAGGTCTAGAATCAATTGCTAAGAGACATTTGCTTATTAAAGGATTTCCTGCTCATAGCGTTTCAAAACTTAAGATAAAGCTACCTGAGCCATCGGATATGGCTGCTAAGAGACAATTAGATATTGATGAACAAAAGGCTAGAGTTGTTGGCGCAATTAAGATGAATGGTATCTTCCCAATTGAATATCTCTATAGAACTTATTATCAATTAACTGATGAAGAAATTGAGGAAGTTAAGTCTCAACTAGAGAAGGAAATGCAGGATCCTGTATTAGGTATGATGTCCCCTGCTGGACAAGCCCAAGCTGCCGCTATGGGTGGTGGTATGGGTGGACCTCCTGGCGCTGGGGGCGCTCCTCCTGGTGAGGGTGGGGGACAAGAGCCTGCCGAAAATGCTCCACCAACCCAGAATGAGACTATAAACTATGATGACCTTAAGAAACTGATGATTTCCGAGGGATTAAGTGATGAAGCAATTAAAATTATTACAGAATTACAGATAGAAGAGCGAATTAATTAAAATCTCATCTTAAAAATCCCTAGATACAATTGATACAAGGTATAACCAATGTTAACGAACCTGTTTGAATCACGTAATAAGACTTTTCTCAACTTAGTTAAGTTAGGCGACTATATCGGTAGATCATTAAGAGAGAACGTAGAGATGTTTTCTGTTGAGGATAATACCGTCACTTATATTACTGAATCCGGTAATGTAATAAGTGGACAATTTGATAAGACTGCACTAAAATTAACTAATATTAAAATAGCCGATGTTAGTTTATTTGAGAATAAAGAACTTTATTCCAAGTTAGTTGATAAAAGAGTTAGTACGTTCCTAGCGGATATACTAGAGAATGATTTAGATAAGGTTCAGGAGAGCTTTGACTCTATCCTTGGAATCTGGGAAACCAGACTAAAGTTTGATAGAGTTAAGGAAAAACTTACTGAAAAGGTTGAGAAATTCAACCCTACTTTAAGAATAATTACATCTCCTGAGTTTACCAGACTAGTAGAAGTTAAGAATGATTTAGTTAAATTTCTAAAGGAATCAAAAACCCTTGTATCAATCCCTGAAATTAGAAATACTATTAAATTATCATCTATAATTTCAAGTTCATTTAATATACCAAAGCTATCAATAGAAAATCTTAAGGAATCACAAAGGTACCAAATTCCTGTTGTTGTTAATCATACTTTATATGATCATTTGTGCAAGCAGGAGTTAGTTGCAAAGGAATTAGTTGAAGCTAAGTCAAATCTAGATTTGATTTGGTTGCATAATGAAAAGGTACAAAAACTTCCTTCATTCATCTATGAGTCTGATGACAATATATCAGAATTGGTTGCTCAGATCATAACTGAACTCCCCTACTTTGCCATGGCGACAAAGAAGCAACTAACCTCATTAGTTGAAAATAACCTAGATCTCTTAGCTGATAAGGATGTTGTCCCAGCCAAGGATATTAGAGACTTCGTTGCTAAGATATTTGAATTCAAGAAGCCAGTTAAATCTTACCTATTAAATGTTCTAAATGAGAAGTATGGAATTAATGTTCAGAACCTAACTGAGCAGCCTACATTTAATTCTTTAGTTAAAACTCAAATATTAATATTTGAGTCTCTAGCTAAATTAAGTCCAAAGAATTCAGTGTTAAAGAAAGTTTTATATGAGTTCTCAGAGTCATTAAAGACTAAGAGTGGAATAGAATCAATTGATGTAAGCGACTTCTTGAACTTAGTATTCAAGGAAGCTGATTATACCAAGTCAATCAATGAAACCTCATTAATGAATTACCTAAACTTTGATCAAGTAGCCGACGATCTAGGAAAGATCGGCGCGGTTCTAAAGATGATCAAGGCTAATATGGGTGGCGGTGCTCAACCAATGGGTGGAATGGGTGCTCCTGCTATGGGAGGTCAAGTCCCTCCACAAACTGGAATGCCAGGATCACAGCCAGGACTAGGTGATATGGAAGGCCAATTTGAACCAGATGGTGGAGAACTAGCTGGTATGGGTGGAGATGATATGGGAATTGGACAAAATGGTGATCCACAAATGGCTGCTCAAGATGCTGAAATGGAAGCTGGCATGGAAGGTGATCCAACAGGTGGAGGAATGGGGGATGAGATGGGTGGTGAGGAAGTAGACCCATTAGCTGCCGATGTTCCTGAGGGAGAAGATATTGGGGATCAGCCCGATATGATGCCACAGGATCAACTAGTTGACAGTCTAGCCGAACTAGAATCACTAATAGCCACTCTAAAGGATGAGATTGGTATTGGTGGTGAAGAAGGTGGTATGGAGGGTGAAGAGGATATCCCAATGGAAGGTGAGCCTGAGGGAGATGAAATGCCTCCAATGGAAGGTGAACCCGAAGGAGACGAGGGTGGAGAAGATGGTGATGATACTCACATCGACGTAAATATAGATGCTGATGGTGAGGGTGAAGACACCGATATTGATAAGGGTGATAACGACAAGAAATTTGAAAAGAAGTTCAAGAAGAAGTAATGAATGGTAACTCTTGTTTCCAAGTCTGTAGCAAGACCTCTCATTATCCAAGTAGATTCTGATGGGGTTCCCAGAAGATTAGCTGAAGCCTCATCAATATCCGTTAGTGGCTTAACTGCAACTACAATTTATGTTGATTCTATAAGTGCAGCTAATTATCTTGGGGCTCCTGTTGGCTCTGTTCAATACATAACCCAGTTATCAGATACTTTTGGTACTCATACAACTGGTCTAATTTATGATAATGGTGCCAGTGCAATGCATCTTAATGATGCAATTTCGGATACGGCTGCTGGTTTAATAACTGATACTGGAACAAATGGTGTTATAATTAAGTTACCAGTCACCACTTACATACAAAATGTAATAGATGGGACTGAAGGTTCTCTTGTAACTTATTCAGGAGGGGCAGCTAGAAAAATAGACATTGGGTCTGCTGGACAAGTATTAAGGGTTGCTGGTGGATATGCTACTTGGGGGCAAGATGCCTTAAGTGCCTTGTCTGATGTATCAAGTTCATTGAACCCTAGTAATGGTTATGTATTAACCTGGAGTGGTTCTAAGTGGATAGCGTCTGCTGTACCTGGATCAGTTACTACAAGTCCAGGGGGAACTACCACCGAAGTTCAATTTAGAAATGCTGGCTCTTTTGCTGGGGACACCAGCTTTACTTATGCTAGTTCTACCCATGTACTATCTGTCCCAACAATAGACTTGTATAATGATTCTACAACTGAGGGTCAAGTATCTTGGGATTCTAGCTTACATATACCAACAGTAGTATTAGCAAATTCAACTATCGGAAGTATTCTTTTGGATAATTTAGTATATGGGAAGAATACAACTGGATCTACAATACAGAAGGGTCAAGTAGTATATGCTTCCGGATCCGTTGGATCCTCTAAAGCAGTTAAGCTTGGATTAGCTAATGCAACAAGTTTAGATGAAACTCAGTATAGTATTGGATTATGTGCTGGTGACTTAACTAATAATAGTTTCGGTTACTTTACTACTCAGGGAATTATTTCAAATGTTAGTATTGCAGCAGCATTTGTTGGCACTTCTCCATCTGATGGGGATGTAATTTATTTATCTACCACCAGTGGTAAACTTACCATAACAAAACCACAAAAACCAAATCATACTTTTAATCTTGGTAAAGTTGTTGGTGTAAATGGTGCAAACGTAGATTTATTTATATCTATTCGTGGCGGATTTGAAATAGAAGAACTTCATAATGTTGCAAGTGCTGTTCCAAGCAATGGGCAGGTATTAGTTTGGTCTTCTGCTGCTGGATATTATACCCCATCAACTCTAATTTTAGCCGGTGGGGCAACAGCGTTAAGTGGACTAACAGACACTTCAGTAACCTCTACTCCTACTAATGGGCAATTTTTAACATGGAGTTCCACTAAGTGGGTTCCATCCGGTGCGGCTGGTGGCACTGGGTATGTCCAATACAATATTGGAGGTATTCTAGGTGGAAGTCCACTAATGATATTTGATGCTGCTACAGGGCAACTTCAAACAATATCATTTCAAGCTTTAAGTATTAGTGGAGGGACTGTATCAGCTACAACTTACCAAAACTTACCTACCTCAGCCTTAAGTGGATTAAGTGATGTTTCAAGTCCACTAAACCCAACTAATGGCTATGTTCTTACTTGGAGTTCTTCTAAGTGGATTGCATCAGCATTGCCCGCTGGTGCTGCAGGAACACTAACTTCAGTAACAGGAACTGGAACTGCCAATAACCTAGTTAATCAAACTGGGCCTACTACAGCCATCATACGTGACGTTTCATCGGGATCAAATAAACTTCTAATAACCTCCGCTGTTAGCACAATATCTTTCGATGTTGTTCCAGCTAATATAAACATTAACACTTTAGGTGGGGCTCCTCTTGGTGTTGTGTCTGGTGGAACTGGACTAACCACTATTGCAAATGGCGAGATACTAGTTGGAGTTTCAGATGATGTTATCGGGAAAATAACCGCTGGAACTAACTTATCCATTGGGGGTGGAACTCTATCTGTCACTGCTGCTGGCTCTACAACTCAAGTTCAATTTAATGATGGGGGGACTAGTCTTGGTGGAAATTCTAATCTAACATTTAATAAGACAACAGGCTTATTACAAACATCTTCAGTAAGCTCTGTTAACGCTAGTGCTACCTCTGCTAGATTTGGAACGGTATCAGCTACAACTTACCAAAACTTACCCACCTCGGCATTAAGTGGATTAACCGATGTTTCAAGCCCATTAAACCCAACTAATGGTTATGTATTAACCTGGAGTTCTTCTAAGTGGATTGCATCCGCACTTCCTCCTGCTGGTGCAGGAACACTAACTTCTGTAGTAAGTGGTGGATCAGTAGGTGGGGTTGGGATAGTAAGGCAAACTGGACCTACGCAAGCAATATTATTAGATGCATCAACTGGATCAAGTAAGTTATCCCTAACTTCTGCAACCACATTCTTTGCATATGATGTTGTTGAATCAGCGTTAACTCTTAACAGTATTGGGGGGACACTAGGAGTATCTAAGGGTGGTACGGGAATTACGTCAATACCAATTGGTAGAATTCTTATATCCTCAGGAATTGATACCGTAGGGTTATACCAAGTAAGTTCAAATCTTAGTGCTGCTCCAACATCACTAATATTCGTTCCATCAGGAACCGGAAATGAAATCCAATTTAACAATGGTGGAACTCCCAACGTATTAGGAGCTTCCAAACAGCTAATTTGGAATAACACAACTAATACATTTAGTGCTACTAACGTAAGTGCAACATCCGTTAGCTCCACCACTGTAAGTGCTTTAACTGGTACATTTAATGTAGTAAGTGCAACAACCTATCAGAATATACCACCCTCTGGCCCAGCGTTAACATCATTGGCATCTACTGGTACTGGTATTGGAGTCTTAGTACAAAGCACTGGCCCTGTTACCGGAGTTGTTAAGAGTGTTAGTGGATCATCTAAGGTAGCAGTAACCAATGCTGCATTAGAAGTTCATTTGGATGTTACTGAATCAGCATTAACACTCAATAATATGGTTGGACCGCTGAATGTATCAAAGGGTGGTACTGGTATTACGTCAATACCAATTGGTAGAATTCTTATATCCTCAGGAATTGATACTATAGGGCTATATCAAGTAAGCTCAAATCTTAGTGCAGCCCCCAACTCACTAATTTTCGTTCCATCAGGAACCGGAAATGAGATTCAATTTAACAATGGTGGAACTCCAAATGTTCTTGGG
>TARA_R110000868_G_scaffold368864_3_pt1 | contig 11229 bp, 13 predicted proteins | sample TARA_R110000868 | Tara Oceans TARA_R110000868 (sample SAMEA4397489) | marine metagenome | biome: Polar Biome; feature: [SRF] surface water layer (ENVO:00010504); material: water (ENVO:00002006), including particulate matter (ENVO:01000060) such as... | depth 5 m | reverse complement strand
GGTAGGCGGTCTTATGTTTTAGCCTAGCTAGGCTGGGAATCTCTTCCCAGGGGTCGACAATGTCGTAGCCGTTCCACGTTGTATAGTATGTAATCATGACCAGTTCCTCCTTATAGGGCTAGTGTTTTAGTATTGGTTTTACGTTTGGCTGGGGCTTTCTTAGGGGTTTGTGGTGCCCAACCAGCTTCGTCTAGGTAATGGCTACCGACTTTGTTCCAGTGGACCATAGTGATGATGCCCTTTTGGTTTATCTTTTCTGCTAACCGTTCAGCTTGTCCTTGGGCTAGGTCTCCAAACTTGAGAGGTGAGAACTCTTGTTCGTGCTCTAAGCCTTGAGCTTTGCTATAGCGAATGCGTACTAGGTAGTTGCCACAAGGGTGAAGATGTACAGTAGCTACTTGGTTGCAGTAAGCTGCGTTTGGGTTTCCCACTTTGTTAAGGATTCTAACGGGTGCATTCTGAGTAGTGTATGACATTGGTATGTCCTCCGGTTGTTAATTAAATTGTAATAAATACAAAGAGATAGATTACTTGAGCGTAGTGTTAACGGAGAGATACTGCGGGTCCCCAGGGCGTCTAAGGTTCCAAGAAAGAAAAACGAAAACAAGGTTCCAAAGTGCAAATCGGGGAACGGTGGTGCGCTGTGGCAAGAGGGGGGAGATAGTGAGAGAGTGATATAAGCCTAATATTTTACAAAAATTTTTCTATAAAATTTGTTTACTAAATTTTTTTTAGGTATTCTGTGTACATGGAAGATAAAATTCCCGTTATTGCATTAGATGGATTGGACGAAGCTATCCTAGGAACCTGTGTTATCTATGGCGATATAGAAGTTATTGCCTATGATTTTTATAAGATTGTAGAGCTATTTAGTAAACATGGATTCGACGAAGAGCATACTAGAGATTGGGTGAGTACAATAGAAGCTCTACCTCATGATGACAAAAAACCCGTATTCGTTTATAGTGATCAAAGCCTTAAAAGAGAGATATATGACCAACGATCTACCCTCCATTGAATATGAAGCTCCAGATTATTTGGAGTTTAGGTCAAAATTGCCATACATGGGCGTTAATCATGGGGAATTATCGGTTCAAGAAGAAAAATTTATAGGGCTTATAGCGAGTGGCATGTCTATTGCTGCTTCTGGACGCGCAGTTGGCCATAAAAACCGTAGGCAATCAACAAATTTAGTGCATACAGAGCGTGTAAGTAAGGCTTTGGCCTATTTGCGCGAAGAAATCAGAGAAGAAGTGAAGTTTACTAAGGTCAATGCACACAAAATGTACATGGATACGTGGATAGCTTGTGGGAATGCAACAGAAATGAAGGGCACAGTAGATTCGTTGTGTAAATTGCACGGATTACACCAGCCAGACTCGGCCACACAGGTTAATATCAACATTAATGGCGTGAAACAGCTAGAACGTATGACAGATGAAGAACTTCTGCAGATCGCAGGGCACGATAAAGACTATTTAGAACCCGCAGGGAACTAAACGCTTAATGGTTAATAAAGTCATACAGTTTTCTGGGGGTAAAGACAGCATAGTCTGTCTGCATTTATTTAAAAATGAGCCAGATATAAAGGCCATGTTTGTAAATACGGGCGCGGCGTATCCACATGTGATTGATTTTGTTACGAGTACCTGTAAAAAATTTGGCGTCCCACTAATCATAGTAGAACCTGAACAGTCTGTTATAGAGTGGCAAAAAGACAATGGGTTTCCTGCTGATATAGTGCCTTGGGACTCTACTTTATATATGGACTCAATATCTAAAAACAATTTTGGGGCTATGCTTACCCCCTATACTACTTGTTGTTCTAAAAATCTATGGGAGCCTATGCAAAAAGCATTAGTTGATAATAATGTTGAGTTTGTAATACGTGGGTCTAAATCTTGCGATTCTAAAGTAGGTGTGGCAGATGGGCACATAGATGACAACGGGGTCTACTATAACTCCCCATTATGGGAGTGGACAGATGAAGATGTATTTAACTATATAGCGGAATACAACATAGAGATCCCCGACCATTACGCTAAAAGTAAAAATAGTGATAGTCTAGATTGCTGGTGTTGCACAGCTTATATGGGTAAAACAGGAGAGGCTAGAGTTTCTTATACGAAAGAAGTTTATCCAGAGTTACATAAGACGTTAATATCTAACTTGGCTGCCGTTAAAGCTACTGTTGCCAATGCTGTTACATATTATTATTCAGAACCCGCAGGAGACTAAAATGAAAATGGAACCGCCTAATCTAGCAGAAGGTTTTGGTGAAAAAAAATATACACCCCCTGAGAAAAGAAATCCAGGGTCAGCGACTAGGCAAGATGGCTCCCCTAAGTCTCAAATTGGGTTTTTAGGCCCTATACTAAACAATGATGGTGAGATTATGACTGAGTTTTCTACTGATATGGAAGTTGATGGTAATAAAATTGAGATACCTTCTCTAGTACCTACATTGACGGAAGAAGAAGTAGAGTATATAAAGAATATGAAAGGGGGGGCGGGGTTTAATATAAAAGAAATTCCTATGGAAATGACTATTATAAATAAAGCCCGTCAACACGCTATGGAAAGGTTGCAAGCGGGGATGAGTCCTTTTTTCGACGACGTTCTTGATGGGGGTATAAACCCTAAACAAGTTAGTACGACAGCACCTAATATGGGGGCTATGCCCGCTAAATGACAGAATCAGCAGTACCTACTATAGAATGTACGAGGTGTCATAATTTACATCCGGAAACTCTATACTCTGACGATGATCAGTTGTGTGCGTATTGTAAAGCTGATTTGGTCGATGCGTTACCAGCGCCTAAAGCGGCAATTATACGAGATGAGCCAGAAGAAACTACGATAGACCAAAAGGCTAAAGAAGAGTTAGCGTTACGTTTTCTAACGCGCAAAAGGATATTACCTTTTGTGGAGCGGTTCAACCCAGATTACGCTGCAGGCTGGGTGCATAAGGATATATGTAAACGCTTAGAGCAGTTTAGCTACGATGTGGTGGATAAAAAATCGCCACGGTTAATGTTGTTTATGCCACCCCGACACGGCAAAAGCACATTAGCGTCGGTAGCTTTTCCTGCATGGCACTTAGGTAGAAACCCCAGTCACGAGTTTATTGGGTGTTCCTACTCTGGATCGTTGGCTATGGGGTTTAGTAGGAAAGTGCGGCAGTTGCTGCGGGAGCCTTCTTATAAAACTGCGTTTCCTACAAGACTTGATCCAGACTCACAATCTGCAGAAGCTTGGCTAACAACAGGCGGTGGTGGTTACGTATCAGCCGGTGTTGGTGGTGGTATCACAGGTAAAGGTGCGCACATTTTAGTTATTGATGACCCTGTAAAAAATAGGGAAGATGCAGAGTCCCAGAATAATAGGGACTCAAGTTGGGATTGGTACACTTCTACTGCTTATACTAGACTTGCTCCTGGCGGCGGCATACTTGTTATTTTAACCAGATGGCACGATGATGATCTGGCGGGGCGGTTACTAAAAGCGTATTCAGAAGGCGGCGATGAATGGCAGGTGGTTCGGTACCCAGCTATTGCAGAAGAACAAGAAGAATTTCGTAACGAGGGTGAACCATTACATGGGGAACGCTATAGTGTAGAAGCACTTGATAAAATACGCAGAGCCGTTGGCCCACGAGATTGGTCAGCGCTATATCAGCAGAATCCTGTATCGGATGATGGTGAATACTTTACTAGAGACATGGTTCAGTACTATGAGCCGGATGATATTGACCAAGATCGTATGCGTTATTATTGCGCGTGGGATTTAGCGATAGGCCAAAGAGATCGTAATGATTACTCAGTTGGTATAGTCATGGGAGTAGATGAATACGATAGGCTATTCCTAATGGACGTAGTTCGTGGTAGATTTGACGGGTTCGAATTGGTTGAGCGCATACTAGATTTGTATGAGCTTTGGAAACCATCTATTGTAGGTATAGAAAAAGGACATATAGAAATGGCATTGGGGCCGTTTTTACAAAAACGTATACGCGAACGTGGTCTTAATGAAGTGTATATAAAAGATTTAAAAACTGGAAGACGTGATAAAGAAGCAAGAGCTAGGGCTATACAAGGACGTATGCAACAAGGTATGGTGTATCTACCTAAGAATGAAATATTCACAGGCCCATTAGTTGCTGAGTTATTAAGATTTCCTAATGGCGTACATGATGACCAAGTAGATGCACTTGCATGGGTAGGGTTAATGATGACAGAATTCAGTACTTTTTCAGAAAGAATAGTGCATCCTCCATCATGGCGCGATAGACTTAACGCACTTTCTAAAGAAATCAGAAACAAAACCGCTATGAGAGCATAAATATATGGCGATACTACCTACAAGACGCAAAATAACCCCAAGCGAAGAGGACACTGTAACAAGGACTCAATGGGACAGGTACGTAAGAGCCAGAGATAATGGGCACTTAGATTATATAGATCTAGCTAAAAAGTGTGATGCCTATTATCAGGGAGAGCAGTGGGACGCTACTGATATTGCAGCGTTAGATGCAGAAGGAAGACCCGCGTTAACTATTAATACTATTTTACCTACTATTAATACGGTAATAGGTGAGCAGTCTACTCGACGAGCAGATATAAGATTTAAACCCCGTAGAGGTGGTGACCAGCAAATAGCGGATGTGCTAACTCGTTTATATATGCAGATAGCAGATAACAACAAGCTAGATTGGGTAGAGCAGCAAGTATTTTCAGATGGTTTGATTATGGATGGGCGTGGATATTTTGATGTCCGTATAGATTTTTCTGACCATATTGAGGGCGAGATACGCATTACGAGTAAAGATCCTTTAGATATTCTAATTGACCCAGATGCTAAAGAAGCAGATCCCAAAAAATGGAACGAGGTGTTTGAAACTAAGTGGATGACACTTGACGAGATAGAAGAACTTTACGGTAAAAAACAAGCAGAGCGGTTACGGTTTATTGCAGAGAATGGAAATAGTTTTGGGCTCGATTCTGTAGAGTATTACGAGAATACTTTTGGTGATTCTGATTCTATGAATGATTATGTTACTGCGCCTGTACCTGATACAGATGACTATAGAAATGTTAGGTCGTTACGTATTATTGAGCGTCAGCATAGAAAACTAGTTAAGACAGATTGTTTTGTCGACTTAGAATCTGGGGACATGCGCTATGTTCCAGATAATTGGCCGGAGGCTAAATCTAAAAAGTTTGCTAAGAAACATAACTTATCTATTTATACAAAAATGCGCAGGCGCGTACGTTGGACAGTAACTTGTGACAAAGTAGTGCTCCATGACGATTGGTCGCCATATAACAATTTTACTATTGTTCCTTATTTTGCATATTTTCGTAGGGGGCGCCCATTTGGTATGGTGCGTAACTTACTATCGCCACAAGAACAGCTCAATAAAATATCTAGCCAAGAGCTGCACATAGTTAATACAACAGCTAATAGTGGTTGGATGGTAGAAAGTGGTTCCCTGACTAATATGCAGGTAGAAGACTTAGAAGAACACGGTGCTGAAACTGGATTAATACTTGAGTTTAACAGGGGCTCTACGCCGCCTATAAAAATAAGCCCAAGCCAGATACCAGCAGGCCTTGATCGTATTAGTCAAAAAGCCGCTGCTAATATACAAGCTATAAGCGGCATTAATGACTCGATGCTTGGCACAGATGGAGCAGAAGTTTCGGGTATTGCTATTCAAGCTAAACAGAATCGCGGCGCGGTTATGATTCAAGTGCCGTTAGATAACCTAAAGAAGGCGCGTCAATATTTAGCAGAAAACATACTAGATTTAGTACAAAATTATTATACGGAAGAACGCGTGATAATGATTACTAATGAAGAAGATGCATTAAAACCAAGAGAACCTTTAGTGGTTAATGAAATGACTCCGGAAGGTAGGGTTATAAATGATTTAACGCTAGGCGAATACGACGTTATTGTTGCTACTGCTCCCGCTAGAGATACATTTGATGAATTACAGTTTGCTGAAGCATTAAATTTACGCCAGGCCGGTGTTGCTATACCAGACGATGCTATAATTGAGTACAGTCATCTAAATCGTAAAGAAGAGTTGGCAAAACGTATCCGTGTTATGACTGGAATGGAGCCACCAACAGAAGAACAGGCACAGATACAAGCAATGCAGCAACAAATGGCTATGCAAAGTTTGCAGCTTGAGGTTGCTAAACTTGAAGCGGAAGTTCAGAAACTACAAAGTGAAGCCGCTGTTAATATGGCTAAAGCCCAAGATGCTCAGACACAACCGCAGATTCAAGTTGCAGAAATGCAAGGCAAACTAGAAATGAAGAACCGTGAGCTTGACCTGCGAAGAGAGCTAGCTGCATTAAGTAATCAAACCCGACAAGGTAATACTCAAACTGCAGCTGCTGCTAAACTTGCTGCTACTGCAATGAATACAGCCAGTAAGCAGCAACAGCAAGTAGCTGCACCAATTACTCCTTCACAATTACCAACCACAACTCAGTAAGGATATATAGGTATGAATTTCATGGGATTAGCTAAAAAAGATAAAAAAATAAAGAAAAAGAAAAAACAAAAACTTGTAACCACATCAAAAAAAAACAGGACTAAAGGGAGATATACGTAATGGCTATAATGGACAGACGCGGAGACAACAGGCGTGGGCGTTTCGGTAGTGCTTCTGAAAAGAGCTACTACGAAATGAAAAAAGCAGCGGAAGAGCGGGCAAACAGAAAAAAAGCTACAGCAAAACCAAAATCTAAAACTAATGCCGAGCTAAAACAAATTGCCGATAGGGACAACAGGCGTGGGCTGACCAAAGAGCAAGCAAGGGACATAGATTTAACCGGGACAAGAAAAAGGGGTTCCGGAGCTAAAACAACAACGCCTAAAGCTACAACTACAGCGACTAAAAGAAAAGCTGGTGTTGGAACAATAGATGGGCCTAGAAAAACAACAGCTAAAAAGAAAGTAAGTAAAGGAAGAAATAAAAAACGATCTTCATATTGAGTTTTAATAATAGAAAGTAATCTAGGAGATAAGTATGGCTGATGTAAAAGCGGAAGACCTTGATAATTTAAAGGATGCTACAACTATTACTCAATGGGGCGGCGACCCTATGGAGGACGAGGAGTTACTTGATTTAAACTTTGAAGAGGTAGAAGAAATAGTTGCCGAAGCAGAACAAGAAGAAGAACCCGTAGAAGAAGTTGTAGCGGAAGATTCAGAGGAAGAAGTTGAAGCGGAAGATTCAGAGGAAGAAGTTGAAGTTGAAGACTTAGAAGAAGTCGAAGCTAAAGCTACACCTGATCCAGAGCCTAAGAAACATATGGTTCCAAAAGAACGGCTCGACGCAGTGCTTGCTAAACAAAAAGCGCTACAGAAACAGCTTGATGACTTACAAGCTCAATCTACGCCCGATGTTAACGCACCTGAAGCTTACGACTATGATACTAAAGAAGCAGAGTATCAAGAGTTTATACTAGACGGCGAATCAGCTAAAGCTACTGCACTTAGAAAAGAAATAAGAGCCGCAGAAAAAGCTGAGTTGCAGTATGAGTTTGACCAAAAAATGGGGCAAACGGTACAGCAGAATCAACAAGCTACTGTATTACAACAAGCGGCTAATGAATTGGAAAATACATTTCCGGTATTTAATCAAAATTCAGAAGCGTTTAATGCGGAGATAACGCAAGAGGTTGTAGATTTAAGAGACGCATTTATAACTCAAGGATATCAACCGGTTGATGCATTAGCTAAAGCTGCTAATTTTGTAGTTAAAGATCATGGGCTTGTAGAGGGTGATGTGGAATCTCCCCTATCAGCGCCTAAGACTACAACTCCAGTAGATGAAGTAGCTAAAAAACGGGCTAATAACCAGAAAAAATTACAATCTGCGCAGTCTCAACCCCCAGAACTATCAGGGGAAAGTTCCTCTACTCACGGGGAAAAAGCGGAAGATTTACTATCACTAACAGAAGAAGAGTTTAATGCGTTACCTGCTGCAACATTAAAACGTATGCGGGGTGACATAGTATAGCTTGCATAAAATTACTTGCGCAGTTATGCTTTTTAAAAGTTTCGCCAGTTTATGCGATATTAAACCGAGGTCGTTGCCGTTAGATGACGATTTCGCCTGATAGGGCGTTAAACATATTGGGCTCATATTCCATAATTTATGTAAACCGTTTCCCTTGCGATAAAGGTATACGGAATTGCCACTCCAAAAGTTGGCTGCGATTAATTTGAGTTAAATTTTGTAAACAATTAGGAGTAATAGCAATGGCTAATACTAACTTTGCAGCTTTGACTTCAAACCAATTAACGGCTTGGAGTCGAGACTTTTGGCGAGTAGCAAGAAACTTCTCGTTCATAAACCAGTTCGCAGGGACTGGACAAAACGCTATGGTACAACGTATTACGGAGCTTACTAAATCCGATAAAGGTACTAAAGCAGTTATAACGTTGCTTGCTGATATGACCGGAGACGGTATTACTGGCGACAACACATTAGAAGGTAACGAAGAGGCGCTTAGAGCCTATGACTTAACCATCGAACTAGATCAACTACGATTCGCAAACCGAGTCGCAGGTCGTTTAGCCGATCAGAAGTCTGTAGTTAACTTTCGGGAAACCAGCCGTGACGCGCTAGCTTATGCTATTGCTGATCGTATGGATCAGTTAGCGTTCTTAACGTTGTCTGGTGTTTCTTACGCTTTAAAAACTAGTGGTGCGCTAAGGAACACAAGTTCTTCAGCTGGACATGAATTAGCGGATCTTGAATTTGCTAGTGATGTCTCTGCCCCTACTACCAATCGTCATCGACGATGGGATGCAGGTACAACTTCTATAGTTGCTGGTAATGTAGCTACTTTGGTTGCTGCTGATACAATGGCTTATAAAGCGATTGTTGAATTAAAAGCATACGCTAAAGATAACTATATCCGTGGTATCCGTGGCCCAGGTGGAGAAGAAATTTTCCATATGTTTGTCACTCCACAACAAATGGCTAAGTTGAAGCTTGATGCTGACTTCTTAGCTAACGTTAGAAACGCTGGTGTACGTGGGCCTTCTAATAGCCTGTTTGCTGGAACTTCTAGCGTAATGGTAGATGGTATTATGATCCATGAGTATCGTCATGTATTTAATACTGCTAATGCTACTACTGGTACTTCAAGTAATGTTGGGGCTGCTGGTTATAAATGGGGTGCTGACGCCGATGTTAATGGCGCAAGAGCTCTATTTTGTGGAGCACAAGCGCTAGCTATGGCGGATATTGGCCTACCAGATATTGTTGAAGAGTCTTTTGATTATGGTAACCAACAGGGTATCAGTATCGGAAAAATCTTCGGCCTTCGTAAACCAAAGTACAACAGTGATTACAATAGCGGAGTTGAAGACTTCGGTGTTATCGCTTTTGATACTGCATACTAGGAGGAAGTATAGATGGCTACTACATTTATAGCTACACAGACAACCTCTAATTCTCTGTTCAAACCATTTCCGGATGGGATGATCGGCGTTAGAGAAACTACGTACGTAACTTCAGCCGCTTGGATCATAAACGACGTTGTCGAAATGGTTAAAGTGTTTGAGGGTGAACGCGTATTAGATGTACAGATGCTAGTTGAAACAGACGCTGATACCGGCGGCTCTCCAGCCATAATAATGGCAGTCGGAGACGGCGTTGTTACTGATCGTTATATTTCAGCCAGCACTATAGGTCAAGCAGGAGGTTTTGTTAGTTTAGGACAAGGTCTTGATACTGCTGCCGAAGCTGCATCTTTGCGATATACCTATCCAGCGGATGATACTATTGATATTAAAATAACTACTGCTCCAGCAACAGGTGTTGCTGCAGTGACTGTTACTTTAAGAGTATTAATCACTGGGTAATAAAAAGTGTGACCCTCCCTTAATTGGGGGGGTTATTTTTTAACTAAAGGAATAGTTATGAAGATTGTTAGTGATAAACCTTTAAGAATTGCCACTTTATTCGGGGCTTGTGTTTTATTTGAGCCTGGAGTAGCGTTAGAAGTATCTTCAGAAATAGGGTTATTGGCCCTTCAAGAAGGTGCTGCAGAAGTTAAAGAAGAGACTGTAGTTAAGGAACAACCGCCTTTTCAGGATTCCACTGTTATACAGGAAGATATTAGTATTACACTAGAACCACAAAAAGAAGAACAGGTTGATAGATTTGAGAGTATAGTAAAAGTTCTACGTAGCATTATAGAAGAGGGTAATCCTGATAGTTTTAAAACGGATGGAACCCCGAAAGCTACTGTAGTAAATAAAGTTTTTGGTTCTGCAGTATTAACTGATGAACGAGAAGCAGCATGGCAAGAGGCATTGAATTCCCGTTGAGGTAAAATATGAGCGTTACCGTACAGAGTGTTGTAGATAGAGCTGAATATATATTCCAAGATACATCTAATATACGCTGGACTACGGCAGAGCTTGTATTTTGGGTTAATGATGCACAGCGAGAAATTTCGTTATTTAAACCTGATGCTACTTCTACTAATACAACTATTACTTTAGCTACTGGAACCAAACAATCTATTCCAGCTGGTGGTAATAGGTTATTAAAAATAATTAGAAACATGTCTGCGGCCAGTAGTGGTACTGGAAAGACTGCAATACGCCTAGTGTCTCGTGATGCGCTTGACACACAAGAACCCAATTGGCATGACCCAACAGTAACAGGGTATGCCAAACACGGAGCTATAGTTAAGAACTATATGTACTCTGAAGAAGACCCTAGAAACTTTTATGTATTCCCAGGAGTTGCGGGTAATGCGTATATAGAATTGGTGTATTCATCAAACCCAACTACCATTGCTCTTGATGCTAATTTAGGGGTACCTGATGTATTTGCTAATGCAGTATTAGACTATGTGCTGTATCGTGGGTATATGAAAGAAACAGAAACTGCTGAACAACAACGTGCTAGTAGTCACTACCAACTATTTATAGCGAGCGTAACAGGTAAGACTCAAATTGACTCTATAACTTCTCCAAACTTTACAAGTTCAATTCCTAGTACTGCTCAAATGCCACTAGCTGGGGGACAAATGTAATGTCTACAACGTATGAATCTTTATTATCAGAAGTATTACCTATGGTTCCAGGTTGCCCTGATTCTTTAATAATTCAACATATTAGGGCAGCAACTATTGAGTTATGCGAGAAGTCTTCTGTATACCAACAACAGCTTGATGCTATAAG
>TARA_R110000868_G_scaffold4302_2_pt1 | contig 11233 bp, 12 predicted proteins | sample TARA_R110000868 | Tara Oceans TARA_R110000868 (sample SAMEA4397489) | marine metagenome | biome: Polar Biome; feature: [SRF] surface water layer (ENVO:00010504); material: water (ENVO:00002006), including particulate matter (ENVO:01000060) such as... | depth 5 m | reverse complement strand
GAAAGCAACTTCCCCGTGGACAAGCAATCCTGCTCCTATGCTGTCCTGTGGAACGCCTTCAAAAAAATCGCCAAGGGTTTCAGCGACGAAGAAAAAGCCGCCATGTTCCACGATGTCGCCCAACGGGTTTACCGGCTGGACTAGGGCGCGCCCCGCAGCCATGATGCGCTCCTTCACAAAAAGCCGAGAGTGCCATGCTGAGCCCTGCCGACATCGACGAACTGACCGGATTTGCCCACAAGTTGGCGGACGCTGCAGCGGACGTGACGCTGCCGCATTTCCGGTCCGGCATTGCGGTCGATAACAAGCGCGGCGATTTCAAATTCGATCCGGTGACGGCGGCTGACCGCGACGCGGAAGCCGCCATCCGCGCGCTCATCAACACGCATTACCCGAGCCACGGCATCTATGGCGAAGAGCATGGCCGCGAAAAAGGCTCCAGCGAAAACTATTGGGTGATCGACCCCATCGACGGCACGCGCTCGTTCATTTCCGGCGTTCCCCTTTGGGGCACGCTGATCGCGCTCAACGATGGTGCAAAGCCCGTTATCGGCATGATGGACCAGCCCTATATCGGCGAACGCTTCATCGGCCGTCCCGGCGGCAGCGAACTCATCACCCGCTTTGGCCGCCGCACGATCAAGACAAGCCAATGCACAACGCTTGAAGATGCCATTCTCGGTAATACTGATCCCGCCATGTTCCGCATCGACGCTGAAAAAGCCGCCTTCCGCGAAGTGAGCCAGAAGATCAAACTCCGCCGCTTCGGCGGCGACTGCTATTTTTATGCGCTGCTGGCAGCGGGCACGATCGACCTTGTGATCGAGTCTTCGCTCCAGCCTTATGACATTCAGGCCATGATACCGATCATCGAAAACGCGGGCGGCGTGGTCACGAGCTGGACGGGGGCGGATCCGCAGATGGGTGGTAATGTCGTGGCCGCCGCAACGCCAGAATTGCACGCCGCCGCACTGGCCATTTTGAAGTCTGCTGCTTAAAGCGTTGCCGGGCACAAACGGCGGTCGATGAATTCGTCAAACGCCGCCCAAAACTTTGCCCTGATCTGATCGGTTTCGATCAGCACTTCATGGTTCGCGCCGTCGATCAGCAATAGCTCACCCTGATCGACCTCGGCGGCGGCTGAGATCAGCGCGTCGCGGTCGATCAAACGATCAGCCCCTGCCGCAACGATCAGCACCGGTGTTTTGATGGCAGCGAGATAATCCGTCTGCATCACTTTGCGGATGGAGCGGAAACTTGCCGCAAGCCAGCCATAAGTCGCGCTGCCTAACCCAAGCGCGGGATCAGCGACAATCTGCGCCTGATGCCAGGCGTAGCGCACAGGGTCATGCGTCAGGATATTTTGTTCAAAAGGCACAGCATCATTGGCAGCGGGTGAACCGCCCGGCACATAGCGGGCCGCAAAGCCCGACAAATTGCCGACAGCGGCGACGAGCCCCAGTACACCAGACACAAAATTACTCCCCAAACGCAAACCAAGCATCGGCGCATTGAGCACGGCGGCAGCGAACATGTCAGGGTGATCATGGAGCGCGCGCATCAGCACATTGCCGCCCATCGAATGGGCGAGCGCCACCCACGGCTTGGGCCATGACGGCGCAACCTCTTGCATGAAGGTCGCAAAATCCTGATCGAATTCGGCATAGTCCGCGACATGGCCTTTGCGCGGATCAGGCAACGCCCTGTCCGACAGGCCCTGCCCGCGCCAATCCATCGTGGCGACTGCAAAGCCGCGCTGCAAAAGCTCGCCCGCGACTTCGAAATACTTCTCGGCAAATTCGGTGCGCCCGCCGAACATAAACACCGTGCCGCGCACCCCGCCGGGACGCCCCACATCAGCAGGCCACGTCATGGCGCGGAGCCTTGTGCCGTCCGGCGTGTGCAGCCAGAACGAAGATCCGCCGGGCGGCATGGGGGCCGCAGCGACTTGCGCCCAGGGGGCTGGCTCGAAATCCACGGTCAACGGCCACCCGCATTGCCAGAGGCGCGCAGGAGCGGGCCGAGACGCACAGCGATGGCCACATCGCCCGAAATACGCATGTGCCCCTGCCGGAAGGCGAGGCCCTGATCCATCTCACCGTTCAGAAGTTTGAGATGCAGCACAGGGTCGATCTCGACCGTGCAATCCGCCGCCTCGTCGCGGTTGTGTACGACATGGGGCAGCTTGCGCCCGTCGATGAAGACGACGCCTGTGGCAGGATAGACAAATTTGAGCCGCGCGCCCAAAGCACGGTCCGTCGGCAAGTTTGCTATGAGAAATGCCGTGATGTCGCTGAGCGCCGACTGTGCTTCCCGCGTGGTGGTCATATGCGTGAACTCCTTGAGCCTATTTCACCACCTTGCGCGCGGCCACTCAATGCCTTTGCCTGCTGTTACCTTTTTGGAAGACGGGCGAATATCCTCTAGGCTTGGCCCACGGGAACAGACACAAACGGGATCGAGATGAGCTGGGGCAAGGAAGCCGAGGAAATCAAACGCCGCCATACGCTCGCGCTGCAACAGGGCGGCGCGGAAGCCGTGGCCCGCCAGCACGACAAAGGCCGCCTCACCATCCGCGAACGCATCGACCGGCTGAGCGATGCGGGCAGTTTCCGCGAACTCGGGCGCGGCGCGGGCGTGCCGCATTTTGACGAAGAGGGAAACCTCGTTGATTTCGAGCCCGGCAACTATGTCTTGGGCTTTGCCACCCTCAATGGCCGCCGCATTGCGGTCGGCGGCGAGGATTTCACGCTCAAAGGCGGCTCGCCCAACCCCGCCGGATTGCGCAAAAGCGTCTATGCCGAAGACCTCGCCCTTCAGTATAAAGTGCCGCTGGTGCGGCTCCATGAAGGCGGCGGCGGCAGCGTGGCGGGTGCGAGCGGCAAGAAAGCCGCGCGGCCTCTGGGCGACCCTGTGTTCTCAACGCCGCGCTTTCTCTCCGTCGCACGGATACTGGGTGAGGTGCCCGTCGCCACCGGCGCTATGGGCCCCGTCGCGGGCCTTCCTGCCGCGCGGCTGGTCGCCTCTCATTTCTCGGTCATGGTTGACACCGCCCAAGTGCTGATTGCCGGACCCAAAGTGGTGGAACGCGCGCTCGGCGAACAACTGACCAAGGAAGAACTCGGCGGCGCAGACGTTCACGCCAAAAGCGGTGTCATCGACAATGTCGCGACCGGCGAAGACGATGCCTTGGCGCAGATCGCTCGTTTTCTCTCCTATGTGCCGGGCAATGTGTGGCAATTGCCGCCGGACGTGACGCCAAGCGACGACCGCAACCGCATGGACGAGACGCTGCTGTCCATTGTGCCGAAAGACAGGCGCAAACCGTTTCAGATGCGCAAGATCATCAAGGCGGTGATGGACGAGGGCACATTCTTCGAGATGACAAAGAAATTCGGCCCGTCGCTGATCACAGGGCTTGCCCGCCTCAACGGCAAGAGCGTCGGCGTGATCGCCAATGATTGCATGTATTACGCAGGCGCGATGACGGCGGACGCGGCGCAGAAACTTCGCCGCTTTGTTGATTTCTGCAACACGTTCCACCTGCCGGTGATCTCGCTTGTGGACGAGCCGGGCTTTATGATCGGCTCGGCGTCGGAAAAATCAGCCACCATCCGGCACGGCACCGCCGCCATTGCCGCCGTCATGCAGAGCCGCGTGCCTTGGGCCTCCGTCATCGTCCACAAGGTTTTCGGCGTGGCGGGCGCTGCGCATTTCGGACCCGGCGGGTTCGTCCTGTCATGGCCGAGTGCGGCGACCGGCGCGCTTCCCGTTGAAGGCGGTGTCGCCATCGCCTTTGCCCGTGAAATCGCCGCAAGCCCCGACCCCGACGCGCTGCGCAAGGAACTGGAAGAAAAATTGGCGAGCGGCCAATCGCCCTTCCCCCGCGCCGAAGGTTTTTCGGTGCATGAACTCATCGACCCGCGCGAAACGCGCCCGCGCCTTTGCGACTGGCTCGACTGGATCGAACCGCGCCGTAGCATCGCGCTTGGCCCTTACGCCACAACCATGCGGCCCTGACCCATGCCCCTGCGCCAGACAAATGCCCTGAGCGAGAACCCGAACGGGCTGCCGATGCGCATTGCCGGACGCTACAACCGCGTGGTCGGCGCGAGCATCGCACGCGCGTGGGAAAATGTGCGCGACTGGGAGCATCTGCCCTGGCTCCATGCCGACAGTTTTTCCGACTGCCGCCTCGACGACGAAGGCGACTGGGGCTGGCGCGCAATCACCAAAGGCACCGGCCCTGCCGCCGCACAAGAAACCGTGATCGAACTGGCGATTGACGCCGCCGCTTCGCGCTATGTCTCGCGCACTTTGGAAGGCGGCTTACCCGGCGTTGAAATCTGGACGCAACTGACGAAGCTCGACACGCACCAGACGCGTGTGGAGGTGGAATTCCATCTGCCGCATCTGACCGAGGCGCAGGCAACGAAGGCGGGCGCAAATCTCGTGCAGCTTTACACAAAGCTCTGGGACGAGGACGAGGCGATGATGATCGCGCGTCAAGAGGCGCTGGACGCACGCAACATATCGCGAAGCCCCGCGCCGGTCCCGCTCGGGCCCGTCCGCGATCTCACCGCAGCACTGCCGCGCCTCATCGAGAGCGAAGCCGGACCCATCCGCGTCATCGAACTGGCGGGCACAATGCGTGCCTATCCTGCGCGCTGCCCGCATCTGAAAGGCCCGCTGCAATTTGCCGAACCCGCCGCGGACGATTGCATCACTTGTCCGTGGCACGGCTATCGCTTTGATGTAACCACAGGCCGCTCGTCAGACGGGCGTGGACTATCGCTGGGCGCGATGCCACAGATCAGCATCGACGAACAACAAGAGGCATGGCTCGTCTGGCCAAAATAAAAAGGCCCCGCCGGAGCGGGGCCTTTCATTTCAGATATTGAGCGTTTAGCGATTTTGCGAATTCATGATCGCGCCGGTGAAGGCGTTGATCAGCAGCGTCACTGCGCGGCCACGATCATCGCGGGCGTCGGCCTGATAATAGTCGTCATAGGCGACAACATTATCGAAGCGCGAATACTTCTTCTGTTCGAGCGCCGGACGGAACGTATCGAAGTCACGATACTCGGCACGGGCATAAGACGGACCGTGGTAAACATTCGTCGCTGTCTGAGTGAGCACGCGACCTGTTTTGGCCTGCACGCGGATCTGCGTTGGCTGGCCACGACGATTGAGGCCACGCACCACATAGACGCCTGTATTGTCATTGAGGTTCACAGAGTCGAAGTTCTGGTAACCCATGTCGCGCAGGTTGGAGAGCAGGCTGTTGATCGGGATCGCGTTGGGCACATAGCGCGGGCGATACTGCGACGACTGCGTTTTGCCGATTTTGCCCGTATAGGCATCGGCTTTCGCTTTGACCAGGAGGCCGCGCTTTGTGATGCCTTCAAAATTATAGACCTTGCCGTTCGGAGAAAGCGTGATGTCCGTGACGGTTGCACCAGTGCGGTTTTCAAGCTGACGCACGACCTGACCGAGCGGCATAATGTGGCCACGCTGCGGGCGATAGCTGTTGTAGTCATGGCCCTGACGCACCTGGGTCTTGGTGACAGTGATGGACAGACCGGGCTTGTTGGGCTGGCCATAGGGCTGAGCCTGAACAGCGAGCGGCGAGAGAGCGACAAGAGCGGTGCTGAGACCGGCGATGGCGAGAAACGACTTCATGTGAGCCTCCTGAAAGAAATGTGGACCGGATATCGATCCTTGATGTTGATACTGATGCCTGACGCCTGAACTCACACTGGACGTACTATTCATAATCCGTTCATAGCGACATTTTTTAAAAAACTTATCGGAAACACAAAAAGACCCCGCCGAAGCGGGGTCTTAATGGGCTTGTTACAAGACCGGCTTAGCGACCGATCGAGAGAATGACGCCGGTATAGGCGTTGACGTTCAGGTAAACGAGGCGACCGCGATGGTCATGGGCGCGCACGCGGTAATAGTCATCGTAATACACCGGACGACCAAAGCCATGATAACGCTGACGCTCAAGACCCCCACGCCAATGGCTGAACTCGTGGCGTTTCATGTTGCGATAGTCACGACGGTCTTGGTGGCGGTCAGCGCGATGATCATTGTGGCGATAAACATCGCGCTCATAATGGCCACCGCGCGGGCCGGTGCGCTCGACATGGCGATAGCTATCGGCCTGTGCGGCAATCGGCGTGGCGATGGCAAGTGCGGCGGCGATGCCCGCCAGAGCAAGAAAATTCTTCATGTTAGCCTCCATCGGATTTATTGAGGACGCACCCCAGAAACACAACAATGGGCACTTCGTCATGAACCGTGGATGGCGCAGGTGTTCATCTGGCGTTCAGAAAAAGGTGATTTCGTGGCTGCTGCACAAAGCCTCAGCCGCCGAGAAAAAGCCTGCCGACCTGCGGGTTTTCGAGCAAATCCCGCCCCCGTGCGGCCAGCGCGACACGGCCAGCGACCATCACATATCCGATATCGGCAAATTCGAGCCCGCGCTTGGCGTTCTGTTCAACCATCACAATGGTCTTGCCATGCGCATCACGCAGATCGCTCAAAATATCGAACACCATGTCGATCATGCGCGGCTCAAGCCCGATGGACGGCTCGTCCACCAGCAGCACATCAGGGTCCATGATCAGCGCACGGCTGATTTCGAGCAAACGCCGCTCGCCGCCCGACAAAACGCCTGCGCGCTCACGACGACGCTTGGCCAAACGGTCATATTGCGCCAGGACTTTTTCGGTGGCCGCCCGCGTGGCGCGGCGGTCATTGAGCAGATAACCACCCATCAACAGGTTTTCCTCGACCGTCATGTCAGGGAAAATAGAATTGTCCTGAAGGATATAAGCGATCTTCGCGTGACGCAGTTTGTCGCTGGGGCTGAGGCCCGTCACATCGCGCCCGCCCGCTAGCACTTTGCCGCCGGTGATATTGGTGAAGCCGAAAATCGAATGCAGCACGGTCGATTTGCCCGCGCCATTGGGACCGACGATGCAAAGGCTCTGACCTGCACCTACCGCAAGATCAACGCCGTGGAGAATTTCCATCGCGCCATAGCCCGCGTGCAGGCCCTGAAGCTCAAGCAACGGTGCCCCGCCCGCCAGCGCCAAAATTTCATCGCGCGAAACCTGAACCCCGAGTGCTTCCGCCTCACGCGCCACATCGCCGACCGACATCGCAGGGGCAATGCCACCCTCGCCATATCCCGCCGCGCGGGCCCGTTCGTCTTCTGTCTTGTCGCCGCTCATCACTGCGCCCCCAGATAAGCATCGAGGACGCGCGGATCATTGCGCACTTCGTCCGGTGTGCCGGACGCCAGCACACGGCCATGCGCGAGGCAGGTGATGTGTTCCGCCAAATTCATAATGACGCGCATGTTGTGTTCGATCACCAGAAGCGTCACACCGAGTTCTTTGTTGGCGCGCTGCAAGCGGTCGATGAGCCCGTTGATGAGCGTCGGATTGATGCCCGCCGTCGGCTCGTCAAGCAGCAGCAGCTTCGGTTCGCTCATCAGCGCCATGGCAAATTCAAGAAGCTTCTGCTGGCCGAAGCTGAGACGCCCGCCATATTCAAAACGCTTTTCGTGCAGCCCCACAAAACTCAACAGGTCTTCCGTCCGCGTCTGTGTGCCGCGCGCCTTCAGCCGCAGCAGCGACAAGACATTGCCCTGCGACGCGCGCGACGAGATTTGCATGTTTTCCATGCAGGTCATCTCGCCATAGATGCGCGTCTGCTGATAGGTCCGCACCAGGCCCTGGCGCGCAATCGGCCCGACACGAAGATGCGAGACCGATGCACCGTTGAAGATCACGTCGCCGCCATCGACGGGATAGGCCCCCGTGATCGCACCGAACAAGGTTGTCTTGCCCGACCCGTTGGGACCAATGAGACCCGCGATTTCGCCTTCGCGCACTTGCAGCGACACAGCTTCATTGGCGACAACACCGCCATAGCGTTTGGTCACATCGCGCACATCGAGCAACAGGTTCATGCTGCACCGCCTGCCCGCGCGCGGCGACGGTCTTCGATCCAGCCCATGATGCCTTGCGGGAAAAAGAGGACGATCAACACGATGAGCAGCCCCAGCGCCACACGCTGCCAGCCAAGGAGATAGGTCCAGAACAATTCCTTGGTGATGTGAAAGATAACCGCACCGATGACGGGGCCCCAGAGCGTCCCCTTGCCGCCGAGGATCGCCATCAGCACCATCCAGACACCGAACGTCGCACCGGAGAAAGCCACATCGCGCGGGTCGATGAAGCCAAGCATATTGCCCGCGACGCCACCGGCGAGCCCGAGGAACACCGCCGAGATGGCCCATGCAATTGTTTTGATCGAAGTCGTATGCAGGCCCATCGCTTCGGCCTTGTCCTCGTCATCGCGGATCGCATTCATGGCGAGGCCGAAGCGCGTGCCATAGAGCCAGCGCAGCGTGAGGAAGCAGGTCGCCGCGATGGCGAACATCACAAAATAGAAAAACAATTCACGCGAGCCTAGCACACCGGGAAAGAGCGGCAGCGACATGCCGGAGCCCGCACCGATGTAGTCCCACCCCGCAGCCAACTCGCCCGCCGCAATGCCCAAGCCCAGCGTTGCGATGGCAAAATAATGCCCGCGGATGCCGAGGAGCGCCGCACCGAAGACCAGCGCCGCAAGAAGCGCCAACAAAGCCGATAACAAAAGGCCGAGAGCCAGCGCATCGAAATAGTGTAAGCCGCTGTCACGCTGCATGACGGCGGTGGCGTAGCAGCCGATGCCGAAGAAAATGACATTGCCGAAAGAATTATAACCAAGCTGGCCGCCGAGCACGTCCCATGTCTGGGCGAAAACAACCATGAGCCAGAGGAACGCAAGCTGCGTGACGAGCCCCGGCATGATGAAGGGCGCGGCGAGCGAGACGATGGCGAGGGTGACAAGAACCAGCCACTCCGGCACGGCGCGCAAACGCTCGAGAGTATCATCGATCATGAGAGATACGCCCTGCGCCGCGCCGCGCGCCAATTGCGCCAGACAAGGATCAGCACCATCAGCGTGAAGACAAAGGCGATCTGGTATTCCGCCCCGAGCACGAAGCCCGCGACGTTTTCAAGCGCCCCCAGCGACAGGCCGGCAGCGACAACTCCGCCGACATTGCCGAGCCCCGCGACCACCACGATCATAAAAGACCGCACCGTATAAGGCAGGCCGATATAGGGATGAATGGTCCATGCCATGACGGCGAGGCTGCCCGCCGCACCGCAAAGCGCGCCGTTGAGACCATAGGTCATGGCGTAAACGCGACCCGTGTTGATGCCGAGAATATGCGCCGCACGCGGGTTTTGCGCCGTGGCACGGATCGCCTGCCCCAGACGCGCATGACGCAGGAAAAGCCAGAGCACCGCGCCCGACACCATCGCCAGCACAAAAGCGATGATCTTGATCCATGCGACCGTCACCGCGCCATCGAGCATGTAGAAAGAGCCGAGCCCCGTGTCGAAGCTACGCACATCGGAGCCGAAGACCGTGTTGGTCAATTGCTGGATGACAATGGAGAGGCCGAAGGTCGCGAGGATCGAAATGAACAAGTCCTTGTCCACCACACGGAAAATGACCGTGTAATAAAGCCCCCAGCCGATGGCGAACATGGCAAGCGCCGAGACGGGTAGCGCTGCATAGGCAGGCACGCCATGCGACAGCGCTGCATAAGCGATGTAGCCGCCAAGCACGACCAATTCGCCCTGCACGATATTGACGATGTTGAGCACACCCCAGACGAGCGACATGCCGTAAGCCGCCAGCGCAAAAATCGCACCGGCGAGCAATCCGTTCAACACAACGTCGAGAGCGAAAGAAGGATTTTGAACCAAAAGAAGAAAATTATCAGCCACGCGGTTTTTTACCTTTTATCCCAAGCCTTATCGTTTATCCCAAGAGGGGATCGGCGCGCGCAATTTTGCTTCGGCCCATTTTTCAGGATAGACGACGACATATTTACCGTCCTGCACCTGAAAGAGGATAGTCGGCTTGCCCACGTTCTTACCCGTCTCGTCGATACGCACAGGCCCGTAGAAACTGGCTATATCGGTTGTCGCCAGCGCATCGCGCACCTGCTTGGGGTCAAGACTGCCCGCGCGGGTGAACGCATCGGCAAAGACCTGCACGGCAGCACTTGATTCAGCCGCCTGATAAGGCGCGGTTTCGTTGTAGGTTTTTTCATAGAGCGCCGCGTAGTCGCTGGCAGAACCGAAAAGATCATCGGAATAGGACAGCGACGGCGCCCATTGCGCCGCACACAGAACATATTCCGCACTCTTGCCCAGCGTTTCGGCAATGCGCGCGCTGTCGCAATGGGTCATCGCGACCATCGGCACATTGACGCGCTGGTCGGCCAGTTGCCGCACGGCGGTCGCCGCACCCTTTTCATGGCCCGACACGATCAGCAGATCGGGCTTCAGCAATTTCACTTTGGTCAGCGTCGCCGACATATCGTTGAGGTCCGGCGGCAGCTTGTCATCGACGACAATCTTCATGCCGAAGCGTTTGGCATCCGCTGTCACGCCCGCGCGCACATCCTGCGAGAAGGGATCGTTCTCAAACGCCATCGCTACTTTCAGCTTCGTCGGGTCGGCAGATTGCGCAGCGGCGACTTCAACAGCCCCTTTGAGATATTGATCCGTCGTCGTCAGCACGGCGAAGAGATATTTATAGCCCTTTTGAAAAAGCGACACGGCCGCACCATTGGCCTCGACCATCGGCACACCATATTTTTCGGTGACGGGGGCCATCGCTTCTGTGAGCCCTGATGAATAGGGCCCGAGCAAGAATTTAACACCATCCTGCTGGATCAGACGTTCGGCAAGCTGCGCGCCACGCGCGGGCGTTGATTCATCATCGTAATAGACGACCTCAAGCTTATAGGTCTTGTCGCCGACCTTGACGCCACCGCGCTCGTTGATGCGCGCGACCGCAAGATCATAGCCGTTGCGCGTGTAGACGCCGTTCGATGAATACTTGCCGCTGAGCGACACAGCCGCCCCAAGACGAATCGTCGAAGCGTCGTCGGCCTGCGCGCTGAACGCCAAACCGAGACAGGCCGCGAGAGCCAAGAGCCCAAAATTTTTCATAAACACTTCCCCCGTATGCGACATCAAAACCCGCTCCCGCCGGTCTTGACGCCTGCCGCGCCGCTTCCCATCTCTCCCTCACGGACGCCGCACCAGGCGGGTCCGCTCAAGGCACAAAGCACCAGCCGGCCCAT
>TARA_R110000868_G_scaffold81456_1_pt1 | contig 11247 bp, 13 predicted proteins | sample TARA_R110000868 | Tara Oceans TARA_R110000868 (sample SAMEA4397489) | marine metagenome | biome: Polar Biome; feature: [SRF] surface water layer (ENVO:00010504); material: water (ENVO:00002006), including particulate matter (ENVO:01000060) such as... | depth 5 m | reverse complement strand
TATTATTTATAAAAATCATGTTTTTGACAAAGACCTTACAAACTTCTCAAAAAGAGCGGCAGCTTTCACTTCTAGCTCTCGGGTAGAGACTTTAGCGGTCTCTCTGATTTCTTCTTCAATCTGATCAAAAGCGTTAGCCATTTGCCATGAAGAAGAAGCTACATCATAAATCCATTCGACACCTTCCATGACACCCTTAACAAATGCATCGGGCGCAGAAGGATCAGCAACGATGTCTCCAGCAGTTGCAAGCATAAAGTCATCTTGCACTTCCATGATCCCATTCTTGTTCTGTTTAATAGAACCCATGCCACGTGAAGAGATTCCAACTAGTCCACCTTCATCGATAAGATTTTTAACGATCTTACCCATTGGGGTTTCCATAATCTTAGCTCTACCAACAATGTTAGACCCATCTTGTTTCAATTCTGTGAACATGTGAGATACACGATCCAGATTGATAGTTGGTCCAGCAGGATGGCCTAATTCACCGTAAGCACGATTTTTCGAAACGTAGACTTCATTGTATCTTTTCATTTCTTTTGCAAGAACGTTAGAAGGATACATACGTCCATTTCTATTCTTGATATCACCTTGCATGATGATACCTTCGATGAAATAATTCTTTCCTTTGCCGTCTTCAGTTGCTTCAGTAATGTACTGAACATCTTCAACGATTTCTTTAATCAGTAATGACATATCTATTTATCCTACCTGATAAGCGACTGGTGTACAAATCACTGCTACATCACTAGATAACAAGTCGGTGTATGCTTTAGTGATAAATGTAACTGATCCTGCTGGAACCGTAATATTGCCAATAGCTCCAGCTGCCGCAGTTGTCTGAGTGATAACAGCGATATTAGCAGAGTAAATTCTAACAAGAGTAGATACGCCAATATCACTTGGTGTACTATTTATGTTAGTTACATTTGTTCCAACGATCTTAGTAATCATATCACTTACCTGCATTCATAGCGAATTGGACAATCTGCATGAACTTCTTGCTATCGTTCAACATGCCTTCAACTTTAGCTTGGTTATCTTTGTTCAATTGCTTGTGCATAGAGACGACCATAGAAGCAGTAGTCAAGTCAACTTTTCTCTTTTTACCGTCAGAAAACTTAACGTCTTTAATTGACTTAGAAGTAACGATGTCCTTGAGATCATTGATTACGCCTTCAGAAATCTCTTCTACTTCTTCGATCTCTTCTTTCATTGCCATCTTAGTAGCAGTTGCGTACATAACGTCTTTTGCTTTATCGCCGTAACGATCTTTGAACTCGCCCATCTTTTTCTTCAAAGACATAACGATTTCTTCACGCTTTTTTTCTTGAGCTGGAGTCATCTCTGATTCAGAAGACTCATAGACTTCCTTGTCTTCTCCATCTTCCAAGTCTGCAACTCTTTTCTTACGCTTAGAGCCTTTGATTGCGCCCGAGAATTGGTCGTCAGGCGCAACAGGGTGGTCACGCTTGTCAACGATGTGTTTATCTAGAAAGTTTTGTTCATCTGGAGAACGTGGTTTTGACACGGTCTCTGACAGCATGTCCTTAAAGCTTTTCATTTTAGCCCCTTACTCTTCTGTTTCTGCATCAACTGATTCGACAGGAACTTCGTCTTGCGAAAACATCGATGTATATTTGGTTTCGATAGCTGCCATCATTCTATCAGCCATAATATGGTTAAATTTATCCTCAAAGCCAGTAGCATCTTTTTGCACTGCTTGTTGAATCAATTCCTTAACGCTCATTGCACTATCTCCTTTATTATATAATGTTATTTATATTTTATTACAACTAGACTTTTGGATCTAGTTCGTCTTCTTTATTATCTGTTCCAATAGAGTCCTCAGCATCTTCTGCATCATCGTCCTCTTCTTCGATCTCTTTATTCATCTCTTCGATTTCGTCTTCGGTCATCTGGAGAACATTCTTGCGAACCCAATTTCCAGAATAGTACTTGCCGACATACTCATCGATGTCTCTTAGAATACCAAGTCTTTCACGTAACATCTCACTTGACTTTAACTCTTCAAAGTGGTTATCACTCATAAAGTCATAACGAAGCATAGCTTGAATATCAGGCCACTCTTCTGGAGTGATGATGCCTTTCAGAATCAATTGCTTCTCTAACAGCTTATCAAATAGAGTTGAGAATCTGCTTCTCAGTCTGTTGACAAACTTACTAAACTTAATCTCATCTCTAGAGATTTCTGATGCTCTACCTAAAGAGAATCCTGTATCAGATTCCATTCTTGAGATAGGCACGTTCAAAGCCTTATATAAACGCTTTTGGAAGTACAAGACATCATCAAGTTCGCCAAGGTTTTGTCCACCTGGCAGTGTAGTGATCTCTGTCCCTCTTCCGCCTTCTCTACGTGGTAACCAGAAGTCATCAGTCATCGACATATGTCTGCGGTCATCTTTAACATCGCCAGTTGCCATGTCATAGACAAGACGGTTCTTATGCTTGACCATCATGTCACGCAAATACTGTTCTGCTTTCAACTTAGGCAAGTTGCCTACGTCAATGTAGAAAATTCTACGCTCAGGCGCTCTTGAAATTCTGTAGATAACGACAGCATCTTCCATCATTCTCAACTGGTTCAGAGGCTTATACGCTTTGTGTAAGTGAGAAAGTACTAGCGTACTTGTCTCGTTTAACATTCCAGAGTTAGCGTTAACGATAGAGTCTTTTGCAATCTTAAGACCCTGAGTTGCTTGATTGTTAGAACCTATTTGTTGTTGAGCACCAGAAGTGCCAGAAAGATTGTTAAAGCCTTTTTCGCTATAGATGTAGTATTCGTTCTTAACTTTTTTAGTGACGAATTTATTTTCACTGCTACCGCCAACATTATCACTCTCGAACTCACGCACTTTACGAATCTTACGAGGATCGATATAGCGAAGTTCTTGAATACCTTTGCGAGGTGCAGTAGTATCAATCATCACATGATAGTTAATTCTGCCGTCAACGTACCACTTTTGAAACGTTTCGTAGCCAGTGTTCGAAAAGTCTAAGAGTTTTAAGATATTATCAAACTCTTCTCTAATCTTTTTCTTCACGCCATCTGATAGGTCTACATCGTCTGTCACACATTCAACCACTTTTTGATCGAATGTAATACAGATTGCTTCATTCACAATATCATCTACTGCTTGAGAAACTTCTGGTTGTTGTAGCATAGTTCTATACTTTTGAACTAGCTCGGCTTCAGACTTAGCTGTGCCGTCCATATCCAGGAAGCTACTGACACCAGTACCCGTTGCGGCAATATTTACAGAGCCGTCTTCCTCATTAGCTTGAACGAAAGAAGTTATATTCTTATTTTCGTCCTGCTTTCGTTTGATCGAAAAGCCAAATAATTCCATAGTTTATCCTCTAATAAAGGGAGAGTACAACTCTCCCCTAATTATTTCAATTATACGTTAGTGCCAGCGTTGCCAGTGATACCACCAGAAACGTTCCACCAATCGTATTGAAAAGTCACATCAAATCGTTCGATATCATCAGTTGTATTCCAATCCATGCCAATAGCGGCTACAGTAGACGGATACAAACCGTTAAAATTATATACTCTAAGAGGAACACCAGTTTTGGAATACTGAGTGATCTGCGCTTGAGTCTTGTAAGCAGACGAAGCCGCTGTGCCAAGTTGTCTTACGTTGCCTTCATGAGAGTTGATAGAAGCCATCCATTGTTCCATAGCGTTACGGATTAAGAAGTCTTCATCGTTCATGATAGTAACAGTCCATTCAGCGAATGTTCTGTCACCAGCAATCTTTACTTTACGACCGAAGTAAGGTATTTCGATAGTACCCAGAGTTGATTCTGGGATTTGTGCCGCCTGTACCATGAAAGGTGTCTTAAGGTTAGCTATTCCATTGATCGGATTCGTGATCGCAACTTGGAATAGAGACGCTTTAGCACCCCCAAAGGTCAGTTGGCTTTTAATTTCATTAATGTTGAAAGCCATTAGTTATATCTCCTTGTGGTTATATTTATCAAAACTGACCTACGATCTCACTAAACTCTACGCCCGATCTAACGGCAACGAAGTTAAGCTGAATGAAGTTGATAGAGCGAGCTGGCTTGATATAGATATCGCCAACAAACTGGTTAGAATCAATGACTTGAGCAGTGTTATTTGTTTCGTCACAAACAACTTTGAAGTCATAGATGCCACGTCTGCCCTGAACATCACGCAAGAAAGGTTCAACTAAATTTGTAAACTGGGCTCTCGTAAAGTCATCGTTGAATTCGAACAGAGTAGACTTAGCGGCTGTGCCGATAGTTTTCTCAAGCACGATAAACAATCTACGAACGTTGATACGATCAAATGCACTTACAGTAGAAGTGAATGTCTTATCTCCGAACAGTACTGTACCTTGACCTGGCTGAGTAACCACTGGGTTAATGCTATTCTTATATAGCAAATCTCTCTGAGCTTTAGATGGATTTACAAGCAGTTTAACAACGTTCTTAATGTTGCCTCTGTTGTAACCAGCAGGAGAGAACCAAGGATCTCTTACGTCATCAGTTCTTGCACACAGTCCAGCTACGTCAGCATTCAATGGGATCCAACGATAAACGTCTGCGTACTTATCGTACTGATATTTATAACCACTGTCAACCACTGCAAATGTGCTTGAAGACAGAGTGCCAGTGAAGTTGATGATGTTATCGACAGTCGTGTCATCCAACTCAGGAGAGATGAATGCAACGCAATCTCTACGAACTTCGCAGATATTGTCGATAATGTAGTTAGCAAGTGTTGTGCCTTTAGCCTTACCTTGAATGACAAACGAGATGTCTACTTCAGAAGAGTCAACATATAAGTCATATCCGGCTGCCAAGTCGCCAACACTGATTTCAGTTTCGTCTAGTCCATCGCTACCACTTGTGAGTGTTGCGCCAGATGAGAATGTAGTGGCAGCAATCAACACAGATTTAGCAGTAGATACTGCAATCCAAGAAGAGTTTTGCTCAAGTACATCTACGATGAAGTTTGTCGAGCCGTCATATTTCGTTGCAGTAGGCGAAGTTGACAGGTTTTCCCATCTTTCGAGTACTGTACCAACAACGCCTGAGATTGCTCCATCTGCGTCACGAACAACAACGTGTACGCCATTTGTGCTAGGTCCAGCATCAAACAGGTTTGCATCGCCCCACTGAGTAGAGAATGTACCTCTATCATAGATAGAAGCACCGGTATACTTACTAGTGAATGTCAAGTTAGACTTCCAAGTAGTAACAGGAGTTACTGTATGTGAAGTGCCTGCACCAACTGCAACTAAGTCAACCGCTGTGCCAGCGTTCGCATTTGCAAGAGTCGTTGCTAATTTAAAGTTGCCAGCATCTGTACGGATAACGAAGTAGAATCCACCTTCGTCTAATCCTTCGATTGATGTTCCAGATGCTCTAGAGTATTGAACAGCTTGGCCAGTTGTGAGGCCGTGGGCTGATTTAACAATAGTATCAGTTGCTAGAATTGCAACTGATCCATCAGAACCATCAAACGTTACTGCCGAACCTGAAGCCGCATCAGATACGGTTGAGATAGCACTGATAACGAGTTGTGTGTTATTACTTAAGGTGACTCTATCGCCAACTCCTGCGTAAGCTGTGATGCCTGCGCTTGTAGTGAAGCCTGTAGCAACACCAGCAGTAGACGAAGGATTAAGTGTCAACGTCTGTGTTCTCGCTACTGCATCAAAGTTACCTGATACGCAGTGAGTTACTGTCAGAGAGTTGCCAAGTTTGCCTTTGTACAATGCATCAAAGTTGGTGCTAGTTGCGCCAGCTGCCGTAGCATCCGCTGTACGAGTTACAAACAACGCATCGCTGTACGATAAGAAGTTTGCTGCCGAGAACCAAGTTTCGTGGTTAGTCCACGTTGTGGTCAAGGTATTATCGGTATAGTAAGTAGCTGGTTTGCCGAAACGAGCAAACAGTTCTTTCTCCGATGTAACTAGAATTCTTTGTCCCGTTGGACCCCAACGAAACACACCTGCTATAGCGCCCTCTGTGGTTGCAACGGCTGGGGTGACGTTTGTCAGGTCGATTTCACTGATGTTAACGCCTGGACTTAGTTGAAAAGCCATATCTCATTTCTCCTTGTTTATTTTGTAAGTTATAAACTTCTATTATTCTTTATATTTATAAAAACAGCAATTTAGTACTGTAGCCATCTTCCCGATCCACTCATAGGATCATCAATTATCTCATGGTCATCGTAGTTGTTAAAACCGATAGGCAGAAGGCTTTCCATTAGTTCTTCTTCATTTCTGGATCTCAACTTGTCTAATGTATTTATGTCTGTGATTTCTCGGAAAAATAGCTGATCCGTCATCCACGCAAACAACACAAGACCCATTACTAGGTCATCGTGACACCCTGATTCTGCTTCATAGGAGACTCCCCGCCTAGAAAACGTAGAGAGTTCGTTGATAGTTTGGAAATCGTTGATTATAAGTTGATCCTGCTCTATCAACATCTTTAACATGTTGCATCCGACTGACTTTACAGATTTTGTTGTACGTACTCCTTTATCAGAGTTCTTGCTGAATCCAGTCGAAATTCTTTTTCCAGATCTTCCTGCCGATTCTGTAAACATCAGCGTTTCTACCTCAAACTCATAATGAAGAACTTCAGCGACCTGTTCTCCAATATCATTTACTTCTATAAGAGTGTACGCATCGTTATATCTCTTTATAGTTCTATATATGATTTCGGCGTAGTCGATAGGGGTAATTGTGTTATCTCGGTAAATACACGCTTGTTTATACGGCATTGACGTAACATCAATGATGTGAAACGCAGAATAATCTAGACCTTTACCTCTAGATACGTCTACGATACAAGCATACACGTGATCCTTTTCGGGTTGCTCATACACTTTCATGAACTGAGTTTCGCCTACTGGATTACGACTGACTAGATTCTTTAGCTTTGATCCTTCGATCAAAGTGCCAGACGAACCTAAAAAGTTACACTCAAATTCTTGAGAGAACTTCTGCATATCAAAGTCCATGCCTTCAAGCGTCTCTTTCTTCCACACATCGTCACGACCAGGCACTCTCTGCCATGGCACTTCGATGTAGATGTAACCATTACGATTCTCTCTAGCACCCTCGCAAGTCTTATAGAAGTGGTTAAGACCGTTGGGAGTAGATGTGAAAAGAATCTTAGTTGTATTACCAGAAGAGATAGTAGGAAACACAGATGCAAAGAACTCGTCCCAGTTCTCTACGAATGCAGTTTCATCAATATACAAGAATGAGATAGACTTACCACGAATTGCGCTTGATGAAGTAGCGCCAGCAATAATCTTACATCCATTCTCAAATTCAACAGAGCCTTTGTTCCATTCGATAACACCTTGTTGCAACCACTTGGGCAATGCTTCGTAAGCAATCTTAATACGATCTAGAATCTCACGTGCGGCATCGCCTTTGTTGGCAAGAAGTGCTACTGTCTTGTAATCATTGAATAGAACGTAATGAAGAATAATAGCGACAGCAGTAGTAGTTTTACCAGCCTGTCTCGAGGTGTTTACTGTTACACGCCTATTGTCAGTGATTGCTATTGCAATCTCTTTCTGGTAGTCGTACATCTTGATAGAAATAAGACCATGGTCAACGTGTACAATTTGAATGTACTTTTCAGCAAAATATATAGGATCAGCGGCACACTTCAGATACTCTGATATCATATCATTGCTGAATTCTATCGGAGTGCCTTTTCTTTTTAGGTTTACGTTACCATTGTATCCACGTTCTGCCGTAGCGTTAATCATTGGATCTCATGTCTTTTAATAGTTGCTGTAGCTCTGCGGTAGAGCCTACAAACAAGTTGTTATTTGTCACAGGTTTGTTCGATTCTGGAACTATTTCATCTTCTTTCACTTTTTTACTTGACATAGCCACCAGTTCTTTGTTAGAATCAATTAATGTTTTCATAATAGTAGCTACAACTTCATAAGCACGTGGGTGCTCTGATGCTTTCGCAACTTGAAGCATTTCTTCTAGCGCTTCTGTACCAGATTCAATAACGTTATAGAAGTTAGTTCTAGCGTACTCGTAATCTTTGTCAAGCTTGCTCTCTGCGCCAATCACTACTGGCACAACCCTCTTAGATATAACTTTCGCTTCAATCACTTCGTCTAAGGGCGTCAGCCCTAGACTATTACCAATGTCATCATTCATAGTTATGGATCCGATATCTGTACAACGTAGTTCCAGTCATCATCGATATTGATATCAGAGTAGGGAATAGTATCAGTTATACTAGTCGTTCCTACACCTGCGACCGTAAGTCCTGGTTGTACTTGCACTTGGGTTACAGTGTCTGTGGTTGGAACAATGTCAGGTTTAACGTCAACTTCAGTAAACTTAATCATTTTCTTGATTGATGTTGGCCCGAAGTAATACGCCTTCATAGTAAAGTTAAGTGTCCAAATCAAAGCTCTTCTCGTTAAGAAGTCGCCTTCGTAAGTATCCTCAGTCGATACGTTATTTAAGATCACAGGAATGTCTACATAAGTGTCAAGTGAGTCGATCATCTTAACACTAACTGTCACGTCTGGCTTGAAGTATGGCAAAATCTGCTCAATGATTTTTGTGCCATCTTCGGTGTTCTTTGTCATGATGTTGAGTTGAAAGTCAATATCATATGGAGCAGGTGAGTACAGATTAGACAAACTTGAGTTGTTTGATACGATGCCTCTTGTCTGCTTTGTGAGACTTGTGAGCTTTCTCTCAGCACTATAGGTCATGCCAGTAATCTCAAAAGACATACGAGGCAATGTGATTGCCGGTGCATCGAGGTTAGGGTCTTGCTCTAATCTAGCTAAAAGCTTCTGCATAGGCGCATAGTTGATAGGCACAGTGATTCGCTGAATCTCTACGCCATTATTATCCTTGCGACCTATCTGAATATCATTAAAGAGTGTGCCAAAAACTGCAACATATCTTCTAGTCGATTCGTTGTAAAAGTGTTGACCGTACATTAGAAGTTATCCTCACCGAATGGATTCGTTTGACTAAAGTCGATGATGTTATCACCAAACGTCTCTATCGTAGTGTTATCTGCGAGTGCATCATATGTTTCAATAGAAAGCTTAGACTTAAGCGTAGTAACAGTATTTCCCATGCCAACGTTAGTTGTACAAATATAATAGAATATGCTGTCAGCTACCGCAGTCAATGGAGGCGTTATAGAAACAGTCGCAAATTCTGTTCCCGCTGTGCCAGATTCGACTACAAGTGCTTGACTAGATGTAATTGGCAGACCAGTCAGAGGAGAATTCGCTGTGTAAAACTTTATAGGAAACCCAGCGTTTGATACATGACTTACATCGAATACGTATTTTTGACCAGCATAGAGTTGAATCGTTGGCTGAGGCAACAGATCGCCTCTCTCACCATTCTCTAACAGATAGTAGACGCCATTGCGAACTTCAACTGTGAAGTTTGTGTCGGTAGATTTCTGCCAAGTGTTCTGAGGCTCGAAGTGATCGTCGAGGAACGGGCTGCCAGTATTGAATCGTTCACCGCTGTACTCAAATAGCTCTGCACGAAGGTCATAGGTCTGTAGCGATCCCATTTGATAAAAGATTGATTCATGCTCTACGTGTTGAACCTCAAAGAACTTTCTGTTCAATGGCAGATAGATTAGATCGCCTTCACGAGGACGATTGATCTCTGTGCTAAGTCCAATCTCTAACTCATAGACTCTTTGTGCTATTGTCATAGTCACGGAGTCACGAATTTGTAGACCAAACTTAGACAAGAAGTCGCCTTCACCTTCAAAGCCATCAACACTCTTAACGTACATCTCAACCATGTATGCATCGTTGAATGAAGACAGATCATCCTCGTTTAACAGATCGTCTTTAGCTACTAATGTTCTAGGCAAGTACCATACGTCTATGCCGTAGATACGGATAGATTCGATTACGAGATCCTCAATGAGCGATTGCTCCATCGAGTTCCCATAGTTCTCGAAATAGTAATTCTTAGCCACAGTGTATTATCCTATCATGTCAGTGACGGGCAGAGAATACGACATAATCATATCTTCTTCTAACTTTATAATCTCGGCTTGAGCATCATTCAAAATCTGCTCTCCGTTGAACTGAACATTACCAGGCAATGTCATGCCCGTGAACTTAGTCAAGTTAGTACCCCATTGATACTTAATCTTAGCTGAAGCATAGCTTTGTAGCCAACGGTCTTTCCAGACATCGGCATACGTATTTGGGTCAACGATTGAATAAGCTTCTGCAACGATGTAATGACCAGTTGATAGTCTTTCCCAACCAGTATCGATGTGTAGTTTGTTGATGTGTCGATTGTAACGAATAGGCTGTGCGCCTACTAACAACTGTTCCATGAACTGTAAGTTAGCCATTGACATATAGTAGTTGGTCATGTTATAATTGACCATGTCATGGATGTTATTCAACACAAACTGGTACTGCACATTGAACATGCCAGTACTTGCTGTAATGCTAGAGCCTAAAGAGAATATGTTAATAACGCCAATGATGTTCTCAGGCACGGTGATGTAGCCATTGATCTTATCTTGGTCAGTAATCTGATGCTTTAGGAAAGTTCTCTCTGTGCCATCAAAGTGATAGTCCCAGTAGTAAGACAGCGCTTCGTCAATACGATCCTCTACCTGATCTTGATCAACGTTAATTTCGATAACTGGCTTACCTAACTTTCTAAGGCACCACTCTTTAAATTCTGCTCTTGTAGTGGGTTGTGCCATGTCTTCTTTCCAAAGTTAGTGTCTATGCTATATTTATATAGACCTATTATCATCCGATTATGCTACATATGCCTTACCTGCAACTATAGCATCATTAGTTTCTGTCATGTCTTCATCAGTCCAGAAGTCTTTAGCAACCATGATCTCAAGGTGTCCTACGTTACGATCAACGCAGTCTTGCTTGTCTTCGGCTGTTTCATCTGCCATAGCTGTGCCAGCAATAATCTCGTTGATCAATGCAACAGAGTGTCCCATTGCAGTGTAGTGCTGTGCGATTTGTTCTACTGTTTGTTCCATTTTATGCTCCTTCTAGGGCTGTGCTGTTGTTATTTCTTTTAAACCGTTCTTGATATACGACATATTAAATCTAGGTTTGGAGATGTCCCCACCTGCCTCACTTGCACATTTAATCCAGATATTTGAAGCGTCACCTGCGTAGACCCTGAATTAGTGATAAAGACGGCGGGT
>TARA_R110000868_G_scaffold91038_1_pt1 | contig 11249 bp, 10 predicted proteins | sample TARA_R110000868 | Tara Oceans TARA_R110000868 (sample SAMEA4397489) | marine metagenome | biome: Polar Biome; feature: [SRF] surface water layer (ENVO:00010504); material: water (ENVO:00002006), including particulate matter (ENVO:01000060) such as... | depth 5 m | reverse complement strand
CGGCCCATGATGAACGACACAATGAACAGCACCAGAAAGACCAGGAATAGAATTTTCGCGATCCCGGTTGCAGTGCCGGCGATACCACCGAAGCCCAGCACGGCAGCGATGATGGCAATGATCAGAAAGGTAATGGCCCAACTCAACATGGTGATTCTCCTTTGTAGAACAAACCCCAGCGGGTGCGCTGCGGCAAAACGAAAGGGGTCTCAGACACCTTCACAGGTTTTTGCATAATTGCCGGGGCAACCGTAATAGAACTATTGCAGGGCTCATGCCAGCCTTATAAATAAATTTAATTCTTATATTTCAATTACTTAAGAAAATATTATTCAGCCTTAAACATGCAAGCTGCATGATTGCTCAGCATTCTCCGTGCAACTTGCATGATGGGCGGCTCGCCGCTGACCTCAGCGGCGAGGAGCAAAGAGCGCTATCCGTAAACCGCAATGAAGACGAGACAAGCCGCTCTGCGTGCACAGCACAGCAGTCGAGGACGTAAATAAAGAAGATGGCGGGCGTGAGGCAGTCGCCAGTACGGGAAGTGACACCCATACGACGGGTGGCGCCAGGCAGGTACGGGGTGGTGTTAGGGGAAGTCGTTACAACGCGCGAGCGTGAAACCCGCTGGGCAGTTAGAAACTCAAACGCTGTGGCGTGAGCATCGGTTGCTTATCCCGCCACTGCAGACTGCCACGCTGTATGTGAGGCGAGTCGTAAGCCAGGTCAGTCGCGTGTTGATAGATGCCTGCGTTGGGCGACGCGGGCATAGCCTGTACTGCGAGATCAGCACAGTGTTGTTGCGCACAAGACCCGTTGATCGAGGGCTTAATAGCGCTTTCATGCAGAGCCAGCACAGAGCCTTGGAGGTTACGCATCCACTGTGGCCAAGCATGCTCAACTTCTCGGATGGCGGGACAGCTTTGCGAGTAGCGCGGCGCAGGCTCAGCCGTTGCTACGGCACTTGATGAGAATGAGGTGGCGGCGGCCAAAGCCGCCGCACTGCCGCCCAACATCAGGGCGGCAAGCAGCGTCTTAAAGGGTTGCATGCGGTGCGCTCCTAACCCCGTGGGCGGCGGCCCATGATGAACGACACAATGAACAGCACCAGAAAGACCAAGAACAGAATCTTCGCGATACCGGTTGCGGTGCCGGCGATACCACCGAAGCCCAGTACGGCAGCGATGATGGCAATGATCAGAAAGGTAATGGCCCAACTCAACATGGTGATTCTCCTTGTTTACCGGCTGCACCCGATGCGCAGCGATTGAGGGACGTGGTACACACCACGCCCCACTGCCTTACTGCATGGACTGCTTGAGGTTGCGCATGCGGTCATGGTTGGCACGCACGGTCGGCATTTGCGTCGCAAGCAACGCATGTATGTCCGGGTCAGCGTCCTTCAGTACCGCTTCGAAGGCGTGCAGGATGCGGTCTTCCGCTTCCTCCAGCTGCGCCACATAGGCACCCTCTTCATCGCTGACCAGCGTGGCCTTAGTGTCGGCATACACCTGACGCAGTTTGCCCACAACAGTGCCGCCATCGGCTGGCTTCTGTTGGTTGGCGGCCACTTTTACCGACAGCGCGCGAATCAGTTCAGTCTTGGTTTGCGCCATGTCACGGAACAGCGCCTGCAAGCGCACATCTTTCACTTCTTCGTGGGCGTGCTGATAAAAACGCTGACCGTCACGGGTAATTTCAATCAGCTCGTTCAGTTGCTGGATTTTGTCAGTCATGGTGACTCTCCTCTGGCTGTAACGGCGGCGATAACCGCCTCAAGATTTGGCTGCCAGTGATACCTGACAGCCAGCTGCTTAGCTGTCGACGTGCAGGGCGTCAGCGTCTACGCCGCGGACACCGCGAATGTTGCGTGCCGTTTCCACGGCCAATTGCTTCTCGGCATTGCTCAACACTCGGCCGCTCAGGTTAACCATGCCTTTCTGGGTATCCACCGTGATGCTCAGGCCATCCAAGTTACGGCTGTAAATCAGGCTGGATTTGACCTTGCTGGTGATCCACGCATCGCTAATGGACGCCGCGGCATCATCGGCGGCGTTTTGCGCCTGGGCGGCGGTGCTGTCGGCTTTACTCACGCTCAATAGGTTGCTTACCTCACGCACGCCATCGGTGTTGGCGGCCAGGCGCCCTGCCAGCTCCTTGGCTTCGGGGTTTTGCGCGCTACCGTTGAGGGTAACCTTGCCGTTCACCGCATCGACATCAATGTCTAAGCCCTCAGTGTTGCTGTTCCACAGCAGCTTGGACTTGACGGTGGCCGCCAGCGTGGCGTCTTCAAAACGCTGCGACATATTCGGCTCGCTGCTGGCTTTGGCCTCGAACTTAGGGTCCAGCTTGAGTTGGTTGTCCACCTTGTTTACGCCGTCAACGCCCAGAGCAATCTGCTCAGCCAAATCACGCTCGACCGAGGTCTCTACGGTACCGGTGATTTTCGCGGTGCCGTTCTCGACATCCACCTCAATGGCGAACGGGTTGAGATGGCGATTGAGGGCAAATGCAGTCCACACCGAGCCTTCCTGGCGGGCCTCACTGAGTTCACGGCTCATATCACCCTCAACAGCGAATGCGCTGAAAGGTGCCAGGCCGATCATGCCGGCGGTTGCGGTGGCCAGGGCCAGAGTCTTCAACTTATGCATGGCAGTTCCTCCAATGGATTGCAGTGCTTGCGTCGCTTTGTGCGACTTACACCTCACTGTCGCAAGGCCCGTGCCAGGCCATGAGCAAAAAATAAAATCATTAAAATCAATTACTTATGCCCATAAAAAGAAACCCATTGGTGTGCAAGCTGCATGATTGCCTATTCTGCGCCGTGCAACTTGCACGACAGATCGCGGACTAACCCTCAGCACCCAGCCAAGGAGAGCAATATGGACACCCCTTCACAGCCGCTCGGCCGCATTCTGTTGGTCGATGATGAACCCGCCATCCTGCGCACCTTCCGTTATTGCCTGGAAGACGAGGGTTACCAGGTCAGTACGGCCAACAGCGCAGCCCAAGCCGACGCGTTATTGCTGCGCCAAGTGTTCGATTTATGCTTCCTCGACTTGCGGCTGGGCAACGACGACGGCATGGAGGTGCTCACGCACATGCGCGTGCAGGCACCGTGGATGCGGGTGGTGATGATTACCGCGCACTCAGCGATCGACACCGCCGTGGACGCGATCCAGGCGGGTGCTGCCGATTACTTAGTGAAGCCCTGCAGCCCCGAACAGCTGCGTCTGGCTGCCAGCAAACAACTGGAAGCGCGGCAGATGGCCGAGCGCTTGGCGCATCTCGAAGGGCATGCGCGTAAACCCGGCGAGGGTTTGGACTCGCATAACCCGGCCATGATGGCGGTGCTGCAAACGGCGAAGCAGGTGGCTGACACCGATGCCAATATTCTGATCCTCGGCGAGTCCGGCACCGGCAAGGGTGAGCTGGCACAGGCCATCCACGGCTGGAGCAAACGCGCGAAAAAGTCTTGCGTGACCATCAACTGCCCCTCCTTGAGTGCAGAGTTGATGGAGAGCGAGTTGTTTGGGCATAACCGCGGATCGTTTACCGGCGCCACCGAAAGTACCCAGGGACGTGTCAGCCAAGCCGATGGCGGCACCCTCTTTCTTGATGAGATCGGCGACTTCCCGCTGGCTCTGCAACCGAAGCTGCTGCGCTTTATTCAGGACAAGGTGTACGAACGAATTGGTGACCCGCAGACCCGCCAGGCTGATGTGCGCATCGTCGCGGCGACCAACCTCAATCTCGACGAAATGGCCAAGCAGGGCCAGTTCCGTGAAGACCTGCTCTACCGCCTGAATGTCATCACCCTAACCCTGCCCGCGTTGCGTGAACGCCGCGAAGACATCATGGTGCTGGCCGAGCGTTTTCTCGCGCGCTTTGTCAGCGACTATGCGCGCCCCGCACGGGCCTTCAGTAATGAGGCGCGCGAGGCGCTACTCAGCTACGCCTGGCCAGGCAATATTCGTGAGCTGCGCAATGTAGTCGAGCGCGCCAGCATTCTCTGCGCAGAAGAGCAGGTGCAGGTCAGCCATTTGGGGCTCACCCTCAATGCCGAGCTGTGCAGCCCCCAGGCCGGCGCGCAAATGAGCTTGGAGGCATTGGAGAAAGCCCATATCAGCGCGGTATTGGCCAATAGCGGCACGCTTGACCAAGCGGCTAAAACACTGGGCATCGACGCCTCAACGCTGTACCGCAAACGTAAGCAGCTCGACCTATGAGGTTACGTAACCAGCTGTTCATCAGCGGTGGGGCCTTGGTCACGGCCGCCTTGGTCGGGTTACTCCTGGGCATGTTCAGCATCTGGCAGCTGAGCAAAACCCAGAATGAAGCCATGACCCGCAACATGAACATCATCGATGCCTCACTCGGCCTGCGCCAAGAGATGGGCACCCAAGTCATTCTGATCATTGCCGACAAGCTCGACCGGCCAGCATTGAAAGCGTCGGATGCACGCTTCAATGAATGGCTGCGCAAAGCCGCCGACGATTCTATGAATGCCAGCGATCATCAGGCGGTAATCGAGATTCAGCGGACCTATGGCCTCTATCAAAAATTTCTAGACTCGCCCGCAACGGTGCGCCGTCACCTGCTCAAGGACGACAATTTCACCCTGGCCTTGAGCGCGCTGCGCGACAGCATCAACACCATGCAAATGCATTACGTCAGCCAGGTCCATCTTGAACAACAGAACGTGCGCGAACGCACCTGGCTGATTACCACGCTGCTCGGCCTGATCGGCTTGGCGGTGTTATTGATCAGTTTTGTTACGGCGCACAGCGTCGCCCGCCGGCTGGGCCGACCGATTGAGGAGCTGGCCATCGCCGCAGACCAGATCGGCCGTGGCGACTTTCACGTCAGCCTGCCCACCCCGCCGGTGACAGAAATTGCATCATTGAGCCGGCGCTTCGGGTTAATGGCCGAAGCGCTGCGGGCCTTCAAAAACAGTGATATCCAGGCCCTAAAAGCTGAGCAACAACGCCTTAACGCGGTACTCGACAGCATCGACGATGGCCTGCTGATCTTCGATCGCCAAGGTGACGTCGAGCATTTCAACCCGGTAGCGCAACGCCAGTTGGCCTGGGACGAAAGCCAGCTCGGCCAACAAGCGCCATTAACCCTGCAGCATTCAGACCTGCAAACCCAGCTGTATCGCGTGCTGCAAGGCAAACCGCTGGAAGAGGCGCTGGAAGACCTGCAAGTCGATATCGATGGCGAACAACGCCTACTCGCCTATAGCCTGGCAGCGGTCAGCCACGACGGTGAACAACCCTCTGGGGCGGTAATGGTGCTGCGCGATGTCACCGAACAGCGTGCATTCGAACGGGTGCGCAGCGAGTTTGTGCTACGCGCCTCGCATGAGCTGCGCACACCGGTCACCGGCATGCTGATGGCGTTCTCTCTGCTGCAGGAACGCATGAAATTCCCCGAAGAAACCCGCGAGGCCGACCTGCTCAGCACCGTGGACGAAGAAATGCAGCGGCTGTTACGCCTGATCAATGACCTGCTGAATTTCTCGCGTTACCAGAACGGCCTGCAAAGTCTTGAGCGCGTTGAGTGCAGCATCGAGCCACTGCTGCGCATGGCTCAGCAGCGCTTCGATGTGCAAGCGGCGGAGTTACAGGTCGCGCTGCAATACGAAGCTGAAGAGAACTTACCGCTGCTGCAGGTCGATCCACTGCAAATCGAACGGGTACTCGACAACCTGATCGGCAACGCCTTACGTCACAGTCACCCTGGCGGCACCGTGCAGTTGCGCGCGCGCAGGCGGGATGATCGGGTCGAGCTGAGCGTAACTGACAATGGCGAGGGGATTCCCTTTCGCCAACAAGCGCGGATTTTCGAGCCATTCGTGCAAGTCAGCCGCAAGAAGGGCGGTGCAGGCTTGGGCCTGGCGCTGTGTAAAGAGATTGTGCAATTACACGGCGGCTCTATCGGGGTTAAATCTCGGGTCGGTCAAGGCACGCAGTTCTACGTACTGCTCCCCACCTGAGACGCTACTGCCACGTATCAGTTTCTAGAGCTTGGCACACGCCACACATGAGAACGCCGCCTTAAAGGCGGCGCTCCTCAACTTACTGGCGACTTATCGCGGCTCACCACTGACTCAGGTTTAGTCGCGGAACCGGCCTAATGGCTCGCCGCATCCTTGATCAGCGGCACTTCTTTACCTTCAGCATCGAACAACTTGCCACCTTTGAAGTAGTCACCATCGTTCAGGGCAGCCACATCCTGGAAGCCTAGGGTGCGTTCGCTAGCGGCCACGAAGACTGACTGATTCTCTGAGTTGCCGGTCTTGAGGTGGTTGAACAGCAGGTTGAGCGCAATGGCCATGATCGCAGCCGAGCTGATGCCCGAATGGAAAATGGTTTCGAACCAGGACGGGAACTGATGATAGAAGGTTGGCGCCGCGATTGGGATCATGCCAAAGCCAATCGAGGTCGCGACGATGATCAGGTTCATATTGTTGCGGTAGTCGACCTTAGACAAAGTACGAATGCCGCTCGCTGCTACGGTACCGAACAGCACCACGCCTGCACCGCCCAGCACCGACGTTGGCACCGCGGCTACTAAGCGACCCATGATCGGCAAAAGGCCTAGGGTCACTAGAATCAACCCCGCCGACGCCACCACGTAACGACTCTTAACCCCGGTCACCGCCACCAAACCGACGTTTTGGGCAAAGGCGCTCTGGGTGAAGGAACCGAAGATCGGGGCAAACACGCTGGAGATCATGTCAGCCCGCAGACCATTGCCGAGGCGCTTGGAGTCAACCTTGGTTTCGATGATGTCACCAACCGCCAGAATGTCCGCCGAGGTTTCCACCAGGGTGACGATGATCACGATACACATCGAGACGATGGCCGCGACGTGAAAGGTCGGCATGCCGAAATGGAATGGCGAAGGCAAGGCAAATATCGGCCCTTGAGTCACCTTGGAGAAGTCCGCCATACCCAGCGCTACCGCGACCAGCGTACCAATGATCATGGCCAGCAGGATCGACAAGCGCGAAATGCTCGCACTGCCTAATTTACTCAGCAGCAACACCGTGCAAAGGGTCAGCGCGGCCAGGCCGATGTTGGCCATGCTGCCGAAATCAGCGGCCTGACTGTTACCGCCCATCGCCCAACGTGCAGCTACCGGCATCAGGGTCAGACCGATAATGGTGATAACAATACCGTTGACCAGCGGCGGGAAGAATTTAGTAATTCGTGAGAATACCGGTGTGATCAACAGCCCGATCAGCGAGGCGGCAATCACCGCACCGAATACGGCTGGCAGGCCACCCTCACCGCCACTGCCGAGAATCGCGACCATGGTCGCTACGCCCGCAAAAGACACGCCCTGCACCAGCGGCAACTGCGAACCGAAGAACGGCAAGCCGAGGGTTTGCAGCAAGGTTGCCAGGCCACCGGCAAACAGCGAAGCCGCGATCAGCAGACCGATATCGGCAGGCGACAGACCCGCCGCCTGCCCAATGATCAGCGGCACAGCCACGATGCCGCCATACATCGTCAGCACATGCTGCAGGCCATAGGCGAAGTTGGCGCCGATACCGAGGTTTTCGTCTTCCGGACGCTGCGTGGAAGACGGCGTAACAGATGAATTCGTCATGCTGTGGGTCTCGCTGTTGTTCTTGTGTGCGCTCAATGTAGACAAAGTTAAAACCTCCTGACTACAACTTTGTATACATTTCTGTAAAAAATAGCTCCATAAGAACGATCAACAGCCCAGCGGTCTAAAAAGTGACAACCTCATACAAAAAAACGCCAAGGTAATCACTACCTCGGCGTTTGTTGGCTACCGCAACGCGAATTCTTATATCAGTGCTGCACAGCCATCTTGGCCAACACCATTAACAACGCCGCTGTCTGCGCGTCCGGCTCGCCGTCATAGCGCGCCGGGCGGTACTTCATCTGTAGGGCGGCAATTACGTTGCGCGTGGCCTCATCCAACTCACCATGCCTAGGCACCAGATAACCTTGGCGCGCCAATTGCTCCTGGAACCACTGCACGCTCGGCAGGCTCGCACTGAATAGCATCTGTTGCCGCGCCACCTCGGTGGGATCCGGCCAGGACAGCAGACCCGCATCGGCGAGGCGCTTCCAGGGAAACAATGGCCCGGGATCAACCTTGCGCTGCGGAGCAATATCGCTGTGCGCGATGATGCTGCCGGGAGCCAGCTGATGGCGCTGCATAATGTCCTTAAGCAATACGATCAGGGCGTCGATCTGCGCGGGTGCAAAAGGCTGCCAGTGACGCCCGCTGGGGGTGTCATAGAAGCCCTGGTTGACCAACTCGATGCCAATCGTCGTGCTATTTAGCCAGGTACGCCCTTGCCACTGACTGTCACCGGCATGCCAGGCACGGCGATTCTCATCGACCAAACGGTAGATGGTCGCCGGGGCCTCACCAATCAGGTAATGGCTACTCACCTCTTCTTCAGTTAGCAGTTGCAGCGAGCGCGCCAGGTCGGTGGAGGTGTAATGCAGCACGATGTACTGCACCCGGCTATTTTGGCCCGTGGCGGTGTAGCTATCATCGAACCGTAGGCCGCTGCTGCAACCGGCCAGCAATAGGGCGAAAACGCTTAGAACAATATATTTCATGGGCTGATATGCAACACGCTTTGCAGGTTATCCAGCAGCATGTCGACGCTGAGCATGATCAACAGCATGCCCATCAGTCGCTCCACTGCGGTCAACCCGCGAGGGCCGAGAAAGCGCTGCAGGAACGAGGCCTGCAACAGAATAAAAGCGGTCGCAGCCCAGGCCAGTAACACCGCGGCGTAGAGTTCCCAGAGCGGTCCTTCATGGGTATTGCGCAGGGTCATCAATACGGCTAGGGCGGAAGGCCCGGCCACCGCCGGAGTCGCCAGCGGCACCAACATCGGCTCGCCATCAGGCACATCACCCAATACCCCCTGAGGGCCGGGAAAGATCAGGCGCATGGCGATTACGAACAGGATGATACCGCCAGCAATTGCCGTTGCCTCGCGCGACAGGCCCAGGGCGCTGAGCACTTTGTCACCAAAGGTAAGAAACAACAGCAGTAGCGCCAGGGCGAATAACAGCTCACGGGCAGCAATCCACAAGCGGCGCTTGGCTGGGACGTTCTTTAGCGCGGCGATAAAGATAGCGATATTGCCGAAGGGGTCGGTGACCAGAAAGATCAACGCGGCGATGCCGAAAATATCCATGACTACTCCTCTGCAGATCGCCAGAGTTTAATGCCTCTCGCCTCAGAAAACGCCTTTGATCCGGCAGCATCACGGTACCGCGCCGTTGTTTGGGCAGTTGGTGCCTGACACTGCTAGACTGCTTGTTATACAAGAACTATCATCCTGTATAACTTTTGTATTGATTTGGAGGCCGCATAATGCGCGCTCTACTGTGGCTTAAACAGGATCTTCGGCTTGACGATCACCCCGCGCTGCAAGCTGGTTTGGCGGCCGAGTGCCTGCTGCCGGTCTATGTACTGGACCCTGCGTTACTCCAACTGAACGCGTTCGGCATGCGCCGCATGGGCGTGCACCGCGCGCGCTTCCTGCTGGAGAGCCTGACGGCGCTGGAAGGCGAACTCCGTCAACGCGGCTCGCACCTGCTGGTGGTTATCGGCACGCCGGAGCAAACCATCCCGCAACTGGTCGCGCAGCTCAATCTGGACCACGTGCTGGCCTTAGAGGAAATCGCGCCCGACGAACAGGCGCAGGTGGCCCGCGTCGCCCACTGCCTCGGTCATACGCCCCTACAGTTAGCGCCCACCAATAACCTGCTGCGTAATGAAGAGCTGCCTTGCAGCCTCGATCAGCTTCCTCATGTGTTCAGTCATTTCCGTAGCCTGGTTGAAGAACGCGTTCAGGTGTTTCAACCACGGCATGCCCCGGATCGTATACCTGGCCTACCCGAGGGTGCGCTGGCACTGATGCAACCGCTGCCGACGCTGTCCCAACTGGGCTTGGGTGAACCGCTCAGCGTGCCGGCCAGTGCCTTCCCGTTCTCCGGGGGCGAGCCCGCCGCCCTGGCTCGACTGCGTGACTACCTGTGGAAAACCCAAGGTGTGCGGCAGTACAAGGACACCCGTAATGGCATGGTCGGCAGCGAGTATTCGTCGAAATTCTCGCCTTGGCTGGCTAATGGCAGCCTGTCCGCACGGCGGGTGATCGCCGAACTGCGCCGCTACGAGGCGCAGTACAAACGCAATGATTCAACCCACTGGTTATGGGTAGAGATGCTCTGGCGAGATTTCTTCCGCTGGACCTTACTGCGCCACGGCAGCGCGTTGTTCAAAGCCGGCGGCCTCAAGGCGAGCAAGCAAGCCCCGCCGCAACTGGATCAACGCTTTCAGGATTGGTCGCGCGGGCGCACCGGCATGCCGCTGGTGGACGCCAATATGCGCGAACTGGCCGCCACCGGTTTTATGTCTAACCGCGGTCGGCAGGTGGTCGCCAGTTACTTAATCAATGACCTGCAACAAGATTGGCGCCACGGCGCGGCGTGGTTCGAGGAACACCTGATCGATTACGACCCGGCCAGCAACTGGGGCAACTGGGCCTACCTGGCTGGCGTGGGCAATGACCCACGGCACAAGCGCGTGTTCAATGCCCTGCGCCAAGCTCGTGAATACGACCCCGACGCCCAGTACGTCAGCCTCTGGCTACCGGAGCTGCGCGATGTACCGCAGGCACTGCGACACACGCCCTTCCTGCTCGCGGGCGGACATTTACGTAGCATCGGTTACCCGCAGCTCAATAGCATTCCGGAAAGTTGGAAGCCTTATCTGCACGCCGTGGCCTGAATTAGCTCAACACGACCTGGTTACGCCCACCACCTTTGGCGCGGTACAGCGCCTGATCGGCACGCTCGAACACGGTGTCACTGTTCTCATCATTGGTAAAAGCGGTCAACCCAGCCGATAGGGTGATGGTCACCCGCTCACCGCGAAAGTGAAATGGACACTGTTCGACGCCATCCAAGAGCGTTTGCAGCAGTTGCTGGCCGCCCTCCAAAGGCGTCGAGGGGATTAGCAGAACAAACTCCTCGCCGCCAAAGCGCGCAATAAAATCCGTTTTGCGCAGCCGCTTGGCCAATTCACCGGCAATGATCTTCAATACCTTGTCGCCGGCCAGGTGGCCGTAGCCATCATTGATCCGTTTAAAGTGATCGATATCCAGCACTGCCAGTAGCAACTCGCCGCCATAGCGCTTCCAGCGCGCCATCTCTAACTCCAGACGCTCACTC
>TARA_R110000868_G_scaffold3868_3_pt1 | contig 11252 bp, 10 predicted proteins | sample TARA_R110000868 | Tara Oceans TARA_R110000868 (sample SAMEA4397489) | marine metagenome | biome: Polar Biome; feature: [SRF] surface water layer (ENVO:00010504); material: water (ENVO:00002006), including particulate matter (ENVO:01000060) such as... | depth 5 m | reverse complement strand
TTATCAATTTCATCCATTTGAAATTTACCACGAGCAAGTAACATTTTTTGTTCTGCTTGTTTAGCCTTAATACTCTGTCCCCAAATGGACATTACTCCACCTAGAACACTAGAGCCTAGCATTGTAATCATTTCTACTGGTAACCCACCTAACATCTGTTAATCTCCTATACTATGTAACTTAATATAATTAAAACTAAGATAGCCCCTAAAGCACCGGCAAACATTTTACCTTTTTTGCTCAAGCCATTCCATTTGTCTTTTAATTTATTCATTGTTTCTCCTTATTTTAAAAATTTCATAAACGTATATAACCCACCTAGTATAGCACCAATAAATAGTGCTACTTTAAGACCTCCTATACCCATGTTGGCTGAAGTACTTAAATCCCGAATTTGTTTTTGCATTATATTTATATCTTCTCTAATGTAATTCACATCTGTTTTAAGTTCTGCAATCATTATCTTTTCTTTATCCCAGTTCTCAGCCATACTAAACTCCTAAGTCTGTTTTTTTTAATCCCGCTATTGGGAAACTTTCAAATTCTACGCAGTATGAATCAATCTGTGTTATAAGTTTGTACTCATCGGGTCTGTTATTGTAAGCTTCCATTAACTCATACCTTGCTATTTGGCACCCTTCTTCACTTGGATAAACAAATCCATTGTATCTAATTGATGGGGCATTAGGCATGGATATAAGTATAAGTAAGAACCAAACGTTTATCATTTTAGTTTACTGATTCAAAAGGAAGCCTAATAGCTTTTCCTATTGTGCTTTTCTTACCAAGAGGGCTATCTTCATCTCCCGGATTTAAAACGCCATCTTCACTCATTATTTCATTAAGTAGTACCGCAGTGACAGTTTGTGCTTTAAAGAATTTTTGTAATCGTAAGTCTAAGTAAGGACTTCTTTGTAACCCATTTTCAATTAAACTTTTAATTATGTTTGCTGATTCTGGCTTACTAAGTAAATCAATAATCATATCTGTTTTTCCTACTCTGTAATTTTGTAAAGCCGCTTCTGTTAAAACATAACGAGGAGATATAACACCTCTGTTTATAGAATAAATTCTACTTATCCAACTTTCAACTGATAAAGCTTTAGGCATATTTTGTACATTAACTTGGTCTAAGTTAATAGAAGCTTTTCCTGCCATTACTTGTAGTACTTCTTTTGTTGATTCAACACCTTCTTTACCAAATAACAAGTATAAAACTTCTTGGTTCTTATCAAATTGTTCTAATGCTAATCCTAAATTAGTTTCATAAACATTTCTTATTTTACCTGTGCTTTCTGCTATTGCTTGTGAACCTTTTTCTATAGTTCCCACTGCTTCATCAACTTTACTAGCCATATCTATCTGCATTTTACTAGCATCTAGCACTCTAATTTTACTAAAATTCATATACCACTCTCGGTATAGTGTTCTTGCAACATCATCAAACTCATCTTTTGTCATTACTTGAGTTACACCCTCTGTTAAAGATGTTCTCATTGCATTAAATCGTGCAACATTTCCTCCTTCAATAACAGCTTTATAAAATTGTGTAGGGTCAGATAAATTAACTCCGTATCTTGATACAATTGACGCATCACTTAATTTTTCGGTGTTAAATTTAATTGTTCTTAATTCTTTTGAAACTATTTTACGGGCTTTTTTTATGTCTAATTTAATTTCTTTTATTACTTTTTGTCCGTAAGCTCGTATTGTAGGGCTTAAAGCCATAGCACTTTCAAATCCTAAATTAATTTCAGTAATTTTATTTACGTTTAGTAGATTAAAATCATCGGATATTTGAAACACTTTATCTATTTCATTATTAATTTTTAAGTCAGTAGGTAAAGTAAGTTTTTTTTCTTTAGCTAATTTTATAATTTCAAGTCTTCCTTTAGAAGACATAAGCTGTTGTCCTGTTTTACTTAAACTTATATAAGAACCTAATTCTTGTTCCAACAATTTTTTAAATACTTGTGCTCGTTGAAATACGTCTTTGTCAGTTAAATCAAGTATGTGTGTTTGGTTGGGTAAAATTTTATCTCCGTCTCTAATTGGTCTACCAATCATAGGTTCTACAACATCACGCATCCATTTTTCAGCGTATGCAGGGTCGTTTAATACTTTAGCCCAAGGAATAAATTCTCCTTTTGATAAACTATGTTTAAAATTAGGAACACTAAATTCTTTTGTAGTAATTTTTAAATCTTCTTTTATTTTTTTCGAGTTAGCATTATCGGGAGTTGTTTTACTAACTACTGTTGTTCCGTCTTGTAAATTTTCTGTTGTTCTTACACTTAATGGAGCAGTTACAGTACTCCAACTAAATAGCATAGAATCTTTGTTATCAAATCTTACATGGTAATCTCTAGCAGTAAGTAATGCATCTTGGTAAGCATTTTTTGCGGCTTGAGTAGGTAATCCATCGAGTATAGATTGCTGTATATTATTTAACATACCATCATAATTTAAACTTTGTACTTTTTCATTTGCGTTAAAAGCTTTTGATTTTAATGTTGAAAGAGAAGAACGTAAATCCATTGCTTGACTTGGTTTAAGATTAATAGCTATATCAACACCACCATCTCTTAAAGCTTGATAAATATCTAATTTTGTTATGCCCTCAACACCAATGTTTTTATACTTTTCGGTTTTAGCTAAGGTGTCAGCAATACCATTAAATATATTATTTAAATCTGTGCTATCAAATTGATTTTTTTGTACAAGAGTTTCTATTGCTTGTACCATTGTTTCGCTTTTTTCTGGTGCACTATCTATAAATGCTGCAAATGCTATTCTTGCATTATCATTTTCTGCAAGGTATTTATTTAATGAGCTATCCGCACCATCTTGTAAAACTTCCATCATCTTGTTATTAAAATGGCCGGGTGGTAATTTAGTTGTTAAGTTACCTATTCTATCACTAGCATTTTTTTCAATTACATCGGAAATCTGTTTGTAAGAATCTGTAACATCAATTAGTACACCCTCTGATAATTTATCTACTTCTTTATAGGATTGTGATACATCAAAACGATAGTTTAATTTTATTGTATCATAAAATTCTGATACCATATAATCTTGAAGTGTAAAGCCACCAACATAGTTACCTGCCATACCATTTAAATCTTTTGATACGTTTTCCCAATGCCTTAAAGAAATAGAAGTTATTTTATTTAAGTGTTCTTCAGCAATTATTTTTAATTCTGGGCTTCTAGCGTTTGCGGCAAAGTCTTCTAGCATTTTTACTTTATCTAAAAAGTTAGTAGATTTTATATCTATACTATCTAAAATATTTCCACCATGAAGACTATCCCCATAAATTTCTAAAATTTCTTTGAGTCCATCTTCTCTAACAATTAAATCTTCTCTCATTTTGTTAATAGACATATCAATTTTGTTACCAAAGACAAGTAATTCATCACTAGGATTTTCTGTGCTTCCTAACATTGCTTTTACTCGTCTATCAATTGATTCTATTAATGAAATTGATTGATTAATATTTTTATTAGCTTCTGATAAATGAATAGGTTTTATATTTGTTACCTTCATATTAATTTTTGTTAATTCATCGAGGGCATTTAATACAGATAGACCAGTCATTTCTGCTATAGTCATATTTAAATTTTTCTGTTGTTCTTCTGGTAAGAATTTTTTTAAATCTTCTAAAACTTTTTGAGACTTTTCCATTCTTGCTATGATTTTCATTCTGTCATTTACAGGTATAGCCCCAAAAGCTTCCGCAAATCCTCGTAAACCTTTAATTTCTTTTACCGATAACGCTCTTAGAGAACCTGTAACATTATCTCTAATCATTAAATCATCAACATTACCTGTAAAGAATTTAGCTTTTAAATTTTTATCCGACCAAAGTTTTGCGTTATCAGAAAGTAATCCAAAAGAATTAAGTCCATCTAACATTTGAGCAGTACGAAATATAGCTCCATTTTTTAAATTTACAACAGAACTATGAAGATTAGGCTCCATTACTGCCCCGAATAATTCACATCCTAGTGCAATCCCATCATTTCCTGTCATGCTATAGCATGCTCCACCCATAGCCGAAGCGTAAGCTTCATTTCTTATAACAGCTTGTGTGTAATTATTTATGTAATTAACTTTTAATCCTGCATGAGTAGTAATTAACATTTCTTTTTGTTTTGATAAGTTTCTTAATTTTGCTACATCGTTAGTTTTATCTGCTTGAATAATTTGTTTTTCTAATGTTGCAATCTGTTTTTCTATTGCAGATTTTTCTAAGATAGTCATTTTTTTGTTAACTTTATCATAGCGTTTTACAACACCATTCATAAAGGTTTTACCTTTAGGATTTCCTATCCATGTTTTTTTAATAGCATCTCGTTCCATGTAAGCAACAATAGCTTCATAAGGTGAACCATGTCTATGAGTATTTTTAGCTACATATTCTAAAGCATCATCATAAACTTTACTTCCACGAATCATTCCAAAACCTTTTATTAAGGTTCCTTCAATTGCAACAACATAAGGTAAAGCTTCAGAAGCAATTCTTGCTACTTGATAAACATAAGGGCCTTCTTTCAGTATTGCTTCTATCTGGTCATCTTCTAAAAGTATTCCTTTGCCTTCACCTAAAGAATCTTCGGTAGCATTAAATATCATTTTTTTGTATAGCTCTTTCCAAGGTGCTATAAAAGGTACTTCACTTCTAAGTTTATCCCAGTATCGAGTTCTTGCTAAGTTTTCGGCAGCGGCTACATGCTCTTGTTTAGTGTATTCTTCAAAAGTAATTTCTCCTTCTTCTAAAGCCTGTAAGTCAGCACTTTCTGTTTGAGTTTTTTTGTAACCCCATATTGCTAAACCCGAAATGTCGGGAAAGAAATCATATAAGTTAGCCGTTACATTTTCCATTTGTTGTAGTAAAGATACATCACCTTCTTCTGGAAACTGTACATACCCTGCTTTTTCTGTTGCATCGTATATTTGTTTTTGTTGTGTTTCACTTAACCCTTTTTTTACTAGTTCTTGTGAAAACGCATACTCTCTTTCTTTATCAAATCCAAAAATAGGATGTATTACACTTTTAGTTAGTTCTTTTAATTGTCGAGTAATTTTCCATTCGTCATCTGGTACTGTTACTTCATCACCATCATATTCATAGTATTTTCTTTCGTCTTGAAACAACTTATTAGCAAGTTCTGGACTTTGATTTTTTGTAAATCCATCTGGAGTATTAGTACGATAGTTCCAAAGCTGTAAGTACTGCTCAGCCAATGGTAAACTTTTATCTACATAAATAGGTTTAACACCATTCTCCCACCCTATAGGTGTAGGACTAGCTTTACGAAACACACCTTGCTCTTGTGCTATTACATCTTTAGTAAAGTAATATCGTAGCTCGTTAGGAATAACATTAGTTTCTTCTTCTTGGTTAGCAGGCTCAACAGGTGTAGTTGTGTTATATCCTGAAACATCAGGGGGCGTACCAAATAATTCTTTTGCTTCCTGTTCGTTAATAGCCATATATTACTGTCCTATTGTTTGTATTGGTTGTCCTGTTATACTTATCATACTATTTGGAAAAGTGGTTGGTACTGTATAATCACTACCTAAAGCTCGTACTTGGTCACTACCTTTTCCTGCTTCAGAATTTTTATAGTTATCAAACATTTCTTGTGTTAAAAAATATGATTGGGTTGCTTCATTAGTGTTTCCAAGAATACTAACATAAGGATATGTTGCACCATCTTGTGTTTTAAAGAACACTGTCCAACTATTTGAGTTTACATCAGTTCTGTAAGGGTTATCATCCCAATTAACTATTCCTATATTTTGTGCATCAGAAGAAGTTGTCATCATATCTGCACTATTCATATAAATTTTCTGTTCCATTTCATTAGCTAACTTAGATAAGCTAGATAAATTTATAGCATCCATAAGACCTATAACATGAGCAGATGTTCTGTATCCTTTCATATTACCTTTTGACATGTAAAGTGTTTTACTAGCTATACCGCTCATAAAAGAACGAATTGTTTGTAGAGAAGCTTGTACTTGGTCAGCGTCTTTTATAATACCGTCCATATTTAAAGCCCGTAACATATTATCTACATCTTGGTCAGATATTGTTCTACCACCAGAACCACCTTGTAATGCCATAGACATCTGATAAGCTAAAGAAAATTTAAGATACTCTAATCTAGCTCCTTCTTCTGCTAGTTCTTGTGTTATTGAACCCTCTTGAACTTTTTTATTTATGTTGTTTAATCCTTCTAACATTTTTTCTTTACCTTGTAGGCTAAACATGGAATCATCATTATTTACTTTATTAATAAGTTCTGTTAACCCCTTTGATGTGCCTTTTACTTTTTCAAATAAAGAAGATGCTGCTATAGGCAAACCAAATAAATCTTCACTTTCTAAACTATTAAGTGTAAGAAACATTTTATCTATAGTTCGTATAGCTGTAGAAGCCGCTTGGTATTGAGCCTCCGCAGATTTTACATCTACATCTTTTCCTGCTTCTTTCGGAGTAAGGGCAGTTGTTATATTTCCTCCTACCTGTATGACTTCAGCTTCTGGTTGTATCTTATAAATAAAGTTGTATAGTGCTTCTATGTTTTCCCCATTTTCACCAATAATGCCTAGCTCTTCTGCTTTTATAATTAAATTTTTATAATAACCAGTGCCTATACTTGCATCAGCTTTTGCTTCTTGTAGGTAATCTAATTCTGGTGCAAGTTGTAACATAGAAAAATTTATACCTTCATTTTTCATCATAAGATAAAGTGCTTCTTTACTTCTAAAAGGGGATAAGTCCCCACTATAACTTGATACTTCATTGTTGTGCGTTATAAGAGAGTTAACACTAGATAGTAATTGTTCTGGTGTTTCAAATCCTGCCTGTTTTGCCCATTGCTTATAGCTAATATTTGTTCCTGTTATCATGCCATTATTAGTTTCTAAAGCAATTGCATCACTATCTACACCATTTTCTTTTAAATTATCAGATGCTTTAGATTTAATTTCATTCATTACATCTGCAAGTGGTTGTTTAACTAAATCTAAACTAAGTAAATTTTTATAATCACCAGTAAAATCTTTCCATGTTCTATTAGTTTCATCATAAGAATTATCTTTTAATTGTGTTAACGCTTGATGAATATCAGTTTTTAATTCAAGCCTAGCTTCTGGAGTAAGTAAAGCAATTTGCTCATTAGTTAAAACATTAAAGTTAGATAATGAATTAAACAATCTTTCTTTTTCTGTTGCTCCTTGAAATGATATACTTATAGTATCACCTAAGCTAACTCCCGAGTATTTTACAGTTCCTTCTTCTGCTTCTAATAAAGCTACCGCATTGTCTAGTTCAAGTTCTTTATAATTAAATTTAAGTGTTTGGTCAAACTCATCTTTGTTTTGGTTGTAGGTCTTTTCATCTAAACCATGGGTATCCATAAATTCTTTTTTAGCTTGGTCAAATTGGTCACCTTTTAATTCAAACATATCTACATTTAATCCATGTGTTGAAGCAAATTGGCTAACTTGATTATCTATTTTTCGAGAAGCAAGTATTCTAGTTTGATTAGCATTGTATTGAGCATTAGTTACTTCGGTTTTTTTTATATCTCTTAAACTTTCACTTACTAAAAGATTTTTCTTTTTAATATCTAATTCATCTTCAAATTTACTAACTTCAAATTGTCTATCTGCTTCTTCACCTAATTGTTCTATATTAAACTGTCGTGTTTCTTCTAGTGCTACTCCTGCCGCTGATTTTCTAGCTACTCCTGCGTCTACTTCTTCTCTATACTGAGCAGATAACCCACCCCCAAATGAAAATAATCCCGATGCAAAACTCATATTATGATACCTCCATATCTATAAATCCTTGTTCTTGTTCTTCTACTGGCGGCTGCATAGATTCTTTATTTTTAGCTACCATACTTGCTTTAATACTTTGAAATTCTTGAGGATTTTTTTCTTTCATCATTTTTAATGTATCAGATTTTGATACCATTCTATTTTCTTCTTGTATTTCTTTTTCACTAAATGCAATAACAGGTACTTTATTTTTTATTGCTAATCCTATAAAATAAACTGCTAATGCAGGTTTAATAAGTTCAGCAATATCCGGCGACCACTCACCTTCAGTAAAACCACCTAACCCTATTGTATTTATTATTTCTTCTACAGATACTCCGCCTGCCATCATTCGTAAAAAATGTTCTTTTGTATCGGGGCTATCTTCTACTTTATTAACAACCATTTCAACTGCTTCATCTGGATTTGTTTTACTTGGTGGTTTATCCCACGCCCATTGTTTAGGGGTATCCGTCATTGAATGACCCGGAACAGGAAAGTTAAACTTATCTTTTTGTGCAGTTTTTGCACCTTGTTCTAAATTAATTTCGGGGTTATTAATATTGTTTTCCATTTTAGCTAAGTCCTATCTGCAAATTTTTTGCTGAAGATGTTCGTATTGTAGCTCCTCTACTTCCTTCAGCATGTAAAGCACTACTATCTATTCTTCCATTGTCATTTAAATCTTGCATAAAGTAAGACATAAGGTTTAATGATTCATTAACATTAGAGTTATTAAATCCGGGAACCTTAGCTTGTGAAACTGAAAAATTTCCTACTCCCATAGGTTGTCCTACACTAGGCATGTTGTATGCTCTGTTTTTTATAGATGCTTCCATTCTAGCACGCTCTGCTGCATATCTTGCTTTAGCGTCTGATTCACTTTCACCTTGCATAGCTTTACCTGCTACCTGTTTACCAAATCCACTAACAAATTTTCCTGCTCTAGTATCCTTATACTTATCTATAAAACCTAACATACCAGAAGGAGCAGTAATATTTCCTTTACCACCTTTTCCATAAAATGCATCACTACCTGCTGAACCAATAAAATTTTTAGCTGAACTATAAATACTAGGGGCGTACTTATACCCTAAGTACCCTGCTGCTGCTACCCCTGCAATTTTACCTAAGTTACCTTTTAACTCATTAGGTATAATATTATCAAAAAAACTTTTTAAACCCATACTTTTCTCCTGTTACCCAAATGCATTAAATATACCTTTCATAACTCCCCGACCTAGTTCGCCTAGCATAATGTCTTTAGTTTGTGTTTCATACATTGACTTATCAAAATTTGATTCTTGTGCAAACATAGCAACTTGGTGTGCTCTAGCTTTAGCATTTTCTGCACTTTGCATAAGCCAACTAGCTTCATCACGATATCGTTGCCATATATTAGATAGTGAAGTTTGACTTACTTGTAGTAAATTTTGTGCGTTAATTCTGTTTGTTTCATTTTCTAATGTAGTATTAGCTGTGTTAATATTTCTTCTCCACTGTGTATTGTTTTGCTGAATTTGTAGAGACATATTTTGATTAAATTTTTCACGAGAATCTTGGAGCTGACCTACAAAACGCCCTTGAGCATTTGATTGGTCAGTGTTAAATTGGGTCTGTGCAGCCATTCTATTTTTGTTGGCGTTATCTACTTGTGAACCTAGTTCTTTAAAAAACATATCAACTTCGTTTTGTGTTTTAGCATTAAACTGTGATGCCGCATTAGTTGCCGCTTGGTCATTAAAAAGAGATTGAAGTTTTCCTTGGTAATTTAATTCATTTGTTTTTTGTTTGTTAGTTAAATTAGCTAAATCAATAGAAAGAAAGTTACGAGCATTATTAGTTGCGGCGTTCATACGAGCATCTAAATTACTTCTGTCCATTGAGGCATACACCATAGCATTTTGCATGGTAGCCGCCTGCTCATTACTTAAATTAACAAGCTCCATCTGAGAATAAGTTTTTGCATCTGCCGCTGCAATAGGAATAGCTGATTCCATTATAGCCTGTGTCATTGCCGCCGAAGCCATACTTGAAGAACCTAATCCTCGTTGGGCCATAATAGCTGAAACTTTTTGTACAGCGGGTGAAGCCCACGCAGGTAAATTAGTTCCTGTACCTATAGCCTTAAATAATTCTGATAATTGAAATTGAACAGTTGCTTTAGGGTCTACAGTTCCTTGAGCAGCAGAGGCTTGAGAAGACTGTGAAACAGCACCTTGTATATTACCTATAATAGCCTGTGAATTTAATGTTCCCGCAACAGCCGAAGCTGTTGGGGTGTTAGGTGTAGTATAAGCTGAATAGGTAGAAACGTTAGAAGATTGAGGAACAGAAACATCTAAATTAGTTGTTGGGGCTTGCCCTGTTGCTACAGTAGGTGATGTACCTAAAGTTTGTTGAGCTAATATCTCATTAGATTTTTCTTGAAGTTGTGTGCCTGTTACTTTTGTATTAGGGTCTAAAGCCGGTGTAGTAGTTGAGTCTAACCCCGCCTGCTTGAGCATCTCCTTCGATAATAATTCTTCTGTTGTTGGTGCTGTTGTCATTACTATTTATCCTTTTTATTCTCCTTGAATATTTTGTTTCCTTCTATATTAGCTTTCAAACTTTGTATTTCTCTTTGATTAGATTCAATAATTAATTCTAGTTGAGCTATACGATTATGAGCTTCGTTACGTTGATTAGAAATTTTTCTATTTATCTCAGATAGAAGTTTAATTTGATATTCGTTGTTATCTTTTGTTTCTGTAGTCATATACTCTCCGTTGTAAAAGCGACCACTCACCTTTTTTACGAATTATTTTATATCTCCTATTGCTCCGTGTCCTAGTAGCATTTATGCATCGTCTCTAGCTTTACGATTTTTATAGTCTGCTCTAGCTGTAACTAAAGCTACAAAATCTGCTTGGTTACTTGGAATAGAGTCTGTAAATGAATCATCATTCATTAACTTTGTAGTCCATTCTGTTTGAAATCTTTTCCAACAATTATTAATTTTACCATCAACTGCATCTTGAATCCATTTATCCAATCCTGCATTGTCAGTATCACTATATAAATCGTTTTTTAATATATTTTGTTGTAAATCTGTTAGACTTACTGTTTTAGTATGTGTTGCCATTTTATAACTCCTTTATGTTACATTGTTTCATTTTGGCTCTATTTGTAATTAGCATATTAAGGCTCCAGACCAATTAGTGTAAAATGCGGAAGAAGGTGCACCACCATTTAAGTGTATTACACCACCTCCTCCAGTAATATTTATTCTCACAGTTACAGTATCACTAGCATCCATATCTAATATTGTACTTGCGTTCATGGAATGAAAACCACTACCATCTGCAGTATAATCTTTTGACGGATTCATAGCCATTAATCTTTGTTTTCTGTTAGAAGCTTCCATATATAAC
>TARA_R110000868_G_scaffold75006_2_pt1 | contig 11255 bp, 12 predicted proteins | sample TARA_R110000868 | Tara Oceans TARA_R110000868 (sample SAMEA4397489) | marine metagenome | biome: Polar Biome; feature: [SRF] surface water layer (ENVO:00010504); material: water (ENVO:00002006), including particulate matter (ENVO:01000060) such as... | depth 5 m | reverse complement strand
TTGCATCAGCCCATTTCTGGGAGATAGTAGCAAAATAAGCTTTTTTCTCCTCTTTTGTGAATTTATTCATAGTAATGTATGAAGATATAAAATAGTATCTCTACCCGAACACAAACATTATAATAAAATATATATAAATTACAATAGATTATTATATATTAGTATACCAATATATAAGAAAGTATATATATTATATTAAATTATCCCTTGTAAAAGACTAAAAAAAGAGTAGTATATAGTCACATTACAGACAAGAGAAGCTATATGATATAGTCAGTCTGTAATGGGAAAGACTGTATCATATAGCTTTTTTATTTCTATCAAGCTGGGGCGGATAATCAGAGTAATTACTGATTCACCAGGTTTAACTAAATAAGCGTTTATTCTGATACTGATTCGAAGCGGTATACAGAACCTAGTTGCAACTAGGCAGGAAGACTAGTTCGCCCCCACCTGATAGAGATATAAAACTAGGTAGTTCGACAAGTAGTTGTTAGTTCAAGCCTAAGCCCTAAGCCGTCGCATCTGGACGAAAGGGGTAATGCCAAGTGAAATTCTTGGAGAGTGCGTCTCCTGCCTAATTACTCCGCTACTGGAGAGGGCAGGAGGTATATATCGATTACGGAAATTCCCGTAATCCACAAGATTGTGTTGCTTAGATCGTCATAAAATGGAAACCTCAATTCATCCTGTGCTTATTGTTGGATTGGGGGGCAGGTTCGAATCCTGCAACTTCCTTTGGTTCTTATAACTATGCATATATCGCAGTGGTAGCAGATTGGTAATGTAATGGTTTATACCCATCAATGCAGGTTCGATTCCTGCCTACTGCGGAGATTAGGTTCAAACCATCACAAAACTACATAAGTCTACACGAAGGGGGGTTCAAATCCCCCAAGAGGGTATTTAATTTAATTCTTACATAATGGAAAATAAATTTATGGAAGCTAACGGTCGATTAGAAGCCCGAAAAAAAATATCTAGTAGTGATATTGGTAAGATAGTATGGACAAATAACTGATCATGAGAGATTGTGGCATACACCGAGAGAATAGATTGAAGCCAAGATATAAAAACCATACTACTGAAACAAACATCACATAACCATTATAATATGTGATCTGGTGACTTCACTTCAGTAACATATGAGACTATCTCTTCTGGGTTCATTGCATATAGTTACGATGATTTTAATAAATATAGACTAGAATTTGAGAACAAACAAAAGAGAGAAAAAGTAATTTCTCTGGAATTATTCTGATTTATTTAAAATGATCAAAATAATAAACCCTTCCATCAGGACAACACACTGTAGAAATATGAAACCTCAAAACTACTTGCTAATAGGATGTTTCGTTGAGACATCAATTTATAATCCAAATAATTGAACTCAATATGCTAGTGTTATGGATTTACTTTATGTTTTTCCTGGACACACCGAAAGGAGGAAGATGTGTAATAATAGATTCATAGAGAACATAGTCCGAGAAGGGAAAACCCCCAAGAATGTATCTGAGTTAATTCATAAGGAATGACGAGGGGTGGAAGAGGGAAAGCGAATTAAAGAACCCAAAGAAGTTCGACGCTGATACGAAAGTAGACAAGTCGTCGCAAGCAGATTAAAGAGATAGATTTATATTTTTATATAAATAATGACCAAAAGCGAACACGATTCTATCCAAAGAGAAACAGAGATACTTGCAAGAGAAAAGCAAATCGAAAAGAAAGTAAATTATGAACTGATTATTTTGATTGTTATGCTTATCCTAGAGCTTCCAAGTTTTATATTTTACCTCAAAGCCCTATGGAAATAACAGACAAGATAAGCACTCATAGAGGCAGAGAATTAGTGAAAAGTGCTATAGAAGACGCAATGAGAACCGCAGAACAAAAAGACGCTACAGCCTCAGAACTCGTTCAATTAGTTCAGAAAGCACTAGTATCTTGTTGGACTTGTGGTAGATATACTAGCAATCCAAGTTGAATTTGCGATTCGTGTTTAATTGTTTGATTTTCTTTTATAATGTGTTTTGTATATGGGGCACAATATGTATAGATTGTATTGCAAATATATAATTGTCTTTAATTCCTCATTTCTATAGATGCAATTAGAACTATTCCAACAATGACAACAACTAGAGATAGTCTTTCCTCAAGGCTACTATGTACACAAAGAAGTAATCAAGACACTACAAGAAGAACAAAAAACACCATGAGCTACAGATCGAGAGAAGAAGAAGGAAGAAGAAAGAATCGAAGCAAACAAAAGAGCACAAATGAAAGGATAGTTTTAGTTTTCTATATAAATGACAAAACTCCAAGAACTCGAAAACCAGCTTTATTGTTTGTATATAGACTACGGAGAAGCAGTACAAGACATGCGAGACGATCATAGCTATGACCTAGAATCTACTTGTTTTTGATGCTCTTTTGGCGACTATATGTGTCTGTGAGTATCTGAGATGTGACGAATACTAGAATATGAGATTCCACAAGAGATAGTCTTTGAACGGTGGGATCGAAAGAGTCAAACATTTATAACTCCTAGAATAAAGAAGAACTTGAAAAAGATAAAAGACTATAATTTAATTTCATTCTTTAGATTCTTTCAAGATAAAGAAAAACCTCACTCCTAAGAATGAGGATACTCCGCTTTGCATATTGCAAGGATAGTATACATATCTAATATCAAAAATCAAGTAGCTAATTATTAAAATCTGGAGAGATAGAACTAGGAGATGGAAAGCTATCTATAGAAAGAAATTTTTTATAATAATTTAGATATAGAAAAACCTAAATTATTATATAGAATACTCTATACAATAACCCCACTCCTATTCCATCATACTCTACAGCTGTGAGAGCGATAAATTATTAAAATCTATCGAGATGAGACTAGGGACTTGCTCAGCAAAGCGTAGCGAACACAAATCAGAAGTAATATATATTTCCAAAAGAAAAAAGCAAGACTATTTTAGATCTATTTTTATAAAATGAATAATAAAATAGAAAAGCAAAAGCTGAGCAAGCAAATATCACTCTCAAAATGGCTTGAAATAGAACAGAAAAAAGCAGAAACAAAAAAAGAATTACAACGAGCACAGATAGACAAGAAGTATCAAAGGAAACTCCGTACAATAGAAATACGATACGAAAGAGAGAAAAAGAACGAAAAGATAAAAGAAAAGAACAAAATTCTAAAAAGTCAAAACAAGCCCTTGAAATTAGTAAAAAAGAAAGTAAAATCAATTAATCGAGTAGCTAAAGCAGACCAAGCAATGTCTTTATATATCAGGAAGAGAGATAACGAAAGATGTTGTACTTGTAATTGAATAGGCAATACCAATGGTCATTGGATAAGCAGAAAATATCGACAATATAGATACGATGAAAATAATTGTATGGCTCAATGCTGGATACCTTGCCAACATAAAGGCATAGGGAACGGAGAATTTGTGAAGATGGAAAGGGCGCTAAAAGCTAAAGGAATAGACACAGAGAAGATGAAAGAGAATATACAAACACCAAAGAAGAAGCCGACTACAGAAGAGCTGAAAACGATATATGAGAATTACTTGAAGAAGTATAAAGAACTTGAATAATTGATTTTTGTTTCAATTCTCATTATGGAACTAAACAAAATACACAACATGGACTGTATCGAAGGTATGAGACTTTTGCCTGATAATTCCATCGACAGTATAGTAACAGATCCCCCCTACGAAATATGATTTATGGGTAAATGACGAGACAGTACAGGAATAGCAAACAATGTTGATATGCGAAAAGAATGTCTGAGAGTATTGAAACCGTGAGGATATCTTTTGAGCTTCTCAGCAACAAGAACCTATCACAGAATGGCTTGTGCTATTGAAGATGCAGGATTTGAAGTGAGAGATATGATTGAATGGGTGTATGGTTGTTTAGATACAGATACAGAAATATTCACAAAAGACGGGTGGAAGCATTACAATAAAATCACTTGAAATAATCCCGTATTTTGCTATAATGTAGATAAAGATATTTTTGAATATCATTTACCTACAAACTATTTTCTTTATGAAAACAAACATACCGCCTACAGAATACAATCAGATAATACAGACCAAATTGTATCCAGAAATCATCGTGTCGCAGTTGAACAAGATGGAAGAATTGTATTTAAATATGCCGAAACATTGAAACAGCAGGAGAATATACCCGTTTTGGAAAGCGTGCCAGAGATGTGAGAAACCATTTGAAACGAATACAAAAGAACAAGCTACAAGAAACAAATACTGTTGTGATTGTGTATGAAAAGCTATATCAGAGAAAAAGAAATGAAAACTGAGGGGTATAAACTATATGTTTGAGAAGAAATGTGAGGTATGCTGAAATCAGTTTATGACGAGGAAGAACAGACATTGAATGTATTGCTCGAAGAAATGCAATTGAATAGTGAGATGAAAGGAATTAGTGAAGCACTCGCACAAGTGAAGGAGTTGATGGACAGAACAATCCAAACAATCATTCAATCAAAAGATGTGATGACAGAATTGCAGGTTTTGGAAGAATTGAGAAACTCTTATGAAGAGGAAATGAAAGTATGCAAATCAGATGATAAAATATGTAAGATGTCCGATTGAGTATATTGAGATGGCAAGGAAGGATTGATATGTAATGGAACACAGGCTTGTTGTCGCAAAGGAGATATGAAGACCATTAACAAGGATTGAGTGTGCACATCATATAAATCACAATGCTGAGGACAACAGAATTGAAAACCTGATGTTATTCAAAACGAATTGAGAACACAAAGCGTATGAGAATTGAAAAAGTATAAAACCACTTTGGCAACCATTACAGAAATAGAATATAATTGATATGTGTGGTGTGTAGAAGTCCCTACTTGATGTTTTGTTGCAAGGAGAGATTGAAAAATATTTATTACCTGAAATAGTTGATTTCCGAAAAGTTTGAATATAGGTAAGGCGATCGACAAGATGCAGGGAAATGAGAGGGAAGTAGTTGGAAAATCAAATATAAATATCTATAAAGGAAATGGTAATAGTAACTTCACTTGTGCTGAAAATGCAACCAATAAGGAATTAGGATATGAAAAATCAGAAATTACCAAAGGCATTTCCGAATGGGAATGACGAGGGACTTGACTAAAACCAGCAGTAGAACCTATTTGTATGGCTCGTAAACCTTTAACAGAAAAAACAGTAGTAGAAAATGTATTAAAGTATGGAACAGGTGGAATAAATATAGAGATTTCTCGTGTTACAACGAACTCGCCTGCTTTGCAGAATAACCAAGATTACGAAAATGTCTGTAACGAGTTTTCTTATATTCAGCAATCTTATCTTTTGAATTTAAGCGACACTTTTTTTTTGTCTCACGAATCTTCTCAGGATTATTTGAAACATATATTTTTTGTGCTTTCGCCATATAACAATTGCGACATAATCACTTTGCAAAATGAAGAAGTTCTTGCTCACACTTTTGACAAATGATTACAGGACGCTCTTTGTGATTATGGTTTCAAAGTTGAGCGTGTAAACGAGTATGTTCAGAATGTGATAAAATTTCCAAATTTTCAATACGATTATCCCACTTTATTCAGTTTTTGTGATGCACTGCTTCAGAAGAGAGTAATTCCTTTCAAAGATATTGTTGCATTATCAAACGATGTTCAAGTATATATATTTGATTTCATAAATTCTTGAGAAAATATCACTCCTTCTTGTAATATCCCTCTCAATAGTCTCTTTGTGGTCTTTCCATATATAATGATGTTAATAAATAAAACACCTACACTATATTTATTCCACCAGCAAAAACAAGAGAATGTTTCAAGATTTCCAGCCAACCTAATCCACGACAACAGTGAAGAAGTAAGAGAGTGTTTTCCTGAAACGAAGTCCTCACCTGTTGGATTTAAGGGTGTAGCGTGGAAGCACAGTGGAAATACGAAAGATGAAAAAACAAAATTGGAATGGCAGAGAGAGTTTAACGACTCAGGCAACGCCTCTCGTTTCTTCAAATCAATAATATACAATGCTAAAGCAAGTAAGAGCGACAGATGAGAATGAAACACTCATGCAACAGTTAAGCCAACAGCTCTTATGGAATACCTTATTAAGATGGTAACAAAAGAATGATGAACCGTACTAGATCCTTTCACTTGATCCTGAACAACTCTTATAGCAGCGACAAAAAATCATTACAAATACATTTGATTTGAACTGAATAAAGACTATTGTAAAATAGCAGAAAAAAGAATAGAAGGGATGAAAGAAGAACTCTGACTGTTCTCCGATTAGCAAGATTTTTGTTTCTATTATAAACTAATGAGTAAAAAGAAAGATCCTAAAGATCTACTGAAGGTATGAAGAAAACCTTTCTGGGAAACTCCAGAAGATTTGGAACAGAAAATCCAAGAGTACTTCATTAGTGGTTGTAGAACAAAAACAATCTATGTGAATACATGAGAAAAGGTCTATAAAGAAGTAGAGATGCCTATTCCAACAATAACTTGACTTGCTTTGTTTTTGTGATTTGTTGATAGACAATCGATGTACGATTACCAAGGAAAGCCAGAATTTACTTGCACAATAAAAAAGGCAAGGGCATTAATCGAAAATGAATACGAAGAATTACTCAGAAATTGAAATTGTACATGAGCTATATTTGCACTAAAGAACTTTGGTCGGAAAGATAAAACAGAAACAGAGATCAGCTGAAAAGATGGATGACCTATCGAAATAATAAGCTACGAATCAATGACACCCAAGCAAATCCAAGAAGAGATTAAGAAAGAGATGTGAATATAGTTTTATTTCATTTGCATTACAAAATGGAAGATAAGGAAGACAACGCTGTATCTTTCGGACTACAATGGATAAGCCCTAATGAGGAGGAACAAAAATCACAAATGAAAGACCTGCAAGACAATTGAGTTGAGATAGTATCGAATGATAGTAGATGAGTAATATGCTTTCTAAAACGCCAATCTATGGTAAAGGATATATTAAGCAGAGGATATACTCTAAGATAATTAAATAATCTCTTTACAAACCAGAATAAAAGAGTATACAACAATCAATTCTTGCTCGTTTATCTCGTCACCTGTAAATGGCAAGCACAACCACACTTCAGAACTTGTATGATTTGTCCTACGCAATACTACGCGAAGAGCAAAACGACGTCTCCGCATATCCGACAACTCTATTAAAACCATTCTTGAATGTTGCAGAGTTGTCTTTTTGTTCATGAAACATTATCAATCCAGTACCTATCTCACCAGACTTAAAGGATGCTAAGAAAGGACAACTACCATTCCTCTGAACGGATTACTTCTATTCTAACGTAGCTCCAACCTATCTCACCGCAGTAACTACCGTATGAGCAACAACACTAAGTGCTACAACCACAGGTTATTCAGCTACAGGCAAACTCTACTTAAATGGTAATATAATCACCTACACAGGAGTAACCAGCACCACCTTTACTTGAGTGACAGGCGTACTATTTGCACACGAAAGCGGAACACAAGTAAGTCCAGTATTCACATTACCTACTGATTATATGAGTATGAGGAACGTAGTATATAATAACGTAGGGAAACTAGAATGAATGTTGTACGATGATGTACGAGAGACGTTGAATAGTAACAAATGATACAATACACCACTCGATCAGACAAACAGCACTACAAATAATTCTACCTACTATTCTAAGCCATTCTACACGATAAAAAACAGCACTCAACTTATACTTTGGAACTTATCCAACACAGGATGACAAATAAGATTAAGATACGACAAGATTCCTACAGCTATGAGTGCAACCACAGACTTAACTACGATAGATAACGACCAATTCGCACAGATGATACTACCTTACCTAGCAGTTGCAGAACTCTTATACTCCAGAGGTGAAGAAGACAGAGCATCGAAACTGTATAATCACGCAGTATGACGAGCAAAAAGAGCATATACATATTACAATAACCAGAGCTTCGAGGATATAAGTGGGGTAAGAGTAAGTAGTGATAAGAGCGGTAGGAGATTGAATATATAGGCTTTATTTCATACTTTTACTATGAAAGATACTAAAGATAAAAGAATAAACATAAGAGTATCTCAGAAGTTGTACGATAGTATTTGTAGTTTTGGTAAATGAAGTTTTACAGCAGGCGTTGAATTTCAAAATAATTACATCTTGTCCGACAATAAAAATGATTTGTATGTACAGAAATGAGAAACTGTATGTACAAAAGAAAATGATTTGTATGTACAGGAACAATCTAAACTAACAATCAAAGAATTACAAGCAATATCAGATAATATCCTAAAAGAGAAACCACAAGAAGAATATAAAAAGATAGCAACACCATTTCAGCAACAAAAAATCAGAGACATAGAAAATAAAACTAAGAACGGTAATTATTGGGAAGACGGAGAAGAATATACAAGACAACAATTACTAGAAAATGCGTGACTGACAGGATTTTAGTTTCTATATAAAAAGTATCAGTGTCATATGATTCAAGTAAGTACATAAATCTCACTCAATGACAAGGTCAATGAGTTTTCTCAGGCTGAGTAGTTGATAATATCCTAGATATAGATATGAGTGGATATAATACACCATACGCAAGAAACTTTAGGCTAGAAGGACAGAGTGTAGTAAGCAGACCAGGACATCAGCTCTTTGCTTCACTCACAGCAGGATCATTTCCAAAAGGAATTGGAAACTACTTGAGAGCAAGCACAGCTAACGACAGACTTATAGTAAGACACAACACAGACGCAACTCACAAACTCTATACGATAGACACCGCAGGGACCGCAACCAGCATCGTAACAGCTGCACTAATAGCAAGCGATAACAAGATGAGATTCTTGAATGTTGGAGATGTGATTTATTGTATGAACTGATCAGATCAATTCGGGAAGCTAAGTAACGTAACATATACACAACCAGCTACCGTGCCATGATCATTTGCGCCAGCGTATGCAACAGCATTCGATGGAAGAACATTTGCAAGCGGGCGAAGCACAAACCCTAACACTGTTTATTACTCAGTACAAGGTAATTACGAGGACTTCACTAATGCTTGAACATGAACTTTGAATGCTATAGAACAAATCACAGGACTAGCTTCTACTAATCAGGCTATATTTTACTTTACTCCAGATACAATTAGTGTGACAGATAAAGGTGATATTGTGAACACAGCAGGTACAATCACCTATAACGCATCATATTTACAGACTAAAGAGGGAGCAGTAAATCAAGATGGAATAGTATCAGTAGGCAATGCGGTATATTATATATCCTATTCTAATTCGATCAATAAGATAGTCAGATGACAGAACGTAGTCGGATACGATACCGTGAATCTAACCGACAGAGTAGGAAAAGGAATATCAGAGTTTATGAAAACAATCCCAGCAGGTCAAACAGATTGCCGATGATACGCACAACAAGACACTAATCTTATACACCGATTCTTTAAGTCTAGTGGCTCAACAATATACGACATCATAGTAATCTATGACTATGTACATGACTTATTCCTAATAGATACCAATAGATTCTTCAACTGATGAACGTTCTTTAAGTGAAAGAACTACTCAATCAGTTGTATAGAACCAAAGGTATTCCTAGATGAATATAGCTACGATGATCAATGAAGTGCTATACCATTTGAGTACAGAACAAAATACTATTATGTATCAGGAGGGACATTCAAGAACACGCTACGAGAGAGCAGAACACTTTTAGATGTAAATGATCTATCCAACATAACTCAAGAGATACGAATAGATGGATACTTAGTAGATACAAAGAACCTTCTATGAATAAACTACGCATCAGACAGCCCATGAATAGGGACAACATCAATAGGGACAGAAGCTATAGGAACAGAATGAAGCGACGGAGAAGATGATCTGAATGAGGTTATATTACTAAGAACCAAAGGACAGCTCAACAAGAAGGGAAGAAAGATACAACGGAGACGAACAATGAGCACAGTCGCAGGAAGAATTAGACTAAAGGAGGTTACTCCAAGGCTGGAATCATTACCACCACAAGCAACAAAACTAACAGTATAATCTTTTATTTATTATTTATATTTATCATGGCAGAAACAATCATCGAGGAAGTACAAGCTCCAGCAATAGAGGTAGAAGTTGCAGAACCAGTTGCAGAACCAGTTGTAGAAGTACAAGAAGAAGTAATAGTCCCAGAGGCTAAACCAACTAAAGTTTCTAAAAAAGAAGAAGTAGTTGCAGAACCTACACAAGAGGAACTCACACAAAAGAAAGAGTCTCTCACTAACGAACTCAAAGTAGTTGAGGGCAAACTTATAGAACTTACTCAGAAATACGAACTTGTCTACAACCGACAAGAGAAACTTGTAGAGCAAGGTCAATCTCAATATAATTCTTTAGTTCGATCTCTAATAAAACAGTAATAATGAACCCAGAAGAACTCTCAGACCGAGAAAAAGAGCTTATAGAAGCTATCGAAGAAGAAGAGGAAATTTTACAACCTATACAATAAGATGGCAAATCTCGAATCAGGTTTTTCGACACTACTCACGCTACCTCTAGCGATAGCAGATACTACCATGACGGTAGCAACAGCCCCTACCGTAACAAGTGGGAGAGTTTACCTAGTTAGTTGAACCACTAAAGAGTGGATAAAGTTTACCGGAGTATCTGGATTGACACTTACTGGATTGACTAGAAACATGAGCAGGACCGCAGATCCTAGTACATGAGGTACAGGATTGGCTTGGATAGCAGGTACAAAGGTTACTCTAGTAGCTATGCACGATCAGCTACCAGATAAGTCAGCAAGTAATACTTTCGCAGGTGATGTAGGTTTCTCTTGAACAACTACAGCCTGACTGATACCAAAATCCCTTACTACTACACAAAGAGATTTGATTACTCCAGCAACTAGTGCAATTATTTATAATTCTACTACTACTGTACTTAATCAATATACGAATTGAGCTTGGAGCGCTTTGCTTTGAAATTCAAACGCATCTACTACAGTTCAATGAGCAGTAGAGATAAGTACACAAGCACAACAGTCAGTCGGCACAGATACAGGAGAGACTTGAGCTCCATTATCATCTCCTCCTTCAGTAATAAATACTACTATTGCTTTCAATACATGAGCGAATCAGGCAAATAATTATACCATTTCTGCATCGAGATCAGCGAGTGCAGAAACTATTGCACTCAAAA
>TARA_R110000868_G_scaffold194534_5_pt1 | contig 11261 bp, 15 predicted proteins | sample TARA_R110000868 | Tara Oceans TARA_R110000868 (sample SAMEA4397489) | marine metagenome | biome: Polar Biome; feature: [SRF] surface water layer (ENVO:00010504); material: water (ENVO:00002006), including particulate matter (ENVO:01000060) such as... | depth 5 m | reverse complement strand
CCAGGGAGTGGTTTTGTTCCTTCAAACAGTGCAGGGTTATCAAATCTCTTTTTAGCATCGTCATAAGCACCTTTTCCTATTGATTTAAGTACTTGTTTACGATTAGATTTCATTTTCTCTTTAAAGCTTGCCTCATGCCTTGGAACTGATTCCTCTTGTCTTTCAATAACAAGACTTCCTCCCAGTCCTTGGGCTACTTCTGATACGATTGACTTAAGAAGTCCGTCTTCAAGAATAACTTCCTTCACGCACTCTTTTACTAAGGCTTTAAGCTGCGAACGTTTCATTAGTCCTCCAGAATATCATTTAATGCACGGTAAATACGGTCAGCTTTTGTTAGATTAGATTTTACTTGACTTTCTGCAACCAAATAGGCACCCGTGGTGCTAGGCTCTGATACTAAATCAAAACATAAAAGCTGGAAGTCATCTTCGACCATGGTCGTTTGACCCTGCTGTCGGGTTGACCCAAGTCCTCTACTAGAAATACCCAATTGGACACCGCCTTTAACAAGTTGTTTTGCAACTTGACCAGCAGGAGTGTCAAGAATCTTTAATTTACCCATAACATCATCACCGTCCCACCACACTTCAGTGATTAAGTGACTTGCATTTTTAAGCTCAACAACTGAGCTATCTGGGTGGTCTAGTTCTCCGATGGCTCGTCCCTCTCGAACAAGTTTGGTATAGTTTTTCATCTCTCGCTCAAGAATAGGCTTGGGATAAATGCGCCCGTTACCGTTCTTTTTGCCTGCGGCTTGAATTTTACCAGCCAAAACGAGGTGGACACCTTGACGGTTACCCTCACGCTCGTCCTCTGTTAGCATAGAGTCGCTATAGTCTAGGTTCATAAACTCTTGAAGCACATATTTTTTGTTCATCTTTATCTCCTTAAAATACGGGCGTTACCCGCACGATACTGCTACCCCTGCAACACCTTGCGACCGGTCTTAGTCTCCACTTTTGCGTCCACATTCCCCTTAACTCGGTATTCATGTTGAAATCCTCCGTCCGACACCAGCATACATAACGCATAAGAAGTGCCGGAAGACAAACAACCCATGATTAAAGCATTGGCTACCGACACATCAAATATAAATAGTTCTGTAAATGGGTTTAGGAGCACAAGAAGCACCCCAACCCAAAAGCCAATGCACATTGGGCAATGAAAAAAATGATGAGATGGTCTATATGGCTCAAATATACTAGAAAAAACTAAAATTTGTGTTAAGCCGTAAGCACAAAGTATAAATACCAAGATGCTCATAATGGACATAGTGTTTCCAATCTAAAACATGTAACCGTAGCCAGCAAATGTATAATATGGTAGGTCGCTTGCTGAATGTTTACGCCTACTTTGTTCTGGTTCAATTTCACCGTATTCAGTTGAATCGTCCGGATCTGGGTTAATGAATCTATCTTCAATTTCTGCCTCATAATCCTTACCAAATTGTTCCTCAATAGAATATTGTTTCATAAACTTTTCAATCTCAAATAATGCTACCTGTAGTGGGCTAACATCTTCATCTATCGATTGTGTCATGGTGGCTTCTAAAACGCCACGAGTCATTCCACCCTGGATTGAGGTCAAACCAACGACGCCGGTGCGAGCCAGAGAATCTAAAAGAAACTTCTGGTAATGGTAAACCTCTTCACCAAGACCGAACTTAGGAAGAGTCATAACTTTGTTTTCTGATGGGATGACAACAATGTCCATCATATCGTGATCTTTGATAAGGATGTTACCATCTAAAGTCTTATGCGCCTTTAGACGTACAGTGGCCTGTACTTCGGCAACCTCTTCAACATCGGCACCGCCTGCGGCGGCTTTATTTATTGTAATTTTAATTGGCATCTTTCTTATACTCGTTGGCAAGTTTCTGTATTTTCAGAACTGTTTTTAGGTTTTCAGACGAAAACTCTGCTGCATCAAAACTCTCAATGATTTTTAGAACACTATTTGTGTTATTGATCATTTGTTCATCACTTCTTACATCTTCCAAAACAAGTGAGTTTTTAACCTCAGTATGCAAACGGCGAAGTTCTGAATTTAGGAAAACCTTAAAATCAGTCCCACCATCACGAATTGACAAAATGTGCCTGTTCAGTAGCCCCTTTTGTTCGGGCAGCAACTCTGAATACTGGTCGTTATATTTGTTTGTGAATGTTTTGACGACGAGATCATCAATTGGCTTCAGGTTCTTCTCAACCCTTTCATCAACCCTTTGAGTTAAGTTCTCCAAAACATGTTTCTCCATCAAGACCTTCTTCTTGACTGGTGTCTGATCGCTAAAGATCTGAGCAACTGTGGCCAGTGCTCTATAGTTTGGGATGAAAGTCGAAAACAGATCGGATCCGATTTCCCTATTGATCTGTTTAATCATCTTACTTTGCTCTATGAACAATTTCTTTTGGTTTATACTGCCATGTTCTCTCTTGACTTCATATACCAGTTTTTCAGCAGTATAACCATCAAGATTATCAGCCTCACACAAAGCTTTATAACAATCAAGTTCTTTCTTTAGGGCTTTGCCATATGAGAAATACTCCCTGATAATTGACCTTACTCTAGAAGCCTTCTTAATGTTCTTGGCTAAAACCGATTTTGTTAGCTCTCGAATGAGCGCCTCAAAAATAAACCCAGTATTTCTTTTCTTGTTATGTTTGGTCTTCATCGTTAGCCTCCAACTGGTCGATCAATTCTTTAATTTGATTCTTTGTTTCAAACAAAAGAGTTTCATCCTTTTCGTACACCTCGGTTACCCCGACTGCCAATCTTCCGATATCTTGTGCCCCCTTAAATAGGTTCCTAGTTGTGCTTGAAGCAGTTTGTTGTCCAGCTTGTGCTGCATAACTTCTACGCCTAGGTCCCATTCCTTTCCTAGAGTCGATCTTTTCGGGGCTATAATGCTTCCCTTTGGCTCCAGGGGTCAGATAACCTTCGTCCCTCATGCCAGGTGCTGCCAAGAGAGGTCCTTCATCGGCTGGCTCTTCAGCCTCTGCTTCGCCGCCAAGTTCATCGCCAAGCTCATCACCAAGTTCATCGCCACCCTCAGCGCCTTCAGCGGGCGCAGCAGCAGCGGTGGCGGCTTCGCCTGCTGCGGTACCGGCAGCTTCAATCACAGCGTCAAGCTTGGAATCATGATATCTCTCTTCAATGATCCTATCAATTTCCTGCTCATCTAGTTTGAAGATATTTTTGTATACCCACCTCTTAGAGAAGAAACCTTCAGTGGCTGCGCCTGCAATATCAAACCTAGTTCTCATATGCTCAAGCTCTTGAAGTTCAGCGATCTTAGATGGATTATTTAAAGTTAACTTAAATGATAAAAGGTCATCGCCTCTATACCCAAGAGTATATAAATGAACCACTGCCATTTTATGAAGCTCAGAAATAACAACCCTCTGAAGTCTTTGAATAGTTCTGGCAAATCGAATATCTTTTTGAGCCAGGGTGGCTTTGTCTTCCATTGCGTCTGATTGCGCAAGGTATGCTTTTGGAACCTTTAGTGCAGAAAATAGTTTGTCCCTAAGATATTGAACATCTTCAATTGCACTTGTGAATTGTCCGCCGGCTAAGGTTTCGACCCTTGAAGAGTTTCCTGCTCGGACAGGGATATAATAATCCTCATCAATACTCATCGCATTGTATCTAAGATCAACCCTGCCTGTATCCGCATCGACAATCTGGTTTCTCTTCATTTGAGTTCTTACTTGCTCAATATATTGCTCAACCTCTTGAGGTGGAATGTTACCTACATCAATATAAAAAACACGACGCTCGGGCGAACGCACCACCCGGTAAGCCATCATGGCGTCTTCAATTAAAGTTAGTTGTCTCCAGATTCTCCGAGCAGGCTCCAACACAGAGGTGCCATATGGAGTGTATTGCTCGTTACCCAGAACCCTAAAGTGTGCAATTTGCCAATTTTCAAAAGTAACTCCCGAGCTAGCGTTTTGACCGCCGCTCCAAAAGTATTGTATGTAATTGGGATTAGTTGGGTCGGTTCCCTCAATTCTCTCGCACTCTCTAAGTGGTAAAGGCACAACGTTTGTAATGCCAAGCTCATCATCAATATCAAGATACAAAAAATAGTCGCCATATTTGCACATACTTCGTGCCCAGCCGAATATGTTAAAATCAATGTTCAAAACACTATAAAGTAAAATGTTTATAATCTGTTTGATTTCTTGGTTTTGACAATCAACCCGGACAATTGGGGAAATCTCTGAAGATGTTGTGATTTCATCTGCATAAACATCTAGGGAGGAGGCGATTTCTGGCATGTATTCCATCTGGTCAAAGTCTGCATAACGATATTCTCGATTCTGCTCAGATAGCTGTTTGCTTTGCAGGGGCTCAAAAAGATTGTAATATTCTTTCTTTTTAAACTCCTTACCTGTACTCGTAGTAAATGTATAGTTTTTAATACTAGTAGACTTCAGACGTTTAATCTGTTGTTTATTATAATTTACAATTGGACCACTGAAAAGTCTTGTCAGTCTTTTGAACAGAGTCGCTTGTTTGTTTCTTGGGTTACTATTATCTGCCATATTTTATCCCTTATAAATCCAAGGCAAATGATTACCGCCTGAATTTGGCTTTTGTTTTTTATCAGAATATCCTGTCATACCCTGGATTCTAGTATCTAGTTTGCTACTATCAGATCTCCATCCACTAAGCATGGCTTTTTTATATCCTAGTTCTTTCTGGTTAACTGTCAAAGCTGTATCCCTAATCCAACAAGCTATTGCTAGTGCAATAACCAAATCATCGTTATAACCTCTCATCCCTTGTGGTCGCCCATTATGCCAAATGAAAGTTTTAATTTCATTGACTGCACGCAAGGAGTTTAATATAAGTAGTTTATTTCTGATGAACTCTTCAAACTTTGATAGAACGAGTGGTCGTGTTTTCATAGACATTGTAAAACCAGCTACTCCACCTACTGCTTCAGCCGTTGCTTGATCAACATATTCATGAGTTGATTTCAGACTGTAATAGATGTTATCATATCCTAACTCTTCTATCTTGTTCAACACCCCATAATCGTGATTATTTTCAATTACCAATAAGGCATTATTATATTCACTAGCCATACTCATAAGTAAAGGTGCAAACATGTCTGAAGTGACCTTACCCTGATATTCAGCTACTTGTTCCATAGTATCCAGTCGTATGACCTGTGCAACACTAAAGTCACTGCCATCGCCTCTTGCAACGTCAGCACATAAAAGATACTCTGTTCCCTCTTCTACGGGTTTCCATATCCAGTAATTTCTATCAAATCCTGTTCTGTGTCCTGGCTCCGAACAGAAGTCTAATAGTCTTTTAATATCATCTCCTGATACAACCGTGTCTCCAGAGGCATTAAAATTACATTCTAGTTCCTGAGCGATTTCTCTTGCAGCCATGTTTCGTGTCTCTTTTTTGAACCATCTTTCGTCTCTTTCGGGATGGACTGACCAAGGCAGCTTAATGGTGAAGAAATCGTTTTTACTCTCAATAGCCTCTGTGTAAGTTTTGTGGAACCAGTTTCCGACACCGTTAGGAGTAGACAAAGCAATACAACGACCACCAGTAGATAGCGTAGGATAAAGACCTGCCCACAACTCATCCATTCCCTCAACAAAGGCAGCCTCATCAACTACCAAAAGAGATAGAGCTTCAGAACGACCGGCATCACCAGAGGTAGAAGAAGCCTTAACTTGTGATCCATTGGTTAATTCAAAAGATGTCCTGTTATTGATGTTGATGTCTGCAATTTTCAACCAAGGAGGCAAATGCTTGTGAATTGATTTAATTTTCTTAACTAAGTTTGTAGCAGTGCTTAGTTTAGTTGCAACAACGAGAACATTCTTTTCTCGCTGGAACAGCATTAACCAACAAACGTATGCTGCGACAGTGGTGGAAATTCCAAGCTGCCTGGCTTTTAAGATTACACTAAATCTATGTTCAGTGAAATGGCTTAAAGCATCTTTTTGGAAGTCGTAAAGCTCAAAAGGGATCAGCCCCCTCATGGGCTCCGATATCTTAGCATAATTATTAGTAAAATAAACAGGGTCTCGCCCACAGCGAACGATCTCTGTCATTATCTCCTTTTTAGAAAGAGACATTTATGCTTCTGGCGTGTCCGGGTTCTTCTTCGACTTGTCGTTTGGAGGTCTTTTATCGGTTGAAAGTTCTAAGAACTTCTTAAAATTATCTTCTAGTCTGTCTTTATCCGATCCTTGACCGATAGGATCAACTCCCTCTACGCCTCCAATCTTATATGCCTTTTGGGCTTGAATCCAAGTTCTAACACGAGAAATACTTTGTGCATCGACGTTAACTTCATCGATGGGGGACAAAGATACAGAGTCTTTCGTTAGCTTTTTGTATTCCTTTTTGAGATACTTGAGAATATCCGAAAAACGGGCTTCAACTTCATTAACAAGCTTATTAGGTGGGTGCATATCCTTCATACTCATTTCTGATTGGTAGGAAATAACCATCTGATCCGCTGCGAATTTGACCTTGAATCCGTCAAGGGCAGCTTTATCATAAATGCCCCTACCTTTTTCTCTCTTGAGTCCCAACTCTAGAGGATCACCGTTCTCATCTAGGGCACCATCGTATGCGTTTGCTGCTGCTTGAGCCAGACCTTTTACAACATCATTAATATTTGCCATGCTGTTTCTTTCTCCTTTTCAATACTTTTTGTATCCGTTTCTCGTCGGGTCGCCAACCGTCTTGCCATCTTTCCTCACGATCGTGAACAAAATCATAGTAACACTTTTGGCAACTCTTAAACCTATTCATATATAGGTCGTCTTTCATAGAAAATGAATATGTTTTACACACAGGGCAAGTCCTATCACTTTTTCTTTCAACAACTTTTTTTGAAAAAAGAATCCCATCAACTTCTACTTTGTCCTGGTCGGGTGCATTTTCCTTTTGATTTACCTCTTTGAGTTGAGCTAAATATTCTTTTTCTTTTTGTTCATCCCAATCTTTTCTAAAGTCTTGGACTGTTTCTTTTCCATATTTTTCCGCAATCGCTTTCTCAACCGATGCAACATAATCCCAGTCCAGCTTCTTGCTCATTGAGGATAGACCGCATGAACAATTCCAACTGAAACTCCGACTCCAACCACTAGTCCAGTAAAAAGTCCTGCTGCGCCTCTATTTCTTTCAAACCATGAGTTGTTTTTCTTGAGTTGTTCTTCTAGCTTGGTGTTGGAACGAATGTACACCACCTGCATCTGAGTGCAGACCTTTTGGTCCACCGAGCACTCAGCGAGCTTTGCGTTGGTGTCAATTTTCTTTTGAAGCATCTTTCGGAAATCCTCTTCACTAAGAAGAATTCCAACATAAGAAGCGCCTGATTGTTCAACAACCGCCGGGCGAGGTTTAAACTTTACGACCTCTGCCGCAGCGGCATCAAACGATAATAATAATATAAGTGCAGCCGCTTTTTTCATGTTATTTCTTTAGGAACTTCTTAAGACCTTCGATGCGCTTAGTAGGTCGTTTAAGACCACTAACCAGTGTGTATGTAACAAGTTTATCACGTTTAGCATCTTCATAAATGCCACGGTGGATAATAGCACCACCAGTTAGGGCAGCTAAAGTATCAAAGCCGAATTCGATGTTGTCCATCAATCCAGCAGTCTCCTCAAAAATCACCTGTCCGCCGACAACAATACAAGCAGCACCTGTGGCAGTTGTCAAGTCAAAACCCTCTGCAAGTAGAGTTTTTTCTAGATTCTTTTTTAAAGCACTTGACACAGCAGTTTCATTCTCTGGTTCTTTAACTGTTGTCACACCCATAATCATACACCCTGGTTGCTTCATAATACTGTCGTAGTCTGTAGCATCAAAGGTTGTATACTCTGAGTCTTTGTTAGCAAGCACGTTGAAGACATGAAACAAACCTGCAACGGTATTGTTGATAGTTGTCCAGAACTTCTTGACCGTGAGCTTAGGATAAAGCTTTTTAATCTTTTCATTATCTACCATAATGAGGGGAGCGATCTGTCCTTTCTCTGCGAGCCCGCAAAGTTGGGTCATACGAGCGTGAGCGTTCTTAGCTACCGTTGGGGAAGCTGATTCACCAGCGGTTGGAAGTGAAGCAACCACGCCGACTCGCTCGTCAACATTCTCCACCCCAATGTAGGTAAAGTATTTCTTAGCAACTTTAATAAGGGTATTGACCGTACCGCCGCCGGAGCCACCGGATACTCCGAGACAGATCAAGATACGATCTACATTAGTTCCAAAGACTTCACGGAACTTGTTAAATACTTCTTGCTCTTTGCGTTCAATTGCAGCTTCGGCTTTTGCCTGGTCTTTGCCTGCGCCTTGTTCGCCATGCTCATCAACAAGAAACTTTTGGTTTTCTGGTATGTCTAATCCGTTTAGATCAGATTTGGCTGTATTCACGGCAACTGTTTTGGTATACCCCATATCATAAAATGCTTTAGCCATACGTCCGCCGCCTTGCCCGGCACCAACAATAGCATAAGTAAGAGCACCGCCTGATTTATCTTCAACGGACTCCTCTTCTTCATTTAGATCAGGATCGTAATCCTCAATATCTAATTCAGGAATATCAAGATCGATAGTCATTTGGCTCTCCTTTTTGTCGAGGTTGATTTTGTTTTTTTTTGTGGAGGTTTGATTGCTTTAGCATTTGCTAATGCTTCCTCCGCTTTCTTTTGCATTTCTTTTAATACTGCAATTGCTCTAGCTCTTTTAGCTTCTTCTGCATCAGCTTCTAATCGTTTCTGTTGTTCCAATGCAATTGCAACTCTTTGCTTTCGTCTCTTCGGTGCTGGCATAACCTATCTCCATCAAATGTCCAACTCTTCATGAAGTCTGATGAGAGCATTTAGTCGGTCTTCTCGGCTGTCTATTTTTTTCGTATCTTCTAGACGAGCTTCAAAAACTTTCTTCACTACCCCTATCTTATCCTTTTCCAAGTCAGCCCTTAGTTTACTTTCTTTAGCATGGATTTTTACTTGTGTTAAGATTTCATCAACAACAGGTTGATTTTTTTCTTGCGGCTTAACCAAACGGTACATATAATAGACAACCGCAACGAGCAATAGTACTGCTGCTACGGTTGACCAAAAATACTGCTTTACCTTAAGTTTTAGCCAGTTCATTTACCATGCTTCCACTTGGATGCAATATCTGCTGCGCCTTGGAGCCCAATATAAGCTAGCGAAACAGCAACCCACTGATCGCCAGTAAGCATACCAAGTGGTAACAACACAGTGGATGTACCCCATACAATTAATTTTCGTGATGCCCATTTACCAAGCAGTTTATCAATTTTTCCAGCCATTATTTTTCCCCAAGTGTAGATGGTGCTTTAGGGCTGTTCCAGTCAACTTCACCTTGTGATAAAGCCTTGGCAGCAATCTTGTCTGCATTTGGTACTTTACCTGGGTCGATGACTGGCATATCTACTCTATCGGGTGCACCCTGCGGTGTTTCAAATGTTAGTTTACCAAGGTTAGCCACAAATTTCTTTACGGCTGCTGGGATTGCTGTTTGCCCTTCTTGCCCTGTGAATTCCTGTAGAGCTTGCATCACCTCTTCTGGCTTAAGGAACTCACTTCCTTCTTTAGTCAGTCGGATTAGTTCTTTCTTCACTGGACCCTCTGTAAACTGGTCAAAGCTGCCTGATCCTTCCTTACCCTGATTAATACCGAGTTTGCCAACAGTGATGGCATTAAGTAATCTAATCAAGTCGGTGCCTGGAAAATCAACTAAATATCCACCGACTTCTTTTGAGGGGTCAACCATGGCAGTGGCTACCCACCGATGGTGTCCATCCATAATATGATTGTCACTGCTGATAAATCCACCGAGGTTTCCGCCTGTTGGCATCTTACCCAAGATCATTGAAAGTGCCATTCCCATTGCGTTACTAATTTTCATGCTTGTTTGCGATGGTTTCAGTTGTGACACTGGGAAGGTAGCATTCGGAGTAACTTCGATCACATCATCCTCTGCGTCGCCGTCTTGCCTGCCTTTAGAAACATTTTGCTTGGCCTGGTCGGCGTCGGCAGCAACATCCGAAAGCTTAAGGGGGAAGTCTTGTGCGTCCACCTTCTCTCCCAGCAAAGCCCTTCTGACTGCTTTCTGAACAGTCTCTTTTAGATTTTGCTTTCTTTTAGAGTTTAAAACTTTTTCTGCAATGATTTTAGCAAGTTTTTTCTTGTCAATGTTTTTCATAAAAATAACCCTCCCAGGCTAAAATAAATAGTGTCTTTATATGCTTTTCGCCCGGCTATGTAATTGCACATCATTGGCTCGGATCCTATATTCTTTGCCATCGTAAATAATAGTTGCTATTTTTTCCCAAGTGTGATATTCTTTAAGCAGCCCAACTTTCCAAGTAGAATAAACAGTTGGACGATGCAAACCAGATCCATGCTCTAGAATTTCCCTAAACCGAATAAGGTCACCAGATCTCATAAACTTTATCTCACTCTTCTATTTGGCACTGAAAGCGAAGGTCAACCCCTCGTAGAATCGGTGTGGCTTCACGGTCAGTAGAGACTAAAAAGATTTCAATTTCTGCAAAGCGGTGCGGAGGTAGAGCATTTAAGTCTGCTGGTAATTCATTTTGACCATCGGCAGAGGTTATCCAAGGACCATAAACAGACAGTGCTGGGTCAGCAAGCTCATCTCTCGTAGCCGCCACCTTGATCCTAAACTCTATTCTCGTATCCGGTGGTAAAGTAGAGGAAGCGTCTAGAGTCATCCAGTCGGTGTCTAGTTTTTCGCAGCCCTCAACAATCATCTTATAGCCACCACGGGGAGCCGTGAAGTTTCTTAGTCCAAAACCTGTGAAGTCTGAATAGGTGTAGGGTCCTGAGCCAACTGTTACTCTTCTTACGTCGTTCGGATTATTTGGGTCTATTCTTCCTGTGTATCCGCCAGAAGCAACACCCCAGATGAAGCCGTTGAAGTCAACGCCAGCACCCGTAGTACCGCCACCGATGCTGAACTGACCTATGAGTTCCATCGTGTCTACTCTGTAACCGATCATTCCAGTTGTGTTGTCTGCGAACCAGATGCGTCCTTCGGCATCAGCGCCCGCACCCCGCATATAGCAGCGGTTGCCACCACAGGAGGAATGACGCCATGCGCCGCCGCCAGCCAGCGGATCTTGGATCGGGTTGCCGTTTGCATCATGGTACGGATCATAACGATTCACGCCGTCGGTTTGTGCGCCAACCCAAAGACGGTTTTCACCGTCCATG
>TARA_R110000868_G_scaffold4199_5_pt1 | contig 11271 bp, 11 predicted proteins | sample TARA_R110000868 | Tara Oceans TARA_R110000868 (sample SAMEA4397489) | marine metagenome | biome: Polar Biome; feature: [SRF] surface water layer (ENVO:00010504); material: water (ENVO:00002006), including particulate matter (ENVO:01000060) such as... | depth 5 m | reverse complement strand
TCAGCACGATCTTCCCGAAATGCGATGCGCCCTGCATGAGCTTCAACGCCTCAGGGAATTCTTCCAGCGGATAGCGTTTGTCGATCACCGGATGAATGTCGTTCTGTTCGATCGCCCGCACCATGTCCTCGACCATTTCGCGCGAGCCGACCGTGACCCCGGAGATTTTGGCGTTCTGCGAGAAGATAGCCGCCACGTTGAGGTCTTTGGTCATGCCTGTAAGCAGGCCGATGACTGCAATGTGACCGCCGAGACGGATCGCAATGATCGATTGCGGGAACGTGTCCGCACCGCCCACTTCGATGACGTGATCGACACCGCGACCGCCAGTGAGCTTGCGCGCTTCGGTGGCCCAATCCGGTGTCTTCTTATAGTTGATGAACATGTCAGCACCGAGCGTGCGAGCGCGTTCGAGTTTTTCATCCGACGATGATGTGACGATAACGCGAGCGCCAGCGGCCTTGGCAAATTGCAGCGCGAAAATCGACACGCCGCCTGTGCCCTGCACCAGAACCGTGTCGCCCGATTTCAACCCGCCTTCGACCATCAATCCGCGCCAAGCCGTAAGGCCCGCGCATGGCAGCGTTGAAGCTTCTTCGTCGCTGAGATTTTTCGGCGAATGAGAAACACCTTCGGCGGCGACTTTGAGATAGTCCGCCGCGCAACCGTCGTATGGACCGCCGAGGGCGGCAAGGCGCTCAGGTGTCGGCGCGCCGGAGACCCAATGCGGAAAGAACGGCGACAAAACACGGTCGCCCGACTTGAAGCGCGTGACGCCCGCGCCAACCTCGGTGACTTCACCGGCACCGCAGCTCAATGGCACGAAGGGGACCTTGCCGCCCATGTAGGCGACGGTCGCCAGATCGCGGTAATTGAGCGAGGCCGCCTTGAGCCGCACGATGATTTCGCCCGGTCCCGCTTTCGGTACATCCCGCGTGACGAGTTTCAGATTTTCAAAGCCTGCGGCGTTCTGCAGTTCCCAAGCGCGCATGACGCGTCTCCCTGTTTATTGAGTTTCGTTGACGTAATAACTGCGCGGGCAGCAACGATTGTCAAATACGGGGCGGTTGACGTTGGGGAGCGTTACCGTGGACGATCACCCTTGATCTGAGTGCGGTGCATGACACGGCGCTCTGCGCCGTTGAAAGCGTCGCGGCGGTGGATGGTGCAGCGGTTGTCCCAGATCAACAGATCGCCGACGCGCCACTGATGCGTCCACGTAAACCCCGGCTTTGTGCAATGGGCCCAGAGCGCGTCGAGAAGTTTTTCGCTCGCGGCCAAATCCATGCCCTGCACATAGCCATTCATGCGGCGGCCAAGATAAAGCGCCTTGCCACCGGTCGCGGGATGCACACGCACCATAGGATGTTTCGCGCCCGGTGCATTTCGCACATCAACCACAGCACCGGCACCTGCGCGCAATTCGCCTACGCTCGTCATCGAGCTGTCGTGATTGGCAATACGGTTATCGACCTCGCGGCGCAGATCATCGGGCAGCGTTTCGTAGGCCTTATACATATTGCCGAAACTCGTATCGCCGCCTGCTTTGGGAATTTCCAGCGAATGCAGCACGCTCGCCATCGGTGGTTCGGCGACATAGGACATGTCCGTGTGCCACTCGGCTTCCTTGTCGCCCAGCGCACCGATAGGTTTGCCGTTTTCGACGACGTTGGAAATGATCCAGATTTCGGGGCGCGATTTTTCTTGGCGACCGGCCATGTCAGTGGCGCTGGCAGGCGCTATGTCGAGCGCGCCGAAATTTTTGGAAAAGGCAATCAGTGCATCGTCAGACAGCGACTGGCCGCGAAACAATAAAACAGAATGGTCGTACCAGGCCTGCTGCAAGGCGTCGAAAGCCTCAGCGTCGAGGGGCATCGTGAGATCGAGCCCGCGCACTTCAGCACCCAACGCCGCTCCTGTGGGAATGACTTCCATCGCCATCGTCTTCGTCCTCACTCTCGTCCGTCAACAGCTCGCCGCCTGTCCAGCGGCGGCCAAGCGCGACGCAGCCGACAAGGGCAACGCCCCCCGCCGCGACCGGCAGCCAATAAGCATGGGCACCATAGGCCTGATAGAGACTGCCCGCAGCCAGCGTCATGCCCCCCATGATTACGCCAGCCGACAGGGCCGCGTAAAGGCTCTGGCTGGTGGCAGCCAGCGACCGTGGTGTCGCATGAGTGATGAAATGCATGGCCCCCAGATGCGCCGCGCAATAGGTGAGTGCATGCAGCGCCTGCAGCGGAAACAGCACATAAAGCGGCGGATTGAGCCCTGTGAGGCTCCAGCGGACGATGGCGGCCAGCGCCCCGACCGTCAGCATATGCACCGCGCCGAAACGGGCGACAACCTTGCCGGAAAAGGCAAAAAGCGTGATTTCCGCGACAATGCCGACGCCCCACAAAAGCCCGATGGTGGTCTCGCTATAGCCCTGTTGCTGCCAATTCAACGTACCGAAAGCGTAGTACACCGCATGGCTCGCCTGGATGACACTCGCGGTGGTGAGGCCGAGCATAAAAACAGGCTGGCGCAGAATATCGAGAATGCCCTTGAACGGATTGCCCCTTGGCGGGCGCTTCTTGTGACGCGGCAACTCCGGCGCGAGAAGATGGGCACCGGCGAGATTGGCGACAATGGCGGCGATGAAGCACAGGACAATGACCGAAGGTCCGTTGAAGCCAAGCAGCCAACCCGTGCCAGAACTGCCGACGATGAAGGTGACAGAACACCAGAGCCGCACGCGACCGTAATCCACGCCCTGCTCGCGCGCAGCGGACAGCGCGATGGCCTCGATGAGCGGCGAGATGGACGCCCAAAGCGTCATCATGGTGAGCGACACGATAAAGATTTGCCAGAAACCGTCCGTCACCAAAAACAGGCTGACAGCCCCGAGCGAGGACCAGGACAGCGCAATGACCACGCGACGGCGATCGCCCAGACGGTCGGCAACCAGCGCAAACAGCGGCCCCGCCACCATGCGCAGAAACATGGTCGCCGCAATGATGATGCCGATGTCCTTGGCGTCGAGCCCTTTGGACTCAAGCCAGACCGGAAAGAATGGCAGTTGCACACCGCCGAACAGGCAGAGCGACGCATAAAAAAGCGAAAGGCGAAGCGAGAGCGACATGGGCGCGGCTCAATGAAGGTGCGCCACACTCATAGCTGAAGGCGGGGGATTGGCAAGGGGGTGGAGTCCCACCCTCAAAACAGCTTGGGGAAATCCAGCTTCCGCCGCTCGGTGCCTGCGCAGATCACCGACCAGATGCGCATTTCGAGTTCCGGTGCCCAATGGGCTTTGGAATGTTCGACATAGGCGTGCAATTCGATCAGCACGGCCTTCAACTCGTCGTTGGCCGCGTTGAGCGCGTGGACACGCATCGAGGCATCGACACCCGACGCCGCCTTGCGCAACAGGCCCGCGAGATCGGCGTTGTCGATAATATCGGCAGCGTGAGCAAAGACGGCACGCATATCTTCATTCTCTTGCAGGCGAATATCGGCGGCGCGATCATATTCCTGCGCCATCATCATAAAAGACATGGCCATGAGGCCCGTGTCGCCCATCGAATATTCGCTGTTGAGATGCGGCAGGATCGAGCCGAACAGCGTGCCGACATAGCCGCCCATGACGGTTGTGACTTCGGGTTTCATGCGCGTGCCTCCGCATTGAGTGCGGCGAGCCTGGTCGCCAGCACGCGGTTGTGAACATCGGTGCAATACCAACTGGAAAACGCGAGGATCGGTTCGCGGCTCGCACCGGACTCATACTCCTTGCCCGCTGAAATCCAGATGGCGAGCCCTTTCAGGGAATTGAAAATCTCCCACCATTGCAGGCGCTTTTCATCCACCTTCATGCCGCTGGCCTTTTCCCAGATTGCCAAGGCCTTGTCGCGGGCGATCATGCCGCCCGGACGTTCGGGATTGTTGAAGGCCCAGAGCGGGTCAGCAGCCCAGGCGACATCTTCGAGCGGGTCGCCGAGGTGGCACATTTCCCAATCGAGGATCGCTGTGATCCTGCCCGCACCGTTAAACATGAAATTGCCGGTACGATAGTCGCCATGTACGACGGCGACACGCTCGGCCGGTGTCGGCACATTGCGGCGCAACCAACGGATGGCGGCGCGCGCCACGGGCTGTGGGCACAGCTCATCCTCGTCTATGACCTTTTCCCATTTGTCGAGTTCGATGCGCCAGCAATCGGAAGGCGCAACGGCGTCGAGATTTTTGTCAAAGCCGATGGCCTTGGGATCAGCCGCCGCGATGTGACCCAAATGCGTCCAGAACTGTTCGCCGATGGCTTCGGCATGAACGCCGTAAGGATCTTCGTTGAAGGGCGAGCCCGCCGCGCTGTCGAGAATTTGTTCCATCACGAAGAAGGGACGGTCGAGCCATGACAAGTCCGTTTCGAGATAGAGCGGTTCGGGCACGGGCAGGCCCGTCGGATGGAACGCGACATAGGCGTTATATTCAATGTCGCGTTCGGTTTCGATGAGGCTTGCCACAGGATCGCGACGCAGGATGAGCGGGCGGGACTTTTGTGCCCCGCCCTCTTTCCAGGTCGCATTGAGACGATAGGTCTCGCGGCTGGCGCCGCCGTAGATGCGACTGACATCGGTGACGGTGACGTCGGACGCGGAAGGCATACGATGTTGCAGATAGGCGGCAAAGCGGGTGGCGATCTCTTCCATATCTGCTCAGCCTTTGGCCGGATCGAGAACATCGGTGAAACCCGAAGGCGCATGCGGCCCGATGATCATCTGTTCGAGAATACCGCAACCTTCGCGCACCGCGCCATCCGGCAAGGTCATGCGCGCCGTGACGAAGGCCTGGATGTGCAGGAATGGCGGCGCAAATGATTTGATATCAGCAAGCGCATAGCTCTCGCCGCCCACCACAAGCTCGCCCTTATGCATGCCGTGGCCCCATTCGGGATGACCATAGCCAAGGCCATGCATGTAGAACTGCCATTTGGGCGTGAGGTCGATGCGCGTCGTACCGCCCTTGCGATGCTCAAAGAACAAACGCGCAGCGCGCGCATGGCGCGAGCCCGGTACGAAATCAATCTCCGATCGGCACTTGGCCATTTCTTCCGGCTCACTGCCGTCAGTCTTGGCCATCACGGCATTGATGTTCCAAGCCTCACCGTGCGCGTCGTCGTTCACATGGAACAACGTGATGCGATCCTCAAAGTTGAGCGGCGCCCAGAGCCAGTAGAACTGGAACGGAATGGGCGGCACCTGCGGCTGCGCATCTGCTGCACCGATGGGACGCACACCCCATGAACGGTCGCGCGTGCCGAAGAATGATTCAGGTTTCACCTCAATACGTTCGCCACCGACTTCGATCCAGCCCTCATAAGTGCCGTTTTGCGTGAGGCGCGTGAGGTCCATCAACGTGCGCGGACCATTGCGGCGCGTGAAGCGCGGCTCTTTCAAAGGTTCCGTGCGGCCACGATAGAGAATGTCGGCTTTGATGCCTTGCTCATTGTCTTCAACGCGAATGCGCAATGACTTGAGCGGCTCGACGACTTCAACGCTGATCGGACCGACCTGCGTATCCATGCGCTCCATATTCACCAGATAGCGCGAAGCGTGAATGTTGTGCTGCACACCTTTGTAAACAACACAGAAGGAGGCATCCATGATGTTGACATGCGGATAGACACCGAGCGCGGCGGCGAAAAACACATCGCCCGTGCGCGTATAACCGTTGAAAAAATACCGGTCATAAAAATTACGGTCGGTGCCAGCGTTGGAAATCGGTTCCGGCAATTGATGGATCGGATAATCGTCCGCTTTGGTCAGCATGAATAGTCTCCCTGTTCCGGCCTGTTTTTGTGACCGGATTTATTTTCGTTGAAGGCAGCATGAAGCGCGCCCGAAAGCGGGTCAACAGCGCATCGCTTGTCGTAGGGACAGGCGGCGTTCAGTCGATTTCGACCATCTCGAAATCGCTTTTCAGGCTGCCGCAGTCGGGGCAAGCCCAATCTTCGTCAATGTCTTCCCAGCGCGTACCGGGCGCAATGCCTTCATCGGGTAGGCCTTCGGCTTCATCATAGATAAAACCGCAAACCTGGCATTGCCATTTTCTCGGGACCTGTGCCATCTGCCTCTCCCTTTGTTAGCTGCTTATTGCATCTTATAGCGCACGGGTACGCTTTTGGGACCGCAGACAAAGTTCGACACGGAATTCTTCGGTTCGCCGGCGAGTTCGACGGAGTCGACACGGCGAAGAACCTCTTCCCAGAATGACCGCATTTCCATACGCGCCAGATGCTGGCCGATGCAGACATGCGAACCATAACCAAAGGCAACATGCTTGTTGTTCGGACGGTCGATGTTGAACTCGAAGGGATCGGTATAGACGTCCTCATCGCGATTACCCGATGGATAGCACAGCATCATCCAGTCACCCTTGGCGATCTTCTTACCGCCAACCACAGCGTCTGCTGTCGCCGACCGCATGAAGTGTTTCACCGGCGTCGCCCAGCGGATCGTCTCTTCGATAAAGGCGGGCAGCAACGAAAAATCACTCTTCAGACGCTTGAAGAGATCGGGACGCTCGGCCAGCGCCCACATACCCGCCGCCGTCGTGTTCGACGTCGTGTCATGGCCCGCCGAGGCGGCGATGATGTAGTAGGACATGGCGGCAAAATGATCGAGCGGCTGGCCGTTGATCTGTCCATTCGCGATGACGCTCGAAAGATCCTCTGTCGGCTTGGCGCGGCGGTCCTCGGTAATCGCATTAAAATAATTGATGAAGTCACCAATCGTTTGCTGCATGGCTGCCATGCCTTCCTCAAAACTCACTTCCTTGCCGGTACGGTTGAGGTCAGGGTCCTGGCTGCCGAAGAGTTCCTGCGTCAGCTTCAGCATGCGCGGCTCATCAGCTTCCGGCACACCCAGAATTTCCATGATGACATGCAGCGGATAAAGGAAAGCGACATCCTTGGCGAAGTCGCACTGACCGTTCATGTCGGCCATGCGGTCAACAAAAACCTTGGAAATATCTTTGATACGACCGTCAAGCTTTTTCAGGTTCTGCGGCAGGAACCATGCCTGCGTCAAACGGCGATAGGCGATGTGATCGGGATTATCCATCTGCACAAGCGAGCGCACCATATGGGGCGAACCGCCCATCATCTGCCGCACCTTCTGATCCACGTCGATATTGACGAGCGTGGTGGCCAGATCGCCGTTGTGAAATAGCTCGTTCTGCTTTTCGACATCCAGAATATCGGCCTGCTTCGTCACCGCCCAGAACGGCGCGAAGCCTTCAGGCTGCGCCTGCGCTAGCGGCATTTCCTTACGCAAAAATTTGAAGGCCTCGTCCACCGGCTTTTCAGCCGCATAGGCGCGCGGATCGACAATCGTATTGGCAACGTCCTGCGGAATCATTCGAGCCTCTCCCTGAAGCATGTAAGCCGCGCGAGTCATTGATGCCGCGCTTGATTATCTCTTGCGCCCATGTTGCTATACGTCCAACAACTAAGTAAACAGGAAAAATGAACGGTCCTGCCGAAATCGATACCCCGCCCGCCGATGCGGCGCCTGCGAGGCGCACGCAAGCTGAACGCCGCGCGGAATCTGACCGCAACCTGCTGCTGGCCGCCGCCGAACTGATCGCGGAGGAGGGCTTCAACGCCGCCACATTCGAAAAAGTGGGCGCACGGGCGGGCTATAGCCGGGGGCTGGCCAGCCAGCGTTTCGGCTCCAAAGATGGGTTGATCGAGGCGCTGATCGACTATCTGCACGAACGCTCCGAAGAACTCGTCTTCGCCGAAGGGCTCGACGGCGCGACAGGTCTCGACGCAATCCTCGTCTCCGTTGACATCTATATGCGCAACTTCGAGACCGAACAGGCGATCCGCTCCTATTTCGTCGCCATGGCCGGCGCGGTTGGCACGCTATCACCACAGCGCGCCGCCTTTGCCGCCTCGCATATGAAAGCCAAAGAGCGTTTCGCCCATCACATTGTCGAGGGCCAGAGCAACGGCACAATTTCACGCGAGATCGATGCCGAAGCCGCCGCTCTGATGATCGGGAGCCTAATCCTTGGCGTCAGCACGCAATGGCTGATTGATCCGACCACGGATTTATCGCGGGTACGCAAAACGACAATTGACACTCTGCGACGGAGCCTTGGGGCGTGAGTCATCTTGCTTAGCCCTCTCCCGTAGGGAGAGGGAGGAGCGAATATAGTGAGCGGAGGGTGAGGGTCTTTGTTGCGACAAGATTTGCGCCAGAAGCAAGCCCCTCACCCAACCCTCTCCCAAAGGGAGAGGGCTTACGGAAACAACCGATAAAGCGCGCACCAACCGCCTTTGATCTCACCTTCATACTCAAACTGAAAACCGAGCTTCTCCATCACATGCCGCGACGCACGATGTTCAGCGTCAGCAAAAGCAATAATATTTGGCAGCTTCAGCAGCCCGAAGCCAATGTCGAGGACCGCGCGCGAAACCTCAGTGGCAAGACCCTGCCCCCAGTAAGCACGATGAAACGTGTAGCCAAGTTCCACTTCGTCCACTTCATCGATCGTGATGTGGCGAAGCGCACAGCGTCCGGCAAATGCACCGGACTTATCGCGCAATGCCCATGTGCCGAACCCGTGCTCGTCCCAATGCGCTATATTGTCCGTGATATACTTGCGGGACGCCGCTTCGTCGCGCACGCCGCCGAGATATTTCGACACCTCGGCGTCCGCATGCAGCAGGCAAAGCTCGTCAAGATGGCTCAGGTCGAGCGGCGCGGCGCTGAGGCGCGAGGTCGTGAAAGAGGCAGGCGTAGACATATGTTCACTCAATAAAAATTCGTCTTGCCCCGGCTTGACCGGGGCATCCAACTTCTACACTGGTTAAGGTCAAGATGGATGGCCCGATCAAGTCGGGCCAAAGCGAAACTTGCGGAGATTAGGACAATGAAACTCTGGCTCACCCTCGGCGCGCTTTCGGGATTTCTGGCCGTAGCTTTCGGGGCCTTCGGAGCCCACGGCCTCGCCAACCGCGCGACACCGGAAGAACTCAATGCCTTCGAAATCGGCGCGCGCTACCACATGTATCATGCGCTGGCGCTGATCGTGGTCGCGTGGCTCGCAAGCCAGGGCGAAAGCGCACTCGTCAGCACAGCCGGTTGGGCCTTCATGGCCGGTATCGTCCTTTTCTCCGGCTCGCTCTATGTGCTGGGCATCACCGGCAGTCGTGCCCTCGTCCTCGCGACCCCCTTGGGCGGGGTGGCTTTCCTGATCGGTTGGGCCTGCCTGATCGCCCGCGCCCTCAAAATTCCGGCCTGACCCCCCTTCCCTTTTTCTATACCAGAGTCTATTTATAGACCACGGTATAGCCGCATGCTAAAAACGGCATGTCAGGGAGAGAATTTCTATGGTTGAGAAGGTTTTGGTCCTCGGTGCCGGTATCGCCGGCCTGAATGCGGCGCTGGCGCTCCATCGCCCCGGCCGCGAAGTGATCGTCATCGACCGCGACGCGCCGCCGCCGGAAACCTCCGCTGACGAAGCATTCGAAAGCTGGGACCGGCGCGGCGTCGGCCATGTGCGCCACAGCCACGCTTTCCTCGCGCGGCTGCACAACATCATCCGCGACAATTATCCTGAATTGCTGAAAGACCTGCTCGCCGCAGGTTGCCGCGAAATCAAATTCTACGAAAACATGCCTGTGGAAAAACAAGCGGCCTATGTCGCTGTGCCCGGCGACGCGGACCTGACGATCCTGACGAGCCGCCGCACAACGCTAGAACTTGTAATGCGCCGCTATGTGATGCGTCAGGAAGGCGTGACCTTCATGCCTTCGACGCTGGTGCGCAGCCTGATCATGGAACAACAGGGTGCCGCCAAAAAAGTGCTCGGCGTCAATATCGAGAATGAAGACGGCGCACGCGAGCTGCGCGCCGACATCGTGGTGGACGCGGGCGGCAAGAACTCTCAGGCAACAGAGTGGCTGCGCGAAGCAGGCGCACCGATTGAAGAAACATCCGCCCCTGCCGGTATCGTTTATTTCACGCGCCACTACCGCCTGCGCGATGGCATTGAAGAACCGGCCCGCACGAAAAATGCTGCTGCGGGTGATCTCGGCTACATCAAATTCGGCATCTTCCCTGCCGACAACCGCTGCTTCTCGGTGACGCTCGCTGTGCCGGAAATCGAAATGGAGATGCGCCGCGCGGTTGTGCGGCCTGAAATTTTCGACGGTGTCTGCGCCGCCATTCCCGGCATGGCCTCCTGGGTCGCGCCGGAAACATCGGAACCAAAAAGCAAAGTCTTCGGCATGGGCGAACTATGGGCGCGCTGGCGCTCGATGGTGAAAGACGGCGCACCGGTCGCGCTCAATTTTTTCCCGATGGGCGACACGGTGATCCGCACCAATCCGCTCTACGGGCGCGGCTGCTCCTTCGCCGCCGTGCAGGCGCATGTGTTGGCCGCCGTCCTTGATGAAAAGACGGACCCAGTGGCGCGCGCGCTGGCGTTTCACGCCAATGTCGAAAAAGAACTCCGCCCCTATTACAACGACATGCTGAAGCAGGACGCATCGGCCATCCGCCGCGCGGCCAATGCCCTCGATCCCGATTACAAGCCGTCGCTCAGGTCCAAACTCATCAAGAGCTTTGCCGACGACGCCATCATGCCTGCCGCCCGCGCCGACATCCGCGTGTTGCGTGACTTCATGCGCGGCTTCCACATGATCGACGAGCCGGGCAAGTGGATCAAAAACTGGCACAACATCACAACCGTGCTGCGCTATTGGCTGAAAAGCAAAAAGAGCAAAGAAGCGGCCGACCTTTATCCGCCGAAACTCGGTCCCGAGCGCGACGAAATGATGGCGCGGCTGGGGCTTTCGGCAGAAGCCGATATGGAGCGGCTGAAGGCAGCGGCGTAAAAATTTAATCTTGCTATAAACTCGTAACTCCGGCGCTACGCCAGAGCGACACCAAAAAAATAATTGGGGAGCGACACCACATGACATTTCCAAAGCCGCATTTCGTGAATTCAAACGGCATTAAAATGGCCGTCTATGAACAAGGCGACAAAAACGCATTGCCGGTGGTCATGTGCCACGGATTCCCTGAAATCGGTTACTCATGGCGTCACCAACTCCCCGCTATCGCAGGTGCGGGCTTTCGCGCCATCGCGCCGGACCAGCGCGGCTATGGCCGCACAGGCGGCCCCAAAGGCGAAGATGCCGTGCCGCTCTATGACATGCAGCACCTGACTGACGATCTCGTCGGCATGCTCGATGCTCTTGAAATCGAAAAGGCCATTTTC
>TARA_R110000868_G_scaffold84822_4_pt1 | contig 11272 bp, 10 predicted proteins | sample TARA_R110000868 | Tara Oceans TARA_R110000868 (sample SAMEA4397489) | marine metagenome | biome: Polar Biome; feature: [SRF] surface water layer (ENVO:00010504); material: water (ENVO:00002006), including particulate matter (ENVO:01000060) such as... | depth 5 m | reverse complement strand
TAAGCCCTAAGCCCTAAGCCCTAAGCCCTAAGCCCTAAGCCCTAATTATTTCGCATCAATATTACTTGCAATAAATTCATAACATGCCATAATTGTCATGCAATTAAGATAATTAAACAAATTGTATAAACATTTCTCAGCGCCCAAAACAATAACCATCTAGGAGAAATTGATGAAATTAAGTAAATTAGTATTGCTTGGGGCTGCAATTGCAGCATTATCAACCAGTGGCTTTGCTGCGCAGAAGTATAGCGCTGATCATCAGCATAAAACGACGCATGAGCATCAGCAAGTTAAACGAGAGCAGAACGAAACTGGTAAAATTGATATTAACAAAGCTGATGCAGCAGAGCTGGCAAATTTAAAAGGTATTGGCCCTAAAATTGCTGCGACGATTGTTGATTATCGCGATAAGCATGGTGAATTCAAAAGCGTTGATGAGTTGACTAACATTCGTGGCATTAGCCAACGTTTAGTTGATGATTTGCGTAATCAAATGACGTTGACTAAGTAAAGCAGCGGTGAGTAATCGGGGTTCGTTTTTTGAATCCCGGTTTTAACAGGTCCAAACACCTTTATCTTCTTTCGGTGGGAAGGTTGGTTTAAAATCACCTAGCTTTCGTGCTTTAGCCAATAACGTTGGAATATCTTGCTGCACTAATTCATAAAAATCATCGAAGCTATTAATCACATAATACAGTGTTTGCATGATGTCATAGCGATAAGATGTTCGCAAGGCATCCATGGGGCTAAAGGCATTACGTTGAGGGACTTCACTTTCTAAGGCATATTGAGTTTCACCAAACGATGACATAATCCCGCCACCATAAATACGTATACCATCAGCTGTTTGGATTAAACCAAACTCGACAGTGAACCAATATAATCTTGCTAATAGTGCGCGATCTTTTTTCGGCGTGGCTAAACCAATCTTGCCAAAGGCTTCAGTAAAATCCGCAAAAGCTTGATCGGTTAGTAAAGGGCAATGACCAAATATTTCATGAAAAATATCAGGCTCTTCTAAATAGTCTAACTCTTCTTTACAACGAATAAAACTAGCGGCAGGAAAGCGCCGGTTGCTGAGTAGGGTATAAAACTCATCAAACGAAATTAAGGCAGCCACTGGTTCAACGCCCCAACCGGTACGTTGTTCTAATATGGCAGAAACTTCATTGCATTGGGGAATATGGTCGGCAGATAAACCTAAAATGTCAACGCCATCAAGATACTCTTTACAGGCTCTATTTTGCACATGGGGTAATTGGCGCGTATAAAGGGTATGCCAAACTTCGTGCTCGTCATCTGTGTAGAGTATGGAGCCATGAGCATCAGGGACTTTCGCGACGTATTGGGTGGTTTTTGACATAGTAGTGACTCGTTTTTTCTTCTCATCGCATGATATAACGTATGGAAACAAGTGTCCACTTGCAGTATAATGTTCTCCCATCGAATGACACTACGATGGGAATTACAATGACAAAATACATCTTCACGACCGGCGGCGTTGTCTCTTCATTAGGCAAAGGTATCGCTTCCGCTTCATTAGCTGCAATCCTTGAATCACGTGACCTTAACGTCACATTAATGAAACTTGATCCTTATATCAATGTTGATCCGGGAACGATGAGTCCCTTTGAGCATGGTGAGGTTTATGTTACCGAAGACGGTGCTGAAACCGATTTGGATTTAGGGCATTACGAGCGTTATATTCGCACCAAAATGAATAAGCATAATAACTTTACCACTGGTAAAGTGTATTCCAATGTCTTGCGTAAAGAACGTCGGGGAGATTACCTCGGCTCAACCGTGCAAGTAATTCCGCATATTACCGATGAAATCAAAGAGCTTGTTAAAAAGGGCTCAGAAGATGTCGATATCGCCATTGTTGAAGTGGGTGGCACCGTGGGTGACATTGAATCACTACCGTTTCTTGAAGCTATTCGTCAACTCCGTACAGAATTAGGCTCTGAAAATGCTATTTTTGTGCACTTAACCTTAGTGCCTTACTTGGCAACATCCGGTGAAATTAAAACGAAGCCGACACAACACTCGGTAAAAGAATTACGCTCTATTGGTATTCAACCTGATATCTTAGTTTGTCGTTCAGAAAAACCTGTGCCAGTTGCAGAACGGAAAAAAATTGCTTCCTTTACCAATGTCGATGAGCAAGCCGTTATTTCATTACATGATGCTGACTCGATTTATGCTGTGCCATTATTGCTGCACGAGCAAGGCTTAGATGCCATTGTGTTACGCAAGTTAAACGTTCAAGCGAAACCTGCCGATTTAAGCGAATGGCAAAAAGTTGTGGATGACCAAAAAAATCCACAAGCTGAAGTCACTGTCGCGATGGTAGGTAAGTACATGGAGCTAACAGACTCCTATAAATCGTTATCGGAATCGTTAGTCCATGCCGGTATTCACACGCATACTAAAGTGAACATTAAATATGTTGATGCTGAAGAAATTGAAGCACAAGGTGCGCGCGCATTATTAGAAGATGTCGATGGTGTGATTGTGCCGGGTGGTTTTGGTGAGCGTGGTACCGAAGGTAAGATTTTAGTCGCTCAATATGCCCGTGAAAATAAAATGCCATATTTGGGTATTTGTTTAGGCATGCAAATCGCGTTAATTGAATTTGCACGTAATGTCGCTGGCTTAGAAAGTGCTAACAGTACAGAATTGGATACCGTTACACCGTATCCTGTTGTTGGTTTAATTACGGAATGGTTAGATGAATCAGGTAAAGTTGAAACACGCACGAAAGATTCTGACATCGGTGGCACGATGCGTTTGGGTGCACAAGAATGTGTGTTGACAAAAGGTAGCAAAACGCGAGACGTCTATGGCAGTGATACCATTGTTGAGCGCCATCGTCATCGTTATGAGGTTAATAACCAATTTATACCTGAACTAGAAAAAGCGGGTTTAATTGTGGCGGGTCGTTCGGCCGATGGCAAGCTAGTTGAAATGATTGAATTGCGCGATCACCCTTGGTTTATCGCATCACAATTCCATCCTGAATTTACATCAACACCACGTGATGGACATCCATTATTTATGAGCTTTATTAAAGCTGCCGCTAAATAGAAAATAGGAATAAAATATGAAGTTATGTGATTTTGAAGTAGGACTCGAGCAACCATTATTTTTAATTGCGGGTCCTTGCGTCATTGAAAGCGAAAAATTAGCTTTAGAAACAGCAGCTGAATTGAAAGAAATTACAGCGAAGTTGGGCATTAATTTTATTTATAAATCATCGTTCGATAAAGCGAACCGGTCATCGGAAGACAGCTTTCGCGGGCCTGGTATCGAAGAAGGTTTGCGTATTTTACGTTTAGTGAAAGAGCAAGTCGGAGTGCCTATTTTAACCGATGTGCATGAAGACACCCCTTTAGATGAAGTAGCAGACGTCGTGGATGTATTGCAAACCCCTGCTTTTTTATGTCGTCAAACTAATTTCATTAAAAAAGTTTGCAAACAAGGTAAAGCCGTCAATATTAAAAAAGGCCAATTCTTATCACCTTGGGATATGACGCACGTCGCGAAGAAAGCACTATCTACCGGTAACAAGCAAATCATGATGTGCGAACGTGGTGCATCATTTGGTTATAACAATTTAGTGTCAGACATGCGTTCCTTGTCAGTGATGCGCGAAACAGATTGTCCTGTTGTTTTTGATGCCACGCATTCTGTACAATTACCGGGTGGCAAAGGCTCAACATCTGGTGGTCAACGTGAATTTGTGCCCGTGTTAGCACGTGCCGCTGTTGCAGTAGGTGTGTCGGGTATCTTTATGGAAACTCATCCTAATCCAGCTGAAGCATTAAGCGATGGTCCTAATGCTTGGCCACTTGATAAGATGCAAGCGTTGCTAGAAACATTGATGACAATCGATAGTACGGTGAAAAGCCAAGAATTTTTAGAAAACACGGTATAAGGTATTAGGGTTTAGGTTTTAGGCAGTTTTGTTGCCGCGTAAGCGCGGCACTGATTTAGGATATTTGATCGGTCTTTAACTTAAACGGCTTATGCTGTTTACTAAGCCCTGAGCCCTCAACAAGGAAAAATTATGTCAACTCAAATCACAAAAATCATTGGTCGCGAAGTTATTGATTCTCGCGGTAATCCCACAGTCGAAGCTGAAGTGCATTTAGCCTCGGGGCATGTAGGTCGAGCATGTTCACCGTCAGGTGCCTCAACAGGTTCACGTGAAGCATTAGAGCTACGAGATAAAGATCCTAAACGCTTTGGTGGTAAAGGTGTGTTAACGGCAGTTGCCAATATTAATGATAAAATCACACCCGTATTAATCGGCAAAGATGCAGCTGAGCAAGCAGAAATCGATTTGTTGATGAATTATTTAGACGGCACAGAAAACAAAAGTGTTTTAGGTGCGAATGCGGTTTTAGCGGTGTCTTTGGCAGTAGCTAAAGCAGCTGCTAACCAGCAAGGTAAAGCTCTATATGAGTATATCGGCAACGGTGACGGTGCATTGTTACCTGTGCCCATGATGAATATCATCAACGGTGGTGCTCATGCCGATAACAATGTTGATATGCAAGAATTTATGATTATCCCTGTTGGCGCACCAAACTTTAAAGAAGCCGTGCGTTACGGTTGTGAAATTTTCCACACATTGAAAACTATCTTGCAAGAGAGAGGTTTGAATACGGCTGTCGGTGATGAAGGTGGTTTCGCGCCAGATTTAGCCTCTAATGAAGCCGCTGTTGAAATAATTCTAGAAGCTATTGCCAAAGCTGGTTATAAAGCGGGTAAAGATGTTTTTATAGGCTTAGACTTGGCCAGTAGTGAGTTTTATAAAAATGGAAAATATGAGCTAACGTCAGAAGGTAAAAGTTTAACGAGTGCTGAGTTCGTTGATTACTTAGCCGCTTGGGTGGACAAATATCCTATTATTTCAATCGAAGATGGTTTAGATGAAGGTGATTGGGATGGTTGGAAAATTTTAACTGAAAAATTAGGCGATAAAGTGCAATTAGTTGGCGATGATTTGTTTGTGACTAATACTAAGATTTTACAAGAAGGCATTGATAAAAGCATCGCAAATTCCATTTTAATCAAAGTGAATCAAATCGGCACATTAACTGAAACACTAGCTGCCATTAATATGGCAAAGCAAGCCGGTTACACAAATGTGATTTCACATCGTTCGGGCGAAACGGAAGATGTTACCATCGCTGATTTAGCTGTCGCAACGAATGCGGGCCAAATTAAAACGGGCTCATTGTGTCGAACCGACCGCATTGCAAAATACAATCAATTAATCCGTATCGAAGAAGCGTTAGGTGACCGAGCAGTGTATGCTGGCCGCACTGCCTTCAGCCATTTATAGGTTGTTAGTATGAAGTGGCTTGTTCCTGTTCTCATCATTTTATTGGCATTTTTACAATATCAATTATGGTTCAGTAACGGCAGCTACTTTCATGCATGGACACTCAAGCATGACCTATCTAAACAGCAAGCGAAAACGCAGCAGTTGACTGAGCGTAATAAAGCCTTAGAAGCTGAAGTCAAAGATTTGAAGCAAGGTCATCAAGCCGTCGAAGAACTAGCCCGCAATGAATTAGGCATGGTGAAGCAGGGTGAAACTTTCTATCAAATCGTTGGTGGTAAATTGATTAAAGCTACACCTCCACCTGCTGAGTCATAATAGTTATACGCTTGTAGAGCGCATGGGTTTGAAGTGAGTGTTATGTTCAAATCTCTTAGAGTCTATTCCTCAGTGATTGATCTATATCAGTTAACCTATTTCCAACAAATGGTATCGTCTAACTTATGAAAAGATTACAAAATAATATTGCATTAGTCACAGGAGCAGGCCGAGCGATTGGTCGTGCTGTTGCGGAACGGTTTATTAATGAAGGTGCCACGGTTATCATCGGCGATATTGATGATAAAATGGGTAAGCAAACAGCAGCGGAATTAGGCGAAAATGCTGAGTACATGCATTTAAACGTTGCGTTAGAAACAGAGTGGCAAAGTGTTATTGCTGGGATTGTGAAAAAACACGGTCGACTTGACCTTTTAGTGAATAATGCGGGTGTTATGGGATTATCTGAGTCATGGGGCCCGCAAGATCCTGAACATTGTTCGCTGGAGACATGGGATAAGGTGATGGCCATTAACCTGGATGGTGTTTTCCTGGGTTGTAAACATGCTATTCAAACCATGAAGCTTAATAATGGCGGCGTTATCGTGAATATTGGTTCTCGTTCAGGTCTCGTGGGTGTACCTACCGCGGTTGCCTACGCAGCTAGCAAGGCGGCAATCCATAATCACACCAAATCAGTCGCGCTTTATTGTGCACAGCAAGATTACAATATTCGCTGTAATTCCATTGCACCGGCTAACATCATGACACCTATGTGGGAGCATATGTTAGGTGAGGGGACAGAATTTGAAGAAAGCCTCGCAAAACAATGTGAGCATATTCCACTACATCGTTATGGTGAGCCTAGTGATGTCGCTGATGCTGCGGTATATTTAGCGTCGCAAGAAAGTAAATATCTCACGGGTACGGAAATATTGGTTGATGGTGGCGTTCTTGCCGGCACCACCACCGCACCTAAAGCTAAATAAACATAATCTAAGCGTTTCTTATCTATCGTCATCCCGCGGCTTGACCGCGGGATGACGACGTTATTTCTTCAACCAATTCGACAACTTAGTTTTAATCGTCGATTTAGTAAATGACATAATCATGTCAGCCGTAATTTTATTAGGAATAATCAATTCATTTTCATCAACATGAATATCGACAATCGTGGGTTTGTCACAAGCTAAGGCCGCTCTTATCACACCTTCTACTTCACTTGGTTTTTTAGCGGTGAAACCAACGCCACCAAAGGCTTCAGCCAATTTAGCATAGTCAGGGTTATTAAGTTTAGTGTAACTCAATGCAACACCTTCCGACATTTGTTCAAGCTCAATAAAGTGATAAGCAAAATTATTTAGAATAAATATTTTAATTGGCAAGTTGTATTTTACTGCAGTTGAAAAATCAGGCATGCTCATTTGAAAACCGCCATCACCACAAATAGCAATGACTTGACGATCAGGTTCTGCAAACTGACAACCGATGGCCGCGGGCATACCAAAGCCCAGCGTTGCTAATTCGGTGGACGTGATCATACGTTGCTTGCCGTTTAAACGTAACCAGTTATTAGCCCAAATCATTGAAGCACCGGTATCGACTGTCACAATGGCATCATCCGTCATGTGCTCGCTAATTAAACTGACGACAAAGGGTGAATAGATAGCGTTTTTGGCTTCGCCTTCTGCTTTTTTATCTAAACCTTTGATTGCTTTAGTATGATTTTTTTGTGATGCACTTAAATAACTATTGTCAGTTTTTTGCGTTAATAAAGGTATTAGCTGTTCAAGTGTGAGTTTAGCATCGCCTACTAAGCCCAATTCAATTCTTGTGCGAGAACCGATGCGTTCGGGATCTCGGTCGATTTGGATAATGGGTACACCGTGAGGGTAGTATTCATCCCAGGCATAGCTGGAGCCAATAACCAGTAATGCATCACAATTTTTCACCTGATGACAGCCATTGCGCGATCCCATTAAGCCAATGCCGCCGGCGTAATGCGGATTGCTATTATCGAGCACGTCTTTTGATCGTAATGTATGCACGGTCGGTGCATTGAGTAATCCGGCAATTTTTAACACTTCGTCTTTTGCATAAAGACAACCACCACCATACAAAATAGCCACATTCTTTTTACTATTTAAAATATCTGCTGCTTGCTCTATCAACTGCGGTTCGGGATGAATTTGGTAAGGGATATTAAATACGGCCGTATTCGTCGGGCGCTTAACGGCTGGTTCACGCATAACATCAGTCGCAATAGAGACATGTGCCACACAACGATTAACCAGTGCCATTTGAATAGCCAGTTGTAATATGGGGGCAAGGTTATTGGCAGAGCGAACTTCACGATTGAATGCTGCGGCATCGTTAAACAAGGACATTTGATCTAATTCTTGCGCTGTGTTGGTGCCAATCAAGTGGGTTTCAACTTGGCCGGAGATGACAAGCATAGGGATTTTATCGAGCTTAGCATCATACATCGCGTTAACCATGTGCGCGACGCCTGGCCCTTGGGCGGCAAGCACGACACCTAATGTGCCATTCAATTTGGCTTGTGCATTGACCATAAATCCTGCACCTTCTTCGTGACGCGTTAAAATGAAATCGATATCATCCCGTGCATGAATTGACGCTAACATTAAATCGGTGGCATCACCTGGCACACCAAAACAACGTGTTACGCCAGCTTCAACTAACATTTCAATCACTTGATCACTAATCGTTTTACTCATATCAAACTCCTTTCTGAATCAATAGGGCGCTTTTGCGATGCCAACGCCACCATAATAATAGACCACCAATGCCCATTGCGATAATAGCCGCTAAGCTAATACCGATTAAACCACCCTTTAATGGGAAGCCCATGACATAACTTAGTGGTATGCGGATAAGCCAAAGGGCGGTTAAGCTAATAATCATCGGTATACGGGTATCGAGCAAGCCGCGTAGTGCACCTGTCATGACGTTACGGATGCTATCGAACAATTGAGCGATTAACACGATAACAAATAATACACGGATTAAATGCAGTGTTGTTTCAACGCCTTTCGCATGCACATCAATAAAGAGTGAGGCGAGGGCCGTTGGGAATAAATTGAATATCACAAAAGCCACAACACAATAAACAATGGCAATCGATAAGGTGGCGTAGGCATAGGCATTAATATCTTCGTGTTGTTTCGAACCAACCGCATGTCCGACAAGCACGCCAGCAGCTTGTGTTAGGCCAAAAATTGGAATTAACAATAACATTAAATATTGTGTCACCACTTGTTGCGCGGCTAAAGCTGATGCACCAATCCAACCGACCATGATAGTGATAAAGAAAAATGATGCTAATTCACCAGTGGTTTGAACCGTGATAGGCCAGCCGACTTGCCAAAGTTTTTTAAGATGATGGAAACCTTTGTGACAATGCTTGCTAAAGAGTTGGAAGCAAGCAAATTCTTTTATCATAATAAAACTAGCGAGATAGGCAAATAAGAAAACCCAGTTGGTAATGGCGCTAGCAATACCCCAGCCGGCGACACCCATGCGAGGGAAACCGAAGCGTCCATAAATAAAAGCATAGCCTAAAAAAATCATGATAAAAATACCAAGCCCGGTGATTTTCATAACCAACTTGGGTTTTTGTACGCCATAAGCAAATTGCGAGCTAACCATGGTCATCATGATTGGCACAATACCCCAGAGTACAGTATGAAAATAAGGGATGATAATAGCGACGAGCTTAGGTTCTTGACCTAGCATGAGTAAAATAGGTTGAATAAACCAGTACAGCAACATGATGGGGATACTCAGCAAGATGGAGAGGAACCAAGATTGCTGCACCATTTGACCAATGGTATGTTGTTCTCCACGCCCCAAGGCTTGTGCAATTAGCACGGAGGTTGAAAACAAGATTGATGAAAACAACATAAAAATAAACACATAGGTCGCAAACAGAATAGAACTGGCTGCTAACACATCATGGCCTAAGTGTGACAGCATTAGCATGCCAAGAAAACCATTAATCGAGCCAAGAAACTGCACGACGATCATCGGCATTGATGTTTTGACGGTTTTTTTGAGTTGTGTACGGGTAAACATAATATCGTGCTCGTTATTGGTAGTTGGCCGCTGGGCCACCACGTTAACGCGCATGATTTAAGTTTAAATTATGCCGTTAGCTGGGCCTTTGCTTTCGCGTGCCAGCGCCATAATAGCATACCTGCACCAAAAATCATGCCAACGACAGCACCCCAGGCGACACCAACGACACCACCGTGGAGCGTAAATCCAAAGAAATAGCTGAGTGGGACACGTAATACCCAGATTGAGATAATACCGATGACCATGGGGTATTTGGTATCAAGCAAGCCGCGTAATGCGCCGGTTAATACGTTACGCATGGTATCAAACACTTGGCCAATTAACGAAACGAAAATTAACATCGGCATAATCATTAAGATAATATGCGCATGTGGTTGGCCAGGCTTAACGTAAAGTGAGCTGAAAAACAGTGGGAACACTGACATTACAATAGTGATGAGGACGATGAATACGAGGCCAATCCATAAGCTCAGGTCACCGTAACTTTTGACTGCCACCACATCTTTTTCACCGACGGCTTGGGCCACAAAAATATTACTGGCTTGGGAAAGTGCATAAACCGGCATCAAGAGAATCATTAAGTATTGAACAATGATTTGCTGAGCAGCAAGTTGGGTGGTACTTAGCCAGCCAACCATGAGAGTAATCATAAAGAATGAGACTAATTCGCCGCCCATTTGCACGGCAATCGGCCAGCCGATAGCAAACGTTTTCTTCATGAGTTGTAGCCCAGCGTAAGCATGACGCTTAAATAGTTCATAGGGTTTGAAGCCTTTAAAGAACTTGAATAGAAAAATATAAATACCCAGCTGTAACCAGTTAGCAATCAGCGAGGCAATACCAAAACCGGTGATACCCAATTTAGGTAAACCAAATGCACCCAACACCAAGCCATACCCCAGTGTCAAGTTAACGACAAGTAGAATAACGGTTGTGAATATCACGAAGCCTAAGCGTTGAATCGCGTAACCGAATTGACTGTTTACCGTGTTAATGAAAATGGGTAATACCGTGAATGCCGCATAGACAAAATAAGGTGCGATTAAGTTTATCAACACAAGTTTTTGGCCAAACATTAATAAAATAGGTTTGATGAATAAAAAAATCAGCATAACGGGGAGGCTTAACAATAAGCTGAGAAACCAACTTTGTTGCATCAAATTACCTAGCATACTGCGTTCACCACGCCCATATTCTTGTGAGGCAATGGCGCTCACAGCAAATAATGGCGACATGAATAAGGTAAGCAACACGAGCTGAACCGCATAAAGCAGTGCGCTAGCCGCTAATGCGTCTTTACCTAGTTTAGCAATGAAGATCATGCCAACGAAAATTGCCGACTGGCTTACGATCTGCGCGAGCATGATAGGCCAGGTGAGGTTGAGTAGTTTTTTTAAGCGTGTTGATGTCGTAGTCATAATAATCCCAGGTGTTAGTCCTTCGCGCTTAGTTTTATAAGGGCTTAGGTGGTAGGGCTTAGGTATTAGGCGGTTTAGTTACCGCGTGAGCGCGGCATTTATTTAAGATATTGAGTTTGACAATCATCTTAAGTAGCTTATG
>TARA_R110000868_G_scaffold30668_1_pt1 | contig 11272 bp, 8 predicted proteins | sample TARA_R110000868 | Tara Oceans TARA_R110000868 (sample SAMEA4397489) | marine metagenome | biome: Polar Biome; feature: [SRF] surface water layer (ENVO:00010504); material: water (ENVO:00002006), including particulate matter (ENVO:01000060) such as... | depth 5 m | reverse complement strand
CTCATGGCTTAAAAACTATGTGATCACGGACTTTGAAGCAGGAAGCGAGCAGTATCTAGATGTTGATCTAGCTGCTAAGAAAACAGCACTAGAAAAATTATAAACGGATCGTTGTGAATATATACGCCTATATCTTACGCAGACTCCTCTATGTCATTCCGGTGATTTTAGGGGTCTGTGCCATCATCTTTTTAATTTTTAACGTGGTAGCGCCGGATCCGGCGCTTATCATTTTGGGTAAGCACGCAACTGTTGAGCAAATCGTAGAGATTCGCGAACAGCTTGGACTTAATCGTTCGATGTGGCTGCAGTATTTCGATATTGTTAAGAGTGCCTTCACTTTTGACTTTGGAAGATCTTGGTCAACTAAGCAGGAAATTATTCAAATGATCAAGGCAGGAGCAATCCCGTCTGCTACTTTGTCATTTCCGGCATTTTTTATCTCGACCATCTTGGGGATTTCTATCGCGTTGCTGGTGGCTTTTTACCGCGGCTCAGTTTTCGATAAAGTTACAGTTGTTGGTTGTGTGACTCTAATGTCCGTATCAAGTCTTGCTTATATTCTTTTTGGTCAGTGGTTTTTCGCTTACAAATTGGGATGGTTTGAAATTTCAGGTTACGACTACGGATTTCCATATTTCATTCCCTATATTTTGTTGCCAGCAATTATTTGGGTGATGCTATCAGTTGGTCCAGATGTACGTTTTTATCGCACAATTATGCTTGATGAAATCTACCAAGATTATATTCGTACAGCGCGTGCCAAAGGATTGTCTGAAAGGGTCATTCTATTTAAGCACGTTCTTAAAAATGCCATGATTCCTATTATCACCTATGTCGTCATCCAGATTCCATTTTTGATTTTAGGAGCGCTACTTTTAGAGAGTTTCTTCTCAATTCCAGGACTCGGAAGCATTACTCTTAATGCGATTAACTCTTCCGACTTTCCGGTGATTAGAGCAATGACCGTACTTTCGGCAGTAGCTTATATTATTTTCTCCGTGATCACAGACGTACTCTATACGTTGGTTGATCCACGAGTTCGTTTATCTTAAAGGATCGAAATGTCGACGAATGCTGAATCAAAATCGTTATGGCGTCACGCCTTTGAGCAATTATGTAAAGATAAGCTCGCGCTAACTTCACTCATAATCGTTGCCGTTTACTCACTTGTGGCCATCTTGGTGGCACTTGGAGTTTTGGCTTCTGATTGGGAGCAAAGTGTAGGCCCCTCTTATAACCCTCCTTCTGCTGATCATCCTTTTGGACTAGATATTTTTGGTATGAGCGTGTGGGCAAAAACCCTCAAGGGCACTGAAGTTGCCATGTCGGTAGGACTTGTAACGAGCTTAATCTCGATCACCATTGGTGTAACTTTAGGAGCTCTCGCCGGCTACTTCGGTGGAAAAATTGATGAAGCGATCGTGTGGTTTTATACGACGTTTACTTCGATTCCATACATCATGCTTGTTGTGGCAATTGCCTTTATCTTAGGCAAAGGCTTAATGACTGTTTACCTCGCTTTAGGCCTCACCTCTTGGGTGAGTCTATGCCGCTTAATTCGCGGTGAGGTCATGAGACATAAAGACCGTGAATATGTTCAAGCCGCTGGAGCCATCGGTGGTGGAGATATGAGAAAATTATTTGTTCATATTCTTCCAAACGTTTTGCATATCGTAATCATCAACTTCTCACTTTCATTCCAAACAGCAATTAAATCTGAAGTGATTCTTTCTTATTTAGGCTTGGGCGTTCAAGGTCGTCCAAGCTGGGGGATCATGATCGATGATGCAAAACTTGAGCTTGCCCGTGGGGTATGGTGGCAGCTTGCGGCCGCGACCTTGGCCATGTTGATCGTTGTTTTGGCCTTTAATATCTTGGGGGATGCACTTCGTGACGCCCTTGATCCAAAACTGAAAGGAAAGTAAAATCGAGGGGTTGTCCTCTCTTAAGGTGTAATAGATGGCCGAGAAAATTCTTGAAGTAAAAGATCTTGTGGTTGAGTTCAGAACTGATCGTGGAAGAGTGACTGCCGTTAATGGCGTTAACTTTGACGTTCATAAGGGCAAGACCGTTGGTATTGTGGGCGAGTCTGGTTCAGGTAAGTCCGTATCGGCGCTATCAATCATGCGCCTGATTCCAAATCCTCCTGGAGAAATCACCGGCGGAAAAATACTTTATCGCGGTGAAGATCTTTTGGGTAAGCCAATGGATACGATGCGAGCGATCCGTGGCAATAAAATTGCCATGATTTTTCAAGAGCCAATGACCTCTTTGAATCCGGTTTTTACGGTGGGAAATCAAATTGAAGAAGTCTTAAAGCTTCACCAACCCGAACTTTCAAAAGAACAAAGACACGAAAAATCAATCGAGCAACTGCGTTTGGTTGGTATTCCCTCGCCTGAAAAAAGAATTAACGAGTATCCTCACCAAATGTCTGGTGGGATGAGACAGCGTGTGATGATTGCTATGTCACTTGCTTGTGAGCCCGATATTTTGATCGCAGATGAGCCTACGACAGCTCTTGATGTAACAATCCAGGCACAGATTCTCGAGCTTATGAAAAAACTTCAAACAGAACTAGGTATGGGGATCATTATGATTACCCATGATCTTGGGGTTGTTGCCGAAACGTGTGATGACGTTTCTGTCATGTATTGTGGTCAGATCGTTGAGAGCGCTGACGTTAAAACTCTTTTTGCAAGCCCGAAGCATCCTTATACAAAAGGGCTTATCGAATCAATTCCTTCATTCGATTCGACCCTTGGTAAAACAAGAGATCGCCTACCCACAATTGAAGGAATGGTTCCATCACTTTTTGATCTACCAAACGGCTGTAACTTTCAAGATCGTTGTAAGTACGTCGATGACAAATGCCGTGGTAGCCACGGTGATCCACAATTAGTTGAAGTCGCCTCTGGACACAGTGTGCGTTGTTTTCATCCTTTGAATTCGTGAGGCTTTCGTGAGTGATTATCTTTTAGAAGTAAAAAATCTTTGCAAGCGCTTCCCAATTAAGGGTGGACTATTTGGTCGCACAGTTGGCGCAGTTAACGCTGTTAATGATGTCAGTTTTAAAATTCGTCGCGGAGAAACCTTAGGTCTAGTGGGAGAGTCTGGTTGTGGTAAAACCACGCTGGGACGTTCTCTCTTGAGACTAATTGAACCAACCTCAGGCGAAATTCTTTTTAATGGAAAAGATATTATGAAGGCCGATGCGAATGAGCTTCGTGCTCTTCGTAGAAAAATTCAGATTATTTTCCAGGACCCGTATGCATCTCTTAACCCAAGAATGACTGTCGGTGGAATTCTTTCTGAGCCTATGGATATTCATGGTCTGGCGCTTGGAGATCAGCGTCAGAAGAGATTATATCAATTACTAGATCAAGTTCAGCTGCCAAAAGATACATTGAACAAATATCCACATGAGTTTTCAGGCGGTCAGCGTCAGCGTGTTTGCATCGCTCGCGCCCTTGCTGTTGAGCCAGACTTTATCGTTTGTGATGAGCCAGTTTCGGCCCTAGACGTTTCTGTTCAAGCCCAGGTTGTAAATCTTCTTATGGATCTTCAAAAAGATCTTGGCTTAACATATCTCTTTATTGCTCACGATTTAAAAGTTGTTGAATATATCTCTAATCGTGTTGCAGTTATGTATCTTGGAAATATGGTTGAAGTGGCCGAAAGTCATGAGCTTTATGGCATGGCCAAACATCCTTATACTAAAGCTCTTTTCTCGGCTATTCCCAATCCAAACCCAATGATCAAGAAAGAGAGAATTCTTCTTGAGGGTGATATTCCTTCGCCCATGAATCCACCACAAGGTTGTCATTTTCACCCAAGGTGCTGGAATGCTTCAGATAAGTGTCGTGGAGTTTACCCACCAGTGGTGGAACAGACTAAAACGCACCAGTATCGCTGTTACCATCCGATTAGCTAAATACTGCCGATTGTGATGATTTCTTAAAACTATAACGTCTTTTCCTCATATTCCGATAAGAATGTGAGGAGATTCGATGGTTTACGCTGAAAATAGCAATCCGCATGAGTATGAAAATATCGTACTTAGCGCCCAAAATATTTTTTGGGTTAAACGCGATGGTTCGCGTGTGTTGGTTTGTCGTGCCGGCGATCTTTTGGCAAATGCACGATTAGAAAGATTTCCTAAGTTAGAATCAGAACAAATTGTTTCACCGAAAAAATTACAAGAGATTGCCAATGTTTTTTCTTCACTCGAGAAGGCGAAGCGCCCTCGAGAAAAAATGAAAACGGTAAAATCAATCAGAGAGAACTGGACACTTTGGTTTAATTCGCATGAGAGTCTAAGTGTAATCGAAGTGATTTTATTGTCAGAGCATCTCATGCCACAGGAACTCAAAGAAAACTCTAAGGAGTGGAGTGGAGCGAGTTTGCAACTATTTCAGAGATCATGTTTCATTTCTACGCTCTTTACGCTTGGGACATGTGCTCTTGGCTATCACTCCTGGAATTTTCTACGAGATGCCTGGGCCATTAGTTTTTGTCTAAATTCCCACTACTCAAAAGTAGGAATGAAAATCTCTGACTTGAAATCTCTCGACGATGGTCAAATAGATCAACCTTTTGTTGAGCGAGTGATTGAATCGGTCGATCTCGAGTTTGCTGGACTTAAGCAAGTGGCAGCTAAAATGTTTGAAAAACCATCTGTAGGGACAAGTCCTTATGGATTAAGAGTAGAGGAACTTAGTGATATTGAACGTCTATTTGCTCATCTTGAGTCAAGGGTGCCTTATCAGTCTGAGTTTGAAGAATATGAGTTGAGAAAAATATGGCGAGATGACCAATTTAAAATTGTTCATAAGCTGTATGACAATAATGGTGGCGACTTCAGCATGGTTGAAGATGTCTATTTAGAGTTTGGATTATAACAAAGATGAGCAGTGAGCTTAAAAAAGACATTCATCTTTTAGTCGACAGTCCAACAGCTGGACTTGAAGCTCTTGTCACCAAGCTTGGTGAAAGTGCTCCTGTGTTTATTGACTCTGAATCAAAGGTTGTTAATGGCCAGCACTGTCTCTTGTTGCAAGAAAAAGCACAATTAAATTGGACTCCAGGAGTGGTGGGACTGGTTCAACAGGCCCATATCAATCATCCGGCGCTAGAGTATCTGATTCAGCGCGCCGTCACGCAAAACTTCTCGATCGATATGAACGAATCTTATGAAGACTTTGATAAAGAGGTTTTCAATTATCGTTATATCGATCCATTTGAAGAGGGTGAGATTGGTGATGTCATCGCCCAGAAGATACTGGATGCAGGTTTCGACCCGTTGGCATTTCGAAGTTTTCATACCGCACTTATGGGTTATTTTGCTCATCATGTGAAAAGAAAAAGTTTTCAGCTTCCAATTGAGATTCAATTGGGTTTGTTTCAAGGCTGCGTTGTCGTACAAGTGATGGCCGGATCAGAAGTATTTACGGTAGAGCAAATTGAAGAATCCTTTAAAGACTCAGATGTAAATAATTTATACCAGTCTCTATTAAGACAGTGTTTTGAAAGCTGTCATATTCTAGACATTTCCAAAGTTGAAACAAGTTCAAAGGTGATGTTTACAGGGATTTGGTGTCATGACCAATATGCTCTTCCAGGTGGAACTCTACTTTATCAAAATATTAAAAGATTAAAGAGAGTCGTTGAGGATCTAAATAGTCAGGGCGAACTAAAACTCGTTTTTGGCAAACATGAAAGCACATTTGAAGAGTTGAGACTAGCTGGAGCGACTGCTAGAAAATACGGTCCAGATGAGTTTATTGAAACTGATCATCCTTATATTGTTAAGCAGGTTGTAGAGCATTGTTTCAAAAAGATTGATGCGAATGAGGCACAGGTGCCGGCCGAGCTAGAAAGCTTAGTTAGTCTGTTGAGTGACTTCAATAATCGAAGCCTGCTTGCAAAGATGAATAGTGTCGATTGGAAAAATGCTCTTCGCGCACTTCAAGACCCGTCATCGCGAGAATTACTCAATGCTAGTGTTGATCTAGTCTCTGGTGATATGGAAGATGATATTTTTGAGAGAGTCATCGAGTCCATGGCCAGACTAAGTGATGAGGATATACATGTTCTTGCTGAGAAAAATATCGACGAAGACGAGGAAACACTCGTCAGTGGCGATGAAGATGATGACCTCTTTAAACAGGTGGTTTCAGGTAGTAGTAAAGACGATAAGAGCGAGACTAGGATTTCTGGAGCGACTGACAATATCAAAGAAGCCTTAACGACTGTTAAAGGTCATAAAGAAAAGGATTATAGTAAAGAAAAAACTATTATTCAGGGCTCAGGTGTAGACCCACTCAGCGAGAAAGGTAAATTTAATAATAAGATTGGCAGTTGGGATAGCAAGAAAAACGAAATTCTATCTAAAGCTAAAGAAAAATTTGCAAGTTTGAAAAGTAAGGGGACTGAGGGCTTGGACATTGAGTCTGAGATGATGAACTTAATCCAATCTGAACTAGATATTGATGAAAATACCGCTAATAAAATTATTGGTAGTATTGTTGGGGAAAGCAAAGACGAAGTTATTGCACAAAGAGTGAAAGCAAAATCTGAGGCGGTTAAAGCGCAGATGTATGCAGATAAGTTGGAGCAAGAGCTAAGTAAGCGTGATCATCAGATTGAAAAAATGAAAGAAGTCTTACAGCGAAAGACTCAAGAGGCTTCTGTGCGCACGAGCGAGGCCCAAAAGACCGTTAAAAAGAACGTCGCCAAGAGTATTGATGACGATTTTGAAGACTCGGATGAATCTAGCAGTGTCGACTTGAAAATGGCGAACCCAAGCGATGAAAGTGAACAAGGCCATGATCAAAATGTAACGAAGATCAAATTACTCGAGAGCAAACTTGAGCATTTTAAGAAAAAGAGTTCTGAGCAGCAAGATCAGCTTGCAGAATTACAGAATTTACGAAAAGAGAATACTGCTCTACAAGGACAGGTGCAAATTCAGGCAAGTCGAAATGAGGCGATGTCGAGTAAGCTTACAAAGCAAACTGAGGGCATGGCCGATAAAGGTAGTAGTGAGCTTTCTAAGTTTAGAGAGCGCTTGGCCAGCATTGAAAGTGAAAAACAACAGGCTAAAGATCAATTAACACGACTAGACTTTTCCAACCGGGAGCTACAAAAAAAGCTCGAAGACAAGGAAAGTGAAATTTTAAGACTGCGCCAAGCTGAAAGTGAGGCAAGTGCAAGTGGTGGTGATGAGAAGTCTAAAGCGCTACAGCGAGAAGTTGATCAAGCTAAAATTAGAGAAAGAGCGGCTATGCACGAAACGAAGGCATTGACGTTAAAAATCAGGCAATTAGAACAAAAACTCAAGTTTGCGACCGCTCAGATAGATAAGCAACCTTCTAGAGCAAGTGCAGCTGCAAGTAGTGCAGGTGGCGGGGCTAATGAAAAGAGACTTGAAAAGCTAAATCAAAAGCTAGCAGATGGTATGAAAGCCCAGGCCGTCGAGATTGCGGAGAGAAAAAAAGAGGCCATGCGATTTAAGGCTGATAACAATCAATTGACACATAAATTGAGCGAGCTAGAGCGTCAACTAGCCAAATATTCTAAAGCTTCTTAATCAAAACCAATAATCATGCCAATTGATGGAATGATGTCTTTTTTAACTTCACCTGGATTACTTAATATTGCAAAGTGCTTAATCTCGAGGTTGACTCCAATAGAGTCCTTGAACCAATAGGTCGTTCCTAGAGCTGTCAGGAGATAGGTTATAGAACCTGGGTCGACTTCGTTGATAAAAAGGTCATCTCTATCAGCCTGTGAAAGTTCAAGTTTATCGAAGTGAACATTATTAAGCTTTGGGTATAAGTAAAACTCCCACTTAAGGTGCTTGTAACTCATGAGGGGTCCACCAAAGGCCGAGTAGGATCTGACAACACCCATACCTAACGAGCCTCCAACTTCAACTGCGTAGCTAAGACCATCTCTATCGTCACTGAATGAGTATTTTATTGCTGAAGAAATTAGCGGAAATAGCTGCTGTTCGACTGAACCACTTACTGTAAAGCGATCCGAAATGCCACTGGAAATATTAGCATAGGGAAATGGAGAAAAACCAAAGTCAACATACGTTTCATCTATTGAAACTGGACGTGCCGTTTTTGACGAATTCATTGGTGCAAAAGCACAAGAAGTGAGGACGGAAAAAAGAACACAAACGACAAGTAGTTTCATATAAGCCCCTATGCAATAGAACTCTTAAGCTCTTCTATAATTCCTAAAAGAATATGATCAATATCCCTATATGCGCTCAGTAACCTTTCATAATCGTTTTGTTTTGCAAGATTATCGAGTTCTTGAAGTTTGGTCGCGATATCATGAGTACAAAAGCTTGAAGATGCTCCCTTTAGAGAGTGTGAAGCAAATGAAATTTGACTGAAATTTCTATTCTCTACTGCCTCTTTTAACTTGTTTCGATCAGTTACAAGATAATCGATAAACGAGTTTACGAGCTCAGCCTTGCCTTCAGTACTATCACTAACTTCTTCAATGATTGACCAGTCAATATAAGAGTCGCTTAGGATCTTAGCTTCAGGCGCAGTTGCTAGCACTTTAGCGTTTAAAGATTTCGCCAGCTGATCCAGCTTAAGTGGCTTGGAGAGGAAGTCATCCATGCCGGCATTAAAACACTTTTTGATATCTTCTTCCATCGCACTTGCGGTGAGGGCAATGATTCTCAAATCCTGAGCACTCGGAAGTCTTCTGATGTAGGCGGTAGCTTGGAAACCGTCCATCACAGGCATCTGGCAATCCATCAAAACAATATCTAGAGGCTTCGCTTTGATAATTTCGATGGCATCCATGGCACTAGAAGCCTCGAAAGTTTCGTGACCTAACTTGATTAAAAACTCTCGCGCAATGATTCGATTAATTTCAATATCGTCGACAATAAGAACCCGAAGTATCTTTTTGGTTTTTTCAACTTCAACTAAAACTTCGCTTTGTGGAGCATTACAAGGAGGCAAATCCAAGATAAAAGAAAAGATACTACCTTTTCCGATCTCGCTTTCGACGGAGATATTTCCGCCCATTAACTCAACTAAACCCTTACAGATAGACAGACCTAGCCCTGACCCGCCAAAGTTTCTTGTGGTTGATGCATCAACCTGAGAGAAGACTTTGAACAGCTTATCAAGACCTTCGGCCGGAATTCCAATTCCTGTATCTATGATTGAAATCTTGATTCTATTATTTGTACCCAGTAATTCCGCTTTTACAGTAACACTGCCTTCTTTGGTAAATTTCGAGGCATTGTTAATTAGATTTGTAACGACTTGATTGATTCGAAGAGAGTCACCATGCAACCATGTTGAAATTTCGGGATCAATATCAGACTTAATCTCGACACCTTTGGCTTGCAGCTGACCACTAAAAAGTGAGATCGAATTATCGATGATTTGATGAAGTGAAAATGGATGAGGGTCAAGACTGACCTTTCCCGCTTCAAGTTTAGAGAAGTCGAGAATGTCATTAATAATTTCTAGTAAGACATCGCCTGAGCGCAAAATAAGTTTAATTTTCTCTTGTGCCTTTCTTGTCAACGGCTCATCAAGCAGAAGGTTACTCATACCGAGAATGCCGTTCATCGGAGTGCGAATTTCGTGGGAAATATTGGCAAGGAAATCACTTTTAACTTGATTTGCTTCCTCAGCAGCCTCTTTCGAGTTTTTGGAAACTTGATAAAGGATAATAATGAACATGATTCCAATTGATGCAACACCACCCCAAAAAAGAGTCATCTCTGCTGGAGAAATAAAACTGGAGCGCTCATCTTTAAAGGATGCACGGGCTACGAACTCGAGGCCACTGAGTTTAAAATAGCCCTGAGTTGGAGTATGAAAGTGCTTTTCAGCACCGATTGAAAAACTCATATCGTCTGCAGGAAAAATTTCTACTTTAATCGCAGAGCGCTCAATACGGCGAACCATCTTAGAGAAGACTTTCTTAAAGTCGAAAACGGAGACTATATAACCTTGATAATAATCGTCTCTTTTTATTGGTGTAAAAGATATAAAACCTTCTGTCCCCTGTAGGAGCCGAATAACTGGTGTAAATGCTGTTTTCTTTGTTTTACTAGCTATGAGCTGGGCCTTAGCTCTAGAGCCAGTTTGGTTGAGTTGTCGACTTAAAAGCTGTTCATTACCTTTAAGAGGGACAACCCACTTGAGGTAGTTTTCTTTGGTAAGCTCTTGTATTGAAATGAGGTCGCCAAAATCTGTTATATAGCGGTCTGCATCGGCATAGATATGATCGCGATGATTATAAGCATTGTTGCCAATTCGAAGAGCAAGTCGATCAAGAGCATCAATTCTAAGGTTGAGCTGCGTTTCAACTCGACCAAGCATTCTTTTTAGATACTCTGAGTGTAATTGCTCAATATTCTTTTGCTCGGTAAGCATGAAGCTATTAGAAATCAAAACAAAGAGAATAAAAAATCCGAGACTAATGATTGCGGCCGGAGCCAGTCTGGCATTATTAGTTAAAACATCTTTTCTTCTAATAATGATTTGTCCAATACCGAGGACGAGGAAGCAAGCCATCGAGTTGATGGCCATCTGGGTATAGTTTTGCCAACTATAAAGTGGTGTCAGATTTGAGATATAAGCAAAAAAGGCAATCAAGGCTAATGCCACTATGGCTATGTTTAAAAACCAAGAAATAAGTAGCGGCGTATTGGATTGTGAGTTTTTGAAACCGTAAGCAAAATTAGAGATGGCAAAGAAGATAAAGCATAGTCCCGTATTAACGGCCATTCTTCCCGGATGCGAAGTCTTATCGAGCAAATGGGACTTTATAAAAAACTGGTCGAGCTTAAAATTAAATTGATGAAAGTATTGGCTAATCGTCAAAGCCGCAAACGTGAAAATGATAATATTAATAATAAGACTTATATTTTTAAGTTTTAGACTTTGAGAAAAGACAGACAATGAGCACAAGGCAAATAACACTGCTGCATTAAACTGCATCGGTGCTTTGCCTGGTAAAAACTGTAAAATGGGATCAAGTTTTAAAAACCAAGCAACGCAAATAATAACAGAAGCTAATAGTACTAAAGCTGCGTGGATATTCTTGATTATGAACTGGTTGCCCAATTGAATCCTAATGTTTCGATTTCTAGATATCTCTTCGGAACTTATACTAAGAAGCTGTGAAATAAACAAAAAAAAAGCTCATATAAAATATGAGCTTTTTAAAGATGGTGCCCAGGAGAGGACTTGAACCTCCACGATTGCTCGCC
>TARA_R110000868_G_scaffold1831_1_pt1 | contig 11273 bp, 10 predicted proteins | sample TARA_R110000868 | Tara Oceans TARA_R110000868 (sample SAMEA4397489) | marine metagenome | biome: Polar Biome; feature: [SRF] surface water layer (ENVO:00010504); material: water (ENVO:00002006), including particulate matter (ENVO:01000060) such as... | depth 5 m | reverse complement strand
AAGAGAAATCGAAGGTTTAAAAAAGATTAACAAAGAAGCTAATCCAGAACTAACAACCCGTCTAAAGTATATACTTACCTCAGTACAAGGAGCTAGGGATATTGAAAGCATTAGAGGCTTTGTAGATAACCACCTACTAGCCCGTGATTCTAAAGGCCTGAGAGAGTATATTAGAGAGGTACAGCCTGATGTTGATTTAAAAGTTAAGGTTTTTGCAAACGGTGTTGAGGAGGACATCAACCTTCCTATTACCGTTAACTTTTTTTGGCCTGACGCCTGAACATAGAAAGTATGTTCTAGATCAAGTACATCAGATAGTATTTCACGGACAGGGTGGGTATTCATTTACAGACGTATATGAACTTCCCATACACTTAAGAAAGTACATCTTTCATAAGATAAAACAACACTACGACGAAAAGAATAAAACTGATGATGATCCGGAAGGATTAGCTAAGAAAATTAAGTCTGGACAAGTAGAAGTACCGGATTTTATGAAAGGTAAAAAAATTGGATATAATGGATAGGCGTTAAAACTAACGCCTTTCTCTATTTATAATATATGGCCGATCCAAATCAAAATATTAATGAAACCAATGCCCGTATCAGGCAGACTGCTTTGGAGACAGCTTCTATTGTTGAAGAAGCGTTACGGTCGATTACTGAGAGTGTAGCAGATGCATTTGAAACAGCTCTAGGAAATACCAGTACAGTAGGTCAATCTTTAGCTAAAGACCTCCAGAAGAGTTTTAACACTTTAGGTAAAACTTCAAAAGAAACTGCATCAAACTTAGTAGCCTTAAATAACGGGTTACTAAAATCAAAGACAGTTCAAGAACAGATAAATAAGAGAAAAGCTGAGGAACTATCAGCTGGTATTAGTTTAGCAGGGGTATTAAAAGCGCAAGGAGCTCAATTAGAGACTATTGACGACCTCGTCGACACAACAACCGGAGGACTAAAAGTTCAAGAAGCTGCTTACTTAGCTTTAAATGATGCTCAGAAAAACCTTGTATCCCAGTATGCAGAAGGGTTAAGATACTCTCAAGAACAAACAAGAGAATTAAAGAGACAGGAAGAGCAAGCTAAAAAAATAGAAGAGGAGAGGGAAAAAAGCTTAGGTATTTCCGGAAAAGTATTAAAAACACTAGGAGGTATTAAGGGCCTAGGAGATGCAACAGCAAGATCTCAAGAAAAGTTAAATGAATATGCTGAGGAATATAGAAAGAAGAACGGTGAATACCCTAAACAGTATCAAACTTTAGGTAAAGCTATCCAGCTGACTGGTACTAGCTTTGTAAAAGGATTATTAGATCCTGCAGTATTACTAACCGGGATAGCCGGAGCATTAATAAAAGGGTTTAACAGGTTTGACCAAGCAGTAGTAGGAGTACAGAAAAGACTTTCTCTATCTAGAGAAGAAGCCGGAGGATTAGTTAGAGAATTTACAACCTTTAATACCTTATTGAGTAGTGCAGACCTACTTAAATCCTTTGGAGCAATTCAAGATAAGTTAGGATCTGTAGGTACAGTAAGTAGAGATACTGCAGAAACCTTTGCCCGACTAAACACCTACGTTGGATTATCAGAAGAAGGAGCAGCCGGATTAGCAGCTCAAGCTGATGCATTCGGTAAAAAAGCTTCCGATGCTTACACAACATCTGTTAAGACTACCGCTCAAATCAGTAAGCAGTATAAAACCACTATTGATCAGAGAGCAGTTTTAGAATCAGTAGGTAAAGCATCTTCTTATACATTAGTACAATTTAGGGGATCTACTCAAGCCTTAACTGAAGGAGTAGCAAAAGCAAAAGCTTTAGGTATTTCATTAGAAACAGTAAGTAAGTCAGCTAGCGGATTATTAAACTTTCAGCAATCCATCGAAGATGAATTAGCAGCTGAACTATTAACCGGTAAGCAGTTAAATCTAGAACAGGCCCGCTACTATGCTTTGACTAACCAACAGTCAAAGTTAATGGACGAGTTAAATGGGCAGATTGGAACTTACAGTGACTTTACTGCACAGACAGTTCTAGCTCAAGAAGCTCAGGCAAAAGCTTTAGGAATGTCTGTTGAAGACCTTTCTGATATGTTGTTCAAGCAGGAGTATATGAAAAATACTGCTCAAGAACAGGTAACCACAGAAGCTGAAGCTATAAAGCAGAGAATAGAACAAATAACCTTAGCTGAAAAACTACAGAAAGCTACTGATAAGGTAGCAGAAACATTTGCTAACTTCGTAGCAGGACCTTTAGGTACCTTCTTAACCGATATTAGAACTATCTCAGGAATCATTGGTTTTATAGTTGGATCACAATTAACTAAGATGGTAGCTGGTTTTATACCACTTATTGTACAGACTGCAACCTGGGTGAGTACCTTAGTTACAGGAGCTGGAGCTATTACCGGTATAGGAGCTGTCCTTACTGGCGGTGCTGCTGTCCCACTGATTCTTGGAGCAATAGGATCTGTACTAGCAGTTCTAGCTGCAACTAAAGCCAATGACTTATTTTCAGCCGGAGGCAGCGGGTCAGGGTACGGTAAAAGAACACTAGTAGCTCCGGAAGGTGCTTTTGCTTTAAATGATAGAGATAACATTATTGCAACAACCAATCCAGTAAATCCAGCCAGACCAGCCTCAGCCGGGACTAATAACATTACGGTTGCTCCTGCTGCATTACCTCCGGTTTATACTCGCATAGAGCTGAACGGATCTGCTATCGGAAATGCTACCAGTAAAGAGAACTACGGAGTAGGTAAAAACATATATGCGTTCGGTGGTCGAGTAGATTACAGCGCATAAACTATTTATAATTAAAACAACACTTATGGGCTTACTAAAAATATTTGAAAAAACCGAAACTATTCCTTTCAAAAACTACTTCGGCACTTTGCTTGGTAAAAAAACTCCAAGCCAGCAATTCTCTCCTGAGAATCCTCTAGCTACAGACCAATCAACTTTACATGCTGATCCAACAGGAAAGCCGGGCTATTCTTTGAACGGGAGTTTTATCTCTACAGTAACTAAACAGTACAATCAATACGATGACGGAGTGGCAAATCCTTTACCACAACCCTCTAAGTATGATTTGGATGGTAAAACACCAACTAGTTACAAGAATCCTGAAAAACCTTAAAATAAGAAATTTTAATGGCGTTAAAGGAACTTCTAGTTGATCTAGAGGATTTTTCTGTAGACTTAGCAAAATTCTACAAACAGAATCCTTTTCTGGCAGCTTACCCAGGTAAGGCCGGACCGGTCGAATTTTTGAAAACCGGATTTGATCAAAGAAGCATCCCTTTCGGTAATGATTTACCAGGTGGTGGTAGTAGTAAGCAGCCCTTCATTAAGAAAAAACTACCCTCTGTTCTATCAGATCCAACAGTTGATTGGCCGGATTTTCTAGTAAGAGATCCAAAAAACTTCTTTAATACACGTTTAGATGATGTAGAAAGAATTGGAAAGTTTCTTTTAACACCGGAAGGTCTTTTATTTACTGCCAAGCAGGAACTTCTTTCTTTACAGAATCCAATAGTACCCGGTAGACCTAACCGGTCTACTCCTGTTGCAGGGTTGTACTATCCCTATATGACTTTAGGGCAGGTTGCTGCTGAAGGAACTGGTCTACATATTGAAAAGCAAGGAGCTTCTCCTATCTTCAATCAAAATAGTAAGTATGAATACCAATATACTAACAACTACAATGAAGATGAGACAAACAGACTTACTATCCTTTACAACTCTAAAATACTAGGTAATAGTGCAGCTGATAATACACTTCAGGCAAAAGCATTAGGTATTTCAAGTTTAGATGGACAGCTACTTAGTTATATAGGAGGTCCTAATGTCGGTATAAATGGAAAGACTACTATTCAAAGAGCAGGTAATGCTGTCTACGGTGCTAGTGGTATTCAAAAAAGAGTTGCTAACCTTTCTTTAAGTAATAGCCGGACCGTTAATATTAATTATAATACCCCAGTTAATGGTAATATCGGATACAATAAATTTCTAGGAGTTACTAATAAAGGACTGGAGTTAAAGTACTTTACAAGTGAATTAATAGCTCCAGGCTTAGGTAATTACGAACCTTGGATTGAGACCTATAACAGTATTGATGCTAACGGAAAGTTTGTATCTCAGAACAATTCTTTATTTTCACAGAGAACTACACAGTTAGGAGTATTCACTTACACACAACCCCAATTAACTGAGCAAACAGCTATTGGAGCAGGTGGTGATACATCGTTTGTAGCAATTGGAGACTTTAGGAAGAAGATCCTAGATACTAATACTACTGCTGCTGACCAAATAAAACAAGACAACCAAGGGTTAGTATTTAGTAATTATAAGGATTTTAACAGAGAAACTAGAGTAGGGTTAGGTAACCCGGGCAAAAGAACTAGGAGAAGGAGTAAGTTATCTTATTACGATAACGACACCGTTGATCGTATTAACATGCTTCCGCTTTATACAGATAGAGCAGTTTTAGACCCTTATAACCTAACCAGAGACTTAGTTAAATTCAGATTTGAAGTTATTAGTAATGCAAACCCGGAGGAATCAACATTTATTCACTTCAGAGCATTCTTAGGACAAATATCAGATAATTTTAAAGGAGAGTGGAACGGTGTTAATTATATAGGTAGAGGAGAAAAGTTTTACAACTATACTGGCTTTTCTAGAGATATTTCATTTTCTTTCAAAGTACATGCTCAATCTAGAGCGGAAATGAAATCAATCTATCAGAAATTAAATTACCTAGCATCCTCGACTGCACCTGATTATTCAAATGGATACATGAAGGGTAATCTGTTACGGTTAACTATTGGAGATTACCTTTACGTAGTACCTGGTTTCATTACAAACCTAACCTATACAATACCGGAAGATGCACCTTGGGAAATTGCTTTAAACAGTCCTGAAGATGGGGATGATTCTGGTGTTATGGAAACACCAAAGTTGTTTGATGTGAATGTTAACTTTACACCAATTCACGATTTCGTACCTCAAATCGGAGCAACCAGAGATACAGCATTCATTACAAACCCAACAGGTAAAGGAGATCAGAACCAATATCTGGATGATGCTAAAATTTATTTCTTTAATAACCAAAAGAATTCGGTTGCTAACCCTAAAGGTACTATCTTATATACAGAAGAAGGTGTTAATAAGAAGATACAGGCTAATGGTATTGCTACAATCACCGCTGCTAACTTAGAGCCTTATGCAACTAACCACATCATCCAAACAAAGGAACCTCCTGGAGGACAGACAAACTTCACCGGAGGAGCTCCAACTAATACTAATCCCGAATTAACATTCCCGTAAAATGAACCGTTACGCAGATATACAAACTTACAGAACCGCTACCGGAATTAGATACCAGGGTATAACCAGGTATCCTGAAATTCCTAATAGTGAAAATGACGTTTATGTTATAACTACAGACGGAGATAGATTAGATAACCTAGCATATCAATTTTACGGTGATTCATCCCTATACTGGATAATAGCTTCTGCTAACCCAGATCAAATTTATAATTTACTATACCCAGTTTTAGGATCACAGTTACGTATTCCTTTCCCGGTAGATCAAATTATAAACAGTTTTAATACTTTAAACAATGGTTAAGATTTTAGGAATTCCTTTTGCAGACTACGTTCATGATCAAATACAAGTTAGACAGGCAAAACTTGCAAACCCACAGAAGAACCCTGAAGACCTAACTGTATTTAATGCTAATACAGCATGGGTTAGATTATCTTCAGGTGTAAGATTAGAACCAAGTAGAGCTCAAGAATTGAGTACCAAGCTTGGAATAGCACAGAGTCTTGTAGAAGGTCCTGCATTAGCTAGGAACTTAGTACTGTGGGGAGGAGTATCTTCATTTACTCCCACACAAGGTAAAGCTATCTTAGATTCTGGAAAAGGAGGAGTTGGCTACGGAGTAGATAACAGCTACGGATTCCTATCCAATAGTGAGCAAGGATTAAAACCTATGCCCGGTATCGAAAGAATATCCTGTAATTATAAAAACAACGGGTCACTAAAACAAGCATCTGTTGATATTAAGTGTTACACAAGATCCCAGTTTGAAGCTTTAGAAGCTACCTATCTCCGGTTAGGTTACACTATGGTTTTAGAATGGGGTAATGCTTTATGGTTTGATAACCAAGGTAACCACCAACAGACCAAAGCTTATTCAATACCGAATCTACTATTCAGGGATGATAAAAACCTTGACTCTGTTAAAATACAAGATCAGATACTGAGAAATAAAAAACAAACAGCAGCTAACTATGATGCTATGGTTGCAAAAGTTTCCAACTATTCCTGGACATTAAATGAGGATTTAAGTTTTTCAATCAAGGTAGATCTAATCTCAGTAGGAGATATTGTTGATTCTTTAAAAATGAACTTAGGGGGTAGCAATTCGGTTGACCTTATGAAGCATATTGAAGTTTCTGCAAGCTTTCAGAATCTAGTAGCTATTCAAATTAATAAAGAAGCTTCTCAATTAAATAACTTCTTCTATGAATTATATGATACTACATTTAAGAACTTAATAGCTAAGTACGGATCAGAAGAAAATAGAAAGCAGATTCAAGAAATCGACGATGTAGTTGAGACAGCTGACGAAGCTGCAAATCTCTACACTAGGTATAAGCCGGTTTTAGACAGTTACAGAGAATACCACAGACTCCTACTTGAAGCAAAAGCTATTGCCAGTAGAGCTGAGAAAAGATCGGATGGAGTTATAATATCAATAAAGACAGAAGATTTGGAAAGGTGGAACTTTATAATTGCAGATCTTGATACGGATGAGAAAACGTTAAAATTTGCCTTCGACCCACCAAGATCAGTTGGAAAATTTTCTGGCAATATAGAAACTATAGATAATTTTGGAAAAGCTCTTGATGCTATTGATACATACCTGTCCACAGTCACAGTTAAGCAAGGTGAGACTGCAACTGTTAAAAACCTGAATAATCAAAACCCAGACCTAGCTATACAAGCAGCTCTTGAAACTGGGTACTTTGATAGAGATGAGACAGTAGAAGTACCCGGAGGACAGTTAAAAGATCCAAACTACGTATCTGATTCTTTCATTACTGATATTTTACAGAATTTACTAGGTATAGATATAGAATAAAACAATGGGAATATATTCAAGTTTCATACAGGAGATGGTAAAAAGCGTTAAGTATAGAGGTGCTAACTTTATACAGTACGCCGACAGCGGAGGAGAACTTTATATTTCTTTTCAGACACTGTTAAAATTTATTGCGGAATACATTACTCTTGTAGATCAAAACGATCAAGCTATAGTAAAAATAGACTGGGAATCAGATAAACCATTCTTTGCTTACTCAACTAGTATTTCTTGCAACCTACTTAAATGCTACCTGTATAACGACTATGTAGGAAATGAAGACGGAGCATTCTACCAAGACGACTCTGCAACTTTTCATCCGTTTACTTTCTTTGAAGACCAGTCTTTAAAAAATCTAAATACTGAATTAGGAAAAGAAGCAGCCGCTCCAAACTATTCTATATTTCCAGTAGTAGGTAATATCAACTATGTTTACTTGAATGTTGGTTTTCTTTCAGAACTACTAACCAAAGGGAGTGATAATGCACAAAACTTAGTTTCTGTTAGAGAATTTTTACAAGAAGTCTGCAACGGAGTTAACAAAGCTTTAGGAAGTATAAACGACTTCCAGGTTATTATTGACGACGATACTAACACACTCACAGTAGTTGATTTTAACCAGAAGAGAATTAAGGGTTTAACTGATATTAAAAAAGGAATGATAACAACTCTAAAAGCTCAAGGATTAGGAAGTTTCGTAATCTCCATTAATGCTCAGAGTAGTATTACCCCAGACATTGCCGCAACCATCGCAATTGGAGCCCAAGCTAATGCAAACCAGTTAGGAGTTGAAGCTATTACTTTTAGTAGGTTGAGTAAAGGTATTGTTGATAGAATCTACACAGAGAGGAAACCTAAGAATGCTCCTAATGTAAATAACATAGATTTAGAGAAGGAGAAAAACGAACAGTTTCAAACAGCTGTTGAAGCTTACATTCAACTTATAGCAAATCAAATACCAAGTGATAATACTAGTGAAAAAATACTATATAAGTCCGATGACGATATTAACTTAGAGAATATACCAGTAGAGCTATACAAAGCACTATTAGGTAAATTTACAGAAAGTAAGCAAGCATCAACTACTTTTATACCCATTAAACTAGAATTAGTACTTTCAGGCATCAGTGGAATAAAAATCTTTGATAGATTTACTATCACCAGCGATGTTCTTCCTTATATCTACAATCAGAATTTTGACTTTATAGTGACTGGGGTCTCACATGAGATTACAAACAACAACAGGTGGTTGACTAAGCTATCAGCAATAATTACTTTAAAAGAAGAATAATACGTATAATATATGAAGAGCTTCTTTTTAACTGATAACTTTGGTACATACACTGCAGAAAGTTCAAACCAGGACTACACTACAGTAGCAACTGCAGTTCTTAGTAATGTTAAGCCTATCTCTAAAGATACTGTTAACTTCAAAGAAGTTACTAGGCAGGTAATAGCATACTTAGAAGGAGGTTATTATGATCCAAAAACATCAAATGTTCCAGACCCTAGGTTCTACACTAGCGGAGAAACATTATTTGGTATTGATAGAAAGAACGGAGGTGCAGAATTAACAACCTCACCTACGGCTTTGAAGTTCTGGAAAGCAGTTGACGATACCCAAAGTAAGAGCGGAAAATGGCCATACTTGTATATACCGCCAGACCCGTTACAGTCTCAGCTAATAGATTATGTAGCTGTAATGATGGAAGACCGGTTTAACAGAATGTTTAATAACCCCAACAACTTTAAAAACCCAAATGTAAAATCAATAGTAAAATCGGACGGTAGATTATTATTTAATTTTATATACGCTTCTTGGAACGGAGATGGGTGGTTCCAAAAATTTGCTAGAAGTATAGAATCAGCTTATAATAAAGGAACCAAAGACCCAGAAGATTTAGTTAGGTTAGCAGTATCTTTAAGAACAGGAGATAAAAACTCACTAATCAAACAGGGCGGATATAAGATAAAAGGACTTTTTAAACTGAGGTAATATGTACTATCCTAAATCCAAGATAATAGTCAACCAGCAAACTAACGGGAATGAATTCCTGTATAAGTATAATAATGCTTCTTACGAAGGTTATTATCATATTCTTGCTGACGGGAAGGTATACTCAGGAAAGAATCCAAATGACGGTGTTCCAAGAGAGTTAATCTACCAAAGTAAATACCTTCAGAGAGATACAGAAGTACAGGATTCTCAAATCTCACCAGCATCCGTATTTAAGCTTTATGACTTAGGGGTATCAAAATTACCTTATGATAATTTAAGGCTGTCTAAAACTAGACAGTATCCCCCTACGGAGTTAGTAGAACCTATCTACACAGTTCCAATTCCAAGCTACCCTTCTTTTTATAGGTACTTTGTCAAAAGAACAAACAATACTTTATTTGTAGAGATAGATCAAAAGCAATACAGTAAGTTTATTGAGAAAGATATTTTCTACAACTGGGCTAGTTATATAGCGTTTCAAATCCCATGGACTACTATCGGAGGAAATAAAACTCAAATAGCAGAGACTAACAAAAAAATAGTACTTTTGACTGAACAGAGACAAAACCTCTACGGATTATCTCAATACATAACAAACTACACGGAATTTACAATCTAAGTAGGCTTTCTGAAGATAAGTCATTATCTTTATTGAAAGGTTATGTTTTGGTTAGTAGAGACACAAGAGCAGTTCAATAAACTCCAATTCGAGTTAGGTAGCGAGATATTCGCTGTACCGGTCTATAAGCATCCGGAAATCCACCCGGGCATTTATGCTCCGTTATGTCTCTACTTAAGAGACGTTACTCAGCCGAAAGGATTCTTAATTAACTACTTTCATCCGGAAGCATTACAGTTTGATCCTCTACAGGTTAAGGAATACCTAAAAAGCTTTGGTAAGATCTATACTCCGGATAAAAAAGCATTAAACTACACTTATTTTGGAACAAATACTCACGATCTCAATTTAATTGAGTATAAGGAGGTAAGAAAGCAGACCTCCTCTCATAATTTCTTCTCGCAGAGATATCATACCTCCGAAGATCTAAATGCAGTCATTCCGATAGTAAAGCATTTTGAGCAGTGTGAAACTATCTTTGATGAATATCTTCCGGTAATTAAAAAATATACTTTCAATCAATACCACGATGATATTTCTAACGTATTCTGGTTTATAGAAAGAAACGGTTTAAAGGTTAATAGTGCCTTTGAAAGATACTTTGACTTGAAGAGACCCTTTCTATCCCGTTATAACTCTTATACATTCACCCAATACAACCTCAATACTACAACCGGCCGACCTTCTAATACGTTTAATAGTTTGAACTTTGCAGCTCTACCTAAAGAGAACGGTTCTAGGTCGGTTTTTGTACCGAGAAACGACTTTTTATTGGAGATTGACTTGACTGCCTACCATCCTACGCTGATTAGCCAGATGGTTGGGTATGAATCACCGACCGGGGATATTTACGAAGATTTCGGTTTAGAATACGGAATGGACCGAACAGAAGCAAAAGGATTGGTATTCAAGCAGTTATACGGGCATATCTTCGATCAATATAAAGACTTTAAGTTCTTTCAGTTAACTCAGAAGCTTATTGAGGAAATCTGGAATACATTCTCTAAGACGGGCAAGTATACGGTTCAGGAGACCGGGAAAGTATTTAAGAAAGATGACTTAACTAACATGAATCCTCAAAAGCTGTTTAATTACATTATTCAGCATTGGGAAACTTACAATAACGTTGCAATTTTAAAGGAAATCCTTTATATTATTAATAACAGTGAGACGAAATTAGTGCTTTATACCTACGACGCATTCGCCCTGGATATTAGTAAGCAAGATAAAGATAAGATAAGAGCAATATTAAGAGTATTTAAAGACAAGAACCTACAAATAAAAACAAGTTATGGACCAGACTACAACACTTTACAGCCCCTTTGATATTTATGATAGAGAAACTATCAATACCGGAGACGTGCAAAACAAACTATTCTGTACATTCGTACCACTAAATGAAGTGGATTCTTTTATAAAAGGAATTACGAGTGAATATACTATTTTATACAACAAAATTTTTATATTGCATATTAAAAGCAATGACGAGTACGTTTGTAC
>TARA_R110000868_G_scaffold244494_3_pt1 | contig 11274 bp, 8 predicted proteins | sample TARA_R110000868 | Tara Oceans TARA_R110000868 (sample SAMEA4397489) | marine metagenome | biome: Polar Biome; feature: [SRF] surface water layer (ENVO:00010504); material: water (ENVO:00002006), including particulate matter (ENVO:01000060) such as... | depth 5 m | reverse complement strand
AAGTGACCAACATTAATTTGTCGTCATGAGCCTGATTAGCAATACGTTTAGAAAAACTCTGTAATTTAGCTGGCTCTTTATTCTGGGTTTTTAAATTGTCAAAAGCGTTAATAATCAACTCTGGTTGAATACCAACTTGTCTGGCATACAGTTTTAGATAACCCTTTAGAAAGGTTAAAGAGATATTAAAATCATAGTTGTCCGCTTCAATATCCTGAATAAGGCTATTTTTTAGACGCACTTTATCAGCAATATCTTGAGTCGTGAGGTTTAACGACTCTCGTGCTTCTTTTAAAATCTGGCCTGGACTAATTTGCGGCTGCTCTTCTACTATTTCTTCACTCATATTTTACTCTTGTTCTCTAGCAGTGTCGGGAGCCGTCAGGCGTAATTTTTTGCCTGCAAAAATATCCGAGGCATTGGTTAATGTGTTCCATTCTATCAGACGTTGCATTTTTATGTTGTAGCGTACAGAAATCCGATACAAATTTTCCCCGTCTTTTACCACATGAATAAGCGGTGTTGCATCAGCAATTTCATCTTCATCTTCCAATAGTGGTTCAGCTTTCTGCTCAACTTTATCATCCACTTGGTTGGCTGGTACATTTTGTACTGCAGCAAGCTCTTTAAGTTCTTCTATTTGCTCTGAAGTAGCAGACCTTATTGTTGGTTGTTCTACACTCTCTACTAGTTTGGGTTTTATAGACTTGCGTACCATAGGTTTGGCGACACGTGCTAACCTTTCTTTGTAGGTAGCGCTTGCAGTAGAATCTGGAAACATTTTTAACAACATGTCACCGTAACCACTAGCAATTTGCTCATTACCCAGAGCCTGCTCTATCTGAGTGGATAACAATAAACTCTCAGCACTAATTTGTGCAACTTTTTCATATTTTCTGAGAAATTCTCGTGCTTCAAGCCATTTTTCTTCCAAAATTAACGACTGGGTCAATAAAAAGAGGCTTTTTGAACGTCCTGGCTGATGATTAACCGCACTGCGCAAATACTCTGTTGTTTCTGCCTGCAAACCTTGGCTTTGACTACATAAAGCTAAGTTTTCATAAGTTTCAGCACTTGAGATATAGTTGCTACTATTAATTGCTTTTAGAAAATATTCTTTGGCTTTAGGATATTTACCTTGCTGGCATAAAAAAGCACCATAACTATTGGCAATGTCAGCATTGTGGGGATCATAATCCATGGCTTTTTGAAAGGAACTTTCAGCCGCGTTCAGTTCACCTACCGACTGGTAATAATAAGCTAAACCAAAATGTGCGTCTGCGGAGTGAGGTGCAAACTCTAAGGCTTTATCGAGATTAAATTTAGCCTGGCTGTAATTACCATTTTTCAGGTAGGTCAGACCCAAAGAGATTCGAGTCTTCGCTGCTTTTTGTTGATCAAAATCATCGCCCATATTAGGACCACTCGTTTGACTCGTACAACCAATAAGCAAAGTAAAAACAAAACAAAGTAACGGATTAGAATAGTTCATGCTTCTCGTTCGACCTGCAAAAAACCTATTGTGCCATCTTTACCGAAATATTCTCGCCCTTAAGTTGTTTTTTCAACATTCTTTTTGTTCTATCGACTACATCACCCACTAACTGGCCACATGCAGCATCAATATCATCACCACGAGTACGACGAACCACCACAATAAAGCCGTATTCCATCAACACTTTAGCAAAACGGTCAATACGCGAGTTACTAGAACAAGTATAAGGAGAACCAGGATAGGGATTAAAAGGAATAAGATTAATTTTACTTGGTGTATCAGCCAATACTTTTGCCAATTGATGTGCTTGATCGGTACTGTCATTAATACCATTCAACATGACGTATTCAACAGTAACCTTACCTTGATTAGCATTGGATTTAGCCAAATAACGGCGTACCGCGGCTAGAAACACTTCAATAGGGTATTTTTTATTTACCGGCACAATTTCATCACGCAACTTATCATCTGGTGCATGTAGGGATATTGCTAGGGCAACATCGATTTGATCGCCCAATAAATCCAAAGCAGGAACAACACCCGATGTACTTAAGGTGACACGGCGCTTAGATAAACCAAAAGCTAAATCATCCAACATTAAGTCCATGGCAGGTACCACGTTTTTTAAATTTAATAGTGGCTCACCCATGCCCATCATGACTACGTTAGTAATAGGGCGACGCGCTGAGTCATTATTCAATCCTATGGTGGTAGCCACACGCCACACTTGCCCGATAATTTCTGATACTTTTAAATTACGGTTAAAACCTTGTTGTGCGGTTGAGCAAAAAGTACATTCTAAGGCACAGCCCACTTGTGACGAAACGCACAGGGTGGCTCTGTCGCCATCAGGGATCCATACGGTTTCGACTTCTTGGCCACCTTCTAAACGCAAGGCAAACTTAATAGTGCCATCTGTGGCGTTTTGTTGATAAGCAATTTCTGGCGCCTTGATTTCACAAGTGGCCATTAACTTAGTGCGTAAGGCTTTATTGAGGTTGGTCATTAATTCAAAATCAGCAACGCCCTGTTGATAAATCCATTTCATGACCTGATCGGCTCGAAAAGGCTTTTCGCCTATTTCACTAAAAAAAGCACGTAGGCCTGCTCGATTCAAATCAAGCAAGTTGGTTTTGGTGGATTTAAGCGTTGATATTTCAACAGACACAGATATAACCTCAATTTTCTAAATACGCATTAAACTATACATTATAGCGGCTAACAGGGCTAAGTGATCTTTACTACCACAAGTTAAACAGCCATAAAGAGCACTCTTTATTAACGCAAAAAGGAGCCTCAGCTCCCTTTTGTAAATTACTGCCCGCTAAATTAGCGAGTGCGAGGGCAAAGCTCTTCATCAGAGAAGAAATAAGCAATCTCACGAGCTGCAGATTCAGCAGCATCAGATCCGTGGCAAGCATTTTCGTCTATAGAAGCAGCATAATCAGCACGTAAAGTACCGGCTAAGGCTTCTGCAGGGTTAGTTGCCCCCATGATTTCACGATTTTTACGTACGGCGTTTTCGCCTTCTAATACTTGGATCATTACCGGACCTGAGGTCATGAAACTTACCAAAGCACCAAAGAATGGACGGGCACTGTGCTCGGCGTAAAAGCCTTCAGCTTGCTCTTTGCTTAAGTGTAACATTTTAGCAGCAACGATTCTTAGGCCAGCTGTTTCGAAACGATTATAAATCGCGCCAATTACATTTTTTGCAACAGCGTCAGGTTTGATGATTGAGAAAGTGCGCTCTAAAGCCATTTTCTGGACTCCATAATTAGGTAAATACACAGCTAAAACAGGTTAGCAAAATTTTTCGCGCGGATTATATGCAATTAGTGCCTAAATGCCTAATAGATCCCATTAGTTTTTGTTAACTCACTAATAAACTTAGTAATTTATTAGTGTATGCAAGCATGGGTTACGCTTATTATGCTGATAGACTTAGACAAGGTTTATTAGTTGGAGAAATATATTGATCAAGTTTTTATTTTTATTGCCCGTAACATTGTGTTTGGTGTGGTTTATTTATTTACGACTATCTGGTTATAGCTTGTCCCAAGGTAAAAAAGGTTTTATCTATATTCTGATTTCATCTTCCACTATTGCGATTTTTTATACCCTGATGTTATGGCTTACTCAACGCTGAGCGCTTAACGAATAATTCTGTAGACAATAAAAAAGGAGCCTAGGGCTCCTTTTTTGCATAACGCTATAACCACCAATTAAGTGATTATTTAAATATTTCTATTTCTGCATTCGCTTTTAAAGAATCAAGTAACTCACTGTATAGTATTTGAGCTTTACTTGAGGCTAAACGACTCTTAATGGAATCTAACTGGGCAGATTCAGCCGCCGCGACAGGGTTAATTTTAACTAACTGTACCAAGGCGATATCACCAGACAACATGTCTACCACAGAAGTATTTTGTTGTGCATTGTCAGCCAATTTAAACAACTCTGTGACAACATTCTGCCCAAGCGCACCATCTACACGGCTAACGTCTTGTTTCTCTTGCCATTCAACACCTTGAGCTTGTAAGGCGGCGGTAATATCTTCACCGGCTTTAATACTGGCCAAAATACCTTGTGCCCATTCTCTGGCTGCATTTTGTGAGGCCTCAGTTTGCAGTTGTTGTTTAATTTCATCTGTAACTTCAGCTAACTCTTTGGTTCTTTCTGGTTCGTTGTTAACCACGCGTAATACCATCAAGTTGTTATCACCGAGCTCTAATACTTCACTGTTAACACCTTGCTCTATGATATCCGCATCAAATGCAGCATTTAATACTTTAGCCGAAGATAAGGCTGCAGGCGCTGATGTTCTACTGAATAACTCTGAAGTTATAATAGGCTTGTTCGCAATAGCGGCGACTTCTTCTAAGTGATCAGGAATTTCAAAAGCAACTTCTGCCATACGTTGTTGTAAAGCGTACAAGTTTTCTTCCGCTTTATTGGTTTTAACCTTAATGGCGATTTCTGCTTTAACATCTTCAAAAGGTGTTACTTGCTCGGGTTTAATATCGGTCAGCTTAATAATATGAAAACCAAAATCACTTTTAACAACCTGGCTAGTATCGCCAATTGCCCCTAAAGAAAAGGCTGACGCTTCAAATTCTGGATCCATAATACCTTTACCAAACCAGTCGATATCGCCACCTTTTTCAGCGCTGAAGGTATCAGCCGAAAATTCTTTGGCCAAGGCTGCAAAATCATCACCCTTATTTACTTTAGCCAATATAGCTTCTGCTTGCTTTTCAGCTGCTGCTTCGTCATCACCAAATTCAATTAAAATATGCGATGCACGGCGCTCTTCGTCGGTTTTATAATCACCTATATAAGCTTCATACTCATCAAGCAATTCTTGCTCGCTGACTTCAATTCCATCTAACAAATCAGCTAAGCTTAATTCAACGTAAGCGACACTCACTTTTTGCTCGGTATCAAAGCGCGCGATATTAGCGTTGTAATAAGCTTGCACTTGCTCATCCGTCACTGTGACTTGTTCACTAAAAGCAGAGGCATTGATGGTTAAATATTTAGCGTCACGAGTCTGTGCTTGCAGTTCATAGGCTTTTTCAGCTTCGCTAGTTAACGCAAACTCAGTACCAATTAAGCTCTTAGATAATTGTCTACGAGTCATGTCGATACGCATATAGTCTCTAAAGCCATTAGGTTGAAATCCTGCAGAACGTAAGACCACCAAATAACGATCATTATCAAATTTGCCATCAATTTGAAATTCTTGCATTTGCACTATGGCTTGTTTGATTTGCGCATCGCTCACACGTAAGCCTAACTCTAGTGCAGCTTGATCAATGAGTTTTTCACTGATTAAACGGTCGAGTACGCCCTTTCTGAATTCTTGTAAATAGGCGGCGTCACCGGCTAAAGCAGCAAAAGCTTCACCATATTGTGACTCCATTCTTGCGCGTTCGTTTTGATAGGCTTTTTCCAACGCATCACGACTGATATCCTGACCATTAACCGTGGCCGCTGCTGCATTAATTGACGAATTGATATAACTACCAACCCCAGCAAATACAAAACTTAAGATTACTAGTCCCAAGACCACACTGGCCCAAGTGCCCTGCGATCCTTCTCTGATTCTTTCCAACATAATAGATTCCAAACTCCAAATGAGTTGTTATTGATAGGCTGAGTAGCCACCTCAGTGGTAAACGCGCGGGATTATATATCAATCAACTAGATTTATTAACACGGGATTACCCGCAAAAGGCAAAAATAAGAAGTAAATGCTAACAAACTGCAGATAAACAAAAGGCGATGATAAATCATCGCCTTTTAAGAGTATTAATGTCGCTTAGTTGCAAGCATCTTTAAGTGCTTTACCAGCTTTAAACGAAGGCACTTTAGCTGCAGAAATCTGGATAGTCTCACCAGTTTGCGGATTACGGCCACTACGTGCAGCACGTTCACGTACAGCGAAAGTTCCGAAACCAACCAATGCAACTTGGTCACCGTCTTTAAGTGCTGATGTAATTGCATCAGTTAATGCATCTAGTGCACGTCCTGCTGCGGCTTTAGAAATATCTGCACTTGCAGCGATAGAATCGATAAGTTGAGACTTATTCACAATATGAACCCCTTCAATTGTTATTATACTATTGGCTCGCGATATGCGATGCCGAAGTGTTATAGCAAGCTTGAATTCTAACTTCAAGCATATATTTACAAATCGTTAACTTTTATGAATCGTCTCCATCCCTTTTGTGACAAGGCTTAAAGCGAATCTGTTTGAAAGGCTACCACAACTTTTTACAGAGTGAAGCCCTAAAATCCAAAAAAATTAAAAAAATTCGTGTTTTATGGCTATTTTTTAAGCTCTTCTGTGCTCACTGGCGAAAATCTCTCCGGATTTTCTTCCAAAGCCAATAATAAAACTTCGTCAATCCATCTCACAGGATGAATAGAAATATCCTTTTTAACGTTCTCTGGTATCTCTTCCAAATCACGTTCATTTTCATGAGGAATGATAACAGTCTTAATTCCGCCCCGATGAGCAGCTAATAATTTCTCTTTTAAACCACCGATGGCTAATACTTCACCACGCAGGGTAATCTCACCTGTCATTGCCACATCACAACGTACTGGATTGCCTGTCAGAGTCGAAACTAAGGCTGTACACATCGCAATGCCTGCACTGGGACCATCTTTTGGTGTAGCGCCTTCAGGAACGTGTACATGGATATCACGTTTTTCATGAAAATCATTGTTTATACGCAATTTGTCGGCTCGACTACGAACTACTGTCATCGCTGTCTGAATCGACTCCTGCATAACTTCGCCTAACGAGCCGGTAAAAGTAGTTTTACCCTTGCCTACGACAGAGGTTGCTTCAATCGTTAACAACTCACCACCGACCTGAGTCCATGCAAGACCGGTGACCTGACCGACCTGGTTGTTTTTATCTGCCTTACCATAGTCAAAGCGTTGCACGCCTAAGAACTGATTTAAATTCTTCTGATTAACCACCACTTGCTTAATGGTTTTATCTAACAAGATTTTCTTCACCGCTTTACGGCAAATTTTAGATATTTCACGCTCAAGATTACGTACCCCAGCCTCGCGAGTGTAATAACGGACAATCCCAATGATGGCGCTTTCTTCAATTATTAATTCAGAATCTTTCAGACCATTTCGCGAGATTTGTTTGTCGATCAAATGTCCTTTAGCAATATTAAGTTTTTCATCTTCGGTATAACCTGCCAAACGGATCACTTCCATCCTGTCTAACAGCGGACCAGGAATATCCATACTGTTTGAGGTGGCAACAAACATAACGTCTGATAAGTCATAATCCACTTCAAGATAGTGATCGCTAAATGCGCTATTTTGTTCAGGATCAAGCACTTCTAACAACGCAGAAGCCGGGTCTCCGCGCATATCCGAAGAAATTTTATCGATTTCATCCAGCAGAAATAAAGGATTTTTAACCCCAACCTTAGCCATATTTTGGATCATTTTACCGGGCATAGAGCCGATATAAGTACGTCTGTGACCACGGATCTCAGCTTCATCGCGCACTCCACCTAAGGCCATCCGCACGTATTTACGTCCAGTTGCTTTGGCAATTGACTGACCTAAGGAGGTTTTACCCACACCTGGAGGACCAACCAAACACAATATCGGGCCTTTGAGTTTTTTAACCCGTTGTTGTACGGCCAAATATTCAAGTATGCGTTCTTTTACTTTATCCAAACCATAGTGATCGGCATTGAGCACTTCGTCAGCCAAGGTTAAATCTTTTTTAACCACACTGCGTTTTACCCAAGGCACATTAGTTAACCAATCGATATAACTTCTGACCACCGTCGCTTCGGCGGACATGGGCGACATCATTTTCAGTTTGTTCAGCTCAGTCGTCGCCTTTTTCTTGGCTTCTTCTGGCATCTTTGCGTCTTTAATTTTTTGGCTTAAAGTTTCAAATTCATCAGGGGCATCATCCAGCTCACCTAATTCTTTTTGAATGGCCTTCATCTGCTCATTGAGATAATACTCACGTTGGCTTTTTTCCATTTGTTTTTTAACGCGAGTACGAATTTTACGTTCTACTTGCAACAAATCGATTTCACTTTCCATTAAGGCCATTAAATATTCTAGCCTTTGGGTGACACCTAACATTTCGAGCACTTTTTGTTTTTCAAGCAATTTAAGTGGCATATGCGCCGCCATGGTATCGGCCAAGCGCGCTGCCTGTTCTATACCATTTAGCGAAGTTAAAACTTCGGGCGGGATCTTTTTATTTAATTTTACATAACCTTCAAACTGGGCGATGGCAGAACGAATTAATACTTCTTGTTCGTTTTCAGCTAGTTCTTCATCCACTTTGCTCAGTATCTCGGCAACAAAGAAATCTTCGGTAGAGGTGAAAGTATCTATTTCTCCCCGCTGATTACCTTCAACCAGCACCTTAACGGTACCGTCAGGCAACTTTAGCAACTGCAAAATAGTGGCAATGGTACCAAAGGAATAAATATCCTTAGTACTGGGCTCATCAACCCCTGCGTCTTTCTGCGCAACAAGAAATATTTGTTTGTCTTTATCCATTGCCGCTTCGAGGCAACGAATGGATTTTTCTCGACCGACAAATAGGGGGATAACCATATGGGGATAAACTACTACGTCGCGTAACGCTAGCACCGGCATTTCAATGCGATTTTCTCGCGTTTTTGTCATATTGAATCTCGTACTATTAATAATTACAGGTAATTTTAAGACTATATGGGGATTGGCAGATAAAGTTCAAACAAAAATACGAAAACAATCAAGACTATTGTTTAAATTATAAAAAAGGCCCCTTGTGGGACCTTTAAAATTTCAGCTTTTATATTGCTTATTCTGATGCGACTTTTTTATCTGAGCTGTTATCGTAAATTAAGATAGGTTTAGACTCACCACGAATAACGGCTTCGTCTACTACTACTTTACTGACATTAGTCATCGAAGGTAAATCATACATAGTATCTAACAATACAGCTTCAACGATAGAACGCAAACCACGAGCACCAGTTTTACGATTCATTGCCTTTTTGGCAATGGCTTGTAGTGCGTCGTCTCTGAATTCTAATTCAGTGTTCTCCATGCCAAATAATGCCGAATACTGTTTAGTAAGTGCATTTTTAGGCTCTTTAAGGATCTGAATCAAAGCATCTTCGCTTAACTCTTCTAAACTAGTCAATACCGGCAAACGGCCAATAAATTCAGGGATCAAACCATATTTAACTAAATCTTCTGGCTCAACCTTTTTGAACAATTCACCTTCTTTGGCTTTGTTTTTGATATTTTTAATTTCACTACCAAAACCAATGCCCATACCAGTACTTGCACGCTGCTCAATGACTTTATCCAAACCAGCAAAAGCACCACCACATATAAACAGGATCTTAGAGGTATCTACCTGTAAAAACTCTTGCTGAGGATGTTTTCTGCCACCTTGGGGAGGAACTGAAGCAATAGTTCCCTCAATCAGTTTTAACAGCGCTTGCTGTACACCTTCACCGGATACATCACGAGTGATTGAAGGATTGTCAGACTTACGGGAAATTTTATCAATCTCATCAATATACACTATGCCACGTTGGGCTTTTTCAACATCATAATCACATTTCTGTAGTAACTTTTGAATGATGTTTTCAACGTCTTCGCCTACATAACCCGCTTCGGTTAAAGTAGTTGCATCGGCCATAGTGAAAGGCACGTCTAATAAACGAGCCAGCGTTTCAGCCAGCAGCGTTTTACCGCTACCAGTTGGACCGATTAGCAAGATATTACTTTTACCTAATTCAACACCGTCATGTACATCGCCATTACGTAAACGTTTGTAATGATTATACACAGCCACTGCCAATACTTTTTTGGCATGTTCTTGGCCGATAACATAATCATCTAAATGTTTATGGATCTCTTTAGGTGTAGGTAAATGATCTTTCTTTTTCTTCGGCGCTATTTCTTTGATTTCTTCACGAATGATGTCATTACACAAATCAACACATTCATCGCAAATAAAAACCGAAGGACCAGCAATCAACTTTCTTACTTCATGTTGGCTTTTACCACAAAACGAACAATACAAAAGTTTACTATCACCAGTTCCGCTTTTTTTGTCACTCATCTGTTGTCTTTTCCTATTTTGAGACAATCTGTCAACTGACTAATCACACTCCAGTGTGATTGACTGATTCTATTGTAGATTGATATCAAGAATACTATTTACTTATCTGACTTTTTACCAGCCTGCTGGGTGTCAGGACGGCTAGTTAAAACCTGATCAATCAGACCATATTCCATCGCATCCTGTGCTGATAGGAAATTGTCACGATCGGTATCTTTAGCCACTTTCTCATAATCCTGACCAGTATGCTTAGCCATTAATCTATTCATTTTCTCTTTAATAGACAGGATTTCCTTGGCATGTATTTCAAAATCAGATGCCTGGCCTTGGAAACCACCTAAAGGTTGGTGGATCATGACACGTGAATTTGGCAAACAATAACGCTTACCTTTTGCCCCTGCGGACAATAAAAATGCGCCCATGCTCGCAGCTTGGCCAACACATACAGTACTGACATCTGGCTTAATAAAATTCATTGTATCGTAAATAGCCATGCCTGCAGACACTGAACCACCAGGTGAATTAATATATAAAAATATATCTTTCTCTGGATTTTCGGCTTCCAAAAATAACATTTGCGCCACAATGAGGTTGGCCATGTGATCTTCGACCTGACCAACTAAGAAAATAACGTTTTCTTTTAATAAACGTGAATAGATATCATAAGAACGCTCACCTTTAGCAGTTTGTTCTACTACCATTGGGACTAGGGCATTACTGGGACTCGCGGGAGTAATCATCATATTTTCGAATTCTTCACAAATAAAAATGCTCGGGGATACCGAGCATTTAAGCAGTTGCAGACTAGACAAGTCAATTAACAATGGCCAATTTAAGCCTGTTTGTTCATGATCTCATCAAATGCTTTCTTAACTTCTTTAACTTTAGCCTGAGATAACAAGAGTTCTACGGCTTGTTCTTCCATGGCAACATTTTGCATTTGTTGCATCAATTCTTTATTAGATTTGTAATATTCCACAACTTCTTGCGGATCTTCATAGGCTGAAGCAGCAGTTTCAATCAAAGCTTCTACTTTAGCGTTATCAACTTTCATCTCGTTAGTTTTGATAACTTCGCCTAACAACAAACCAATAGATACACGCTTACGGGCATTTTCTGCAAACAAATCAGCTGGTAATTCTGG
>TARA_R110000868_G_scaffold56546_2_pt1 | contig 11275 bp, 13 predicted proteins | sample TARA_R110000868 | Tara Oceans TARA_R110000868 (sample SAMEA4397489) | marine metagenome | biome: Polar Biome; feature: [SRF] surface water layer (ENVO:00010504); material: water (ENVO:00002006), including particulate matter (ENVO:01000060) such as... | depth 5 m | reverse complement strand
GGCTGGCCTCGGCGATCGCGCCGCGCTGCAAAGCCAGGCGAACACGCTCCCAGGCCACTGCGTGCACCAGCCGCGGCCAGCCGCGGCGAAGTGCTGCAACTTCGGCAGCATCCAGAATTTCAGTCACTCGCGCAGTCTCGTGATGAAGTGCGGCGACACGGGCTGCAGTCAGGAAGAGTGTGGCAACTTGGTCCGGAAATGCGACTTCCATCGAGTTCTCGAGACAGCATTTGAGCGCCTTCTCAGCGCCAGCAATATCGTTCATCTCGTAGAGGGTTTCAGGAAGGTATCCAATTGCCACGGCCTCAACGATCTCAGCGGTAGCCAGCGAACAAATCATCTTGTCCGCCTCTTGCCAATCGGCAACAGCCGCGAAGAGGCGACCCTGGATTGCGTTCGCAAGGCCTGAAAGAGCAAGAGCGCATGCAAGGCCAAAGGCACTATGAGCCTGTTCGTGATTTGCTCGCGCTTCGATCAAGGCTTGGCGCGCCGTGTCGTGCGCACCCTTGCACAACCAACCGAAAGCTGTTGCCAATCGCAAGGTGCCAACAGTATAGGGGTCCACGCCAGCGCAAGCGTGCAGACCCCTCAATCCGGCGTCCAGAGCTATTTCCGGGCGATCAGCGTAAATGGCAATGATCGCGTCCACCGCATGTAGATCATCGCGAGCGATCGGCGAAAGATCGTCATACCGCAAACGAACGGGATCTACCAAGAGCCGCGCCGCTTCATGCTCGAACAAGGCTGCATGAGTGCACGCCGCTTCCAACCTTAAAGACGGATAGCGATCGAAAACATCTTCGGGGAGCTGGGATGACCAACCTACGAAAGTGCGGAAGCGACCAATTCTGCGCCGCTCCGCGCTAGCACGGGCCAGTAGCTCGCCTGCGAATGCAGCATCGTTGCTCGCAAACGCGCTTCGAACAGCGTCGCTGAGACGACCATGTTCGGCGTACCAGTGCGCCGCCTCGCGATGCATCTCACGCAGCTGTTGAGGGGATTCGGCTCGGAGTCGCTCCTCCAGGAAGGCCGCGAAAAGTGGATGGACAACGAATGTGCCGAGGTCATCGGGATCGCGCGTGATGGGCAGACCCGATGCCTCGATGCTGCGGACATCACCGGACACTTTGGGATTGCCAAGAACAACTTCAGCAAGAGGTATCGTGAACCGCTCTAATGCCCCCAACTTGCCGAGCAACGCTGCCTTGGAGGGGGAGAGCGGAGCCAACAATTGTTCGTCGAGATAAGCGCGAAGAGAAGGCCAAGGGCTTGGCAGACGCGAGATGAGGCGCACCGCCTCGACGCCACCGCTCGCCACGGTATGTGCGGCCAGCATGACCGGCGCGGCCCAGCCGCCGGTCGAACGATGGAGCTGATTTGCCAGGTCGCGTGACGGCCGTTCCGGGAGGGCTGACAATAGTTGGTCCGTTTCTTCCAGATCGAAACTGAGTTGCGCACCATCAAGCTTAAGCAGGTTCGGCTCGGCGAGTTTCAGCTGGGCGAGGCCCAAATCGAGCGATCCTCTGCCGGAAAGAACGACACGCAAGTGTTGCGGTCGAGCGAGCAGTAAACGGCGTAGGTTTTTTTGCGCCTCACCTCGCGCAAGCACTTCCAGATTGTCGATGAAGACCGTCAGTGGGCGGGGAGAAGCCACCAGAACTTCTTCAAGACGAATTCTAATCTCGTTAACCGGATCAAGTGTCTCGTCCAAAGCAATCCAGACGCTACTGATCCCAGCTCTAGTCCAGCGGTCTTGCCATTGCCGCATGAGCACAGTTTTCCCGAACCCGGCCGGAGCCGCGAGCACCACGACCGCCAATTCATCTGCCAAGCCTTCCAACCGAGGACGGCGTATGTGAGGAACGGCACCGGCGGCAATCTTGCCTGCAGTCTGACTAAACCTAAGCTGCGTTACTTTTTTCATGACGACAATTTCCCACGCAAGGCGCACATCCTGAAAGTGATTGTGCCCTCGGATGCAGCTAGGATCGAAAGCAACCTCTTCAAGCTCGTGTCGACGATTGATCTCCCAGCTTTCGTTACTTTAAATGCCAGCATACCATTCGTAACCACGATCTTCCCAAAAGCCGCCTTTGCCTCTGCCAAATTTCGCGAAGCTCTCGACGATCTCGATCCTCATCACGTATTTTGCCTGCTTGTAGCCCAACTGCCGCTCGACCCGCAGGCGCAGCGGCGCACCATGGGCAACCTGAAGCGGCTGATCGTTCATCGCGTGAGCGAGGATCGTCTGAGGATGGAAGGCGTCAATCAGGTCGATGCTCTCATAATAGCGACCCGATCCGTCATTGCTTCGTTCCAGATCATCGGCGCAGTGAAAGACTGCGAAGCGGGCGTTTGGTGCAAGACCGACCGTTTGCAGCAGATATCCGAGCGGCACGCCGGTCCATTTACCGATCGCGCTCCAACCTTCCACGCAATCATGGCGAGTGATCTGTGTCCGTTGCGTCAGGCGCTTCAGGTCAGCGATGGACAGGCTCATTGGTCTTGCCACCAGCCCGTCAATTTTCAGGCGCCAGTCGGCGAAATCATCCGCCATCAATTCCTGATAGGCGGCACTGTCGGGCAGGCGCGTGCCATTGCTCTTAAACACTGGTGACAAATCTTCTTCACCGAATTCCCGCGCGAGCGGCTGGCCCGATAGTAGCAAGCGCTGTGCGCCATAGGTGACATGCTCGGCCGATCCGAGAATTGTCTGGAAATTCGGCGCACCCAGCAGCCGGTCGTAACCTGCCAACAGCAACCCGCCAAAGGCCGCCGCACCGCCGGTCAACAGGCTGCGTCGGGAAAGAGATTTCAACTTCATGGGAGCTCCTCCGGAGGGATGGCATACCAACCTGTGATCATTGAACGGATTTCGTTGATCGGACCCGCCAGAAAGACCATCGCCAAATGGACGACGATAAAGGCAACGGTCAGGCTGGCGGAGATGAAATGGATGGTGCGTGCGGACTGACGGCCGCCGAAAAGATCGAGCAAGGCGGGCACAGCTGCATCGATGCCGGGCGACATGGTCATGCCGGTCAGGACAATCGTCGCCAGAAGGATTATGGCCCCGAGATAGGCCCCCTTCTGCAGCACGTTGTAACGTTTGGCGGCGTCGCCCTTAGGAAATTTCAGCCGTACGTGATTCCAGATGTCGTGCAGAATATGTGCGGGGTGTAATTCGTTGCGTGTCGGAACGAGATCCCGCCGGAAGTGGCCGGTCAACAAACTATAAAGAACATAAACGAGACCGTTCAAGACGAACACCCAGGCAAAAAAGAAGTGCCAACGACGCCCGGTTCCAAGATCGCGAAAGCCCGGCAGCGTCGCCCACGACGGCACACCCTGAACCCTTGGGGTGCCATTTGCGCCTTGCGAGACGCCAAGCAGTCCGGTCGTTGTGATGGCGAGAGACCCGATCCGGGCATGTCCTACCAACGCGCCATCCTCCTGCGTGGCCGTGAACTCGATAAAGGCATGATCGTCATCGGCCCCGAACTGCCCCCAATAGAGTGCCGGATGGGCGTTAAGGATCTGCAATCCGCTCATCAGCAGAACGGTGACGCAGAGCGCGTTGAGCCAATGCGTGAGGCGGGTAACCAATCTGTGCCTATAGAAGATCTCATGTGGCGGGCGCTTCCGCGACGGCAGGACCGCGCGTAATTTTTCAGCCCAATGTCTGACTTCACCAGCCAGCCTGTTGCCGGCTTCTGTAACCCGCGATCGGCGCTCTTGCGACAACACAGCGGCATAAAGCGCGTCGCGCCATCGCGCTAAGCGTGCAATGAATTGCCCATATTGGAATTCATCCGACGATGTGGACTTTCCAACATCCCTTGGAACAATCTCGATCATGGTCAGTCTCCCTTCTCCCGGCGTGATCGACCACTTCCGTCGTTCAGACGGAAGCAGTCGATCTCCGATTGCCTATCTTATTTCGTAGGTGCAGCGGCCATTGCGTCGGAATGCATCGCATCGGAATCCATCGCACCTTCCGTAGCCATGCTGTCTGTGGCCATGTGATCGGCGGCCATGCTGTCGGTTGCCATGTGGTCAGCCGCCATGTGGTCGGCCGCCATCTGGTCAGTTGTGGCCGTGCTCGGCGCCTTGTTGTTGTTCTCTTTGTTGTCCTTGGCGAAGGCACCACCGGCAAAGGCGATTGTGCTGGCGGCAAGAACGATGGCGGTCACGCGAACGAAGCTGCTTGTCTGGGTCTTCATGGGGATAGTTCCTTTTAGGGTCTGGCGACGCCGGAATTGGCGCCGGGGTGGTATCCGCCTTCGCGGTACGGAGGCGGCTTGGAACCAGAAAGCGCATCCGCGCCTGCATGCTCCGAAGTCTTAGTCAAATTTTGAGTTCCTACAGGACAGCATCTCGCAGTCCATCAGGGGGTCGACGCAATACCGTCACGACGTGCGAACTGAATCCCAACGGGAACAAGGCACCCGACCTGCGACCTGCGGTGTTCCATCAGCGACAGAGCAATGAAGCTTCCAGAGGGCTTCGCTACGATCTGGTTGAGGACGGCTTGGCCTTGCTGCTCGCGACACGTATCGGTTGGGGCTACCCACGCTAAGGTTTGTCTATCAGCCAGATCCGACAAGCCCGAAGAAACCGCGACGAACGCAGCGAGAGGAGCGCCGTAGTCGGAAAAGGCCGCGAAATTCAGAGAAGAAATTCTCATCAGGATGTAACCTCAATGTGTGACGTGCCAAATTTATGCAGTGAACGGAGAGGTTTGCATCCTTCGAAAGTATGGTTTTTGAATGGGCGGAGGCTCCGCATTATATTTAGGTGAAAGCCAGAACGTTTGAGACGTGCGGAACTCAGCCACAACTAGTGTTTTTATACCTACATACCGCCTGAGAACGCTGTCAGCTGAAATTGCTCACCCCCTTTTTTGGGGTCAGCCTGTCTGCATGGCCCAGCTGAAGAACTGACTTGAGCCCCGCAAATTCCTCCGGATTTGAGTAGATTCCCTCTTGTGAAGGAGCTTGCTGCCAACGTTGAACCACGTTGGTTGATAAATTCCGGCTTCATCTGACAGCGGGCTGGCCGGGGTTGCACCCACACTAGTTGGCCTTGACTGTTAGCTCGTCTCTCACTGCACATTGCCCATTTCGGGATGCCCTGCCTTCATGATGGAAGAAAGCCACGAATTGCGCCGTTCAATGAATTCGCCCAGCAAAGCCGGATAGTCACCCGTCACGGCGGAGTTGATTGAGACCCTCTGATGCAGCGCATCGCGCCAGGCTTGTATGCGAGCAAGCCCCGTGAAAATTCCGAAATCCCCAATTTGATCGAAGGTGTCGAAATAGCGGAACACAGGGCCGAATACGACATCGACCAAGGTTAAACGTTCTCCCGCGAAATAAGGTCCGGTTCCAAGTTGGTCTTCAAGCCGCACAAACTTGTCACGCAGAGCCGCTATCTTCTTGCCGAACATCTCTTCATCGGACGCCGAATAGAATCCAGCGATGTCGTTGAGGACGGCTGATCCAAACTCCATCCAAGCACGGTGCCGGGCACGGTCGAGCGCGTTGTCGGGATGTAACGGTTTGGGCAGCGTATCTTCGAGATATTCGAGGATCACCGCGGATTCGAAAATCGGCACGTCATCGACAAGAAGAACAGGAGTTTTGCCAAGCGGAGATATGGCCAGGAACCAGTCGGGCTTGTTTGCGAGGTCGATGTTGGTGCGTTCAAATGCGACGCCCTTTTCGGTCAGCGAGATCACGGCGCGCTGCACATAGGGACACAGCGTGTGGCTGATGAGTTTAAGGGTCATCACTGCTCTCCCCAGACATAGACGAGATCATCGCCATCGATCCTCGTCGGAAGGATCATCAGCCGTGCATTGGCGGGGCCTGGACCATCAAGGCGGCGACCATCGGTCATATCGAACTGGGCTCCATGCCAGGGGCAGACGAACGTCCCGTCCTTGCACTCCAGTGGTCCGCCAAGATGCAAGCAAACGTTCGCGGCGGCGCGGATACTGTCGCCTATGCGCCAGACTTGCACTTCGCGGCCGAAGAAAGGAAAAACCTGAGCTTCTCCTTCAGGCGGCACGTCGCCTGTCTTACAGATCAACTGCTTCATGATTGCATCCTCCGGTGGCTGACGACCACAGTGCTATTGAATGAGATGGAGGGGCTCAGCGCGAACTTTCCATCGCCCAGCAGGCCTTGTACGAAAGCCAGCCAGGTCAAGTAGGCGGGATATTCCCAACCGCCGTCTTGATTGCCGAACATCCAACCATTGCCGGAATGGACCCAAGTCGCCCCGATGAGGATCGGTATCGTCGCCAGTGCCACCCATCTTGTCTGGACACCCAGAACGAGTAGAAAGCCCGCGATGGCTTCGGCCAAGAAGATCACATAGGCGAGCCAGCCAGGCAGCCCGATGGAAATAAAAAACTGGGCCGTACCTGGCAATGTGAAGATGAACAGTTTGAGTAGGATGCTGTGCGCCAGAAACATAATGCCGAGCGCCACGCGCAGCAGAAAAATGGCGGCCTCAGTCAAGTGTGTTGGAGACATGTTGTGATTCCTTTTTTAGACACAACTGCAACAAGAGAGCATCAAGACCATTGTCGAAGTCAGGGCGACGCTAGATGCAGCCTTCCGCATCCATGAGACGGGACATCTCGGTATGCTTGAATTCAATCGAAAGATCTGAATTGAACGCCGTATGGAGGTCGGCACGGTAGCTACACGTCACCACGTTCCTTCCCTTTCGATAATCACCTCATTTGGAAAGGCATTATTTCGTTTTCAGCGATGATCCCCAAGATTGGTGGGAGACTTTTCTGTATCGACTGCTTCCGTTGTTCAGACGGAAGCAGTCGCTCTCTGATTGCCTGCCTTATTTTGCAGGTGCAGTCGCCATTGCGTCGGAATGCATCGCATCGGAATCCATCGCGCCTTCTGTTGCCATGCTGTCTGTTGCCATGCTGTCTGTTGCCATGTGATCCGCGGCCATGTTGTCGGTCGACATGTTGTCGCTCGACATCTGGTCAATCGTTGCCGTGCTCGTTGCCTTATGATCGTTCGATTTGTTGTCCTTGGCGTAGGCACCACCGGCAAAGGCGATCGTGCTGGCGGCGAGAACGATGGCAGTCACGCGAACGGCGCTGCTTATCTTCTTCTTCATGAGAATTGTTCCTTTTGGTAACTGGCGACGCCGAAATTGGCGTCGGGGTGGTATCCGCCTTCGCGATACGGAGACGGCTTGGAACCAGAAAGCGCAAGTTGCGCCTGCATGCTCCGAAGTCTGTTTCAGCCCTAAACGGCTGATATTTGAGCGTCGGCGGAAGCTTCGCTCCGCAAAGGAAATGGAATATCCGCGCTAGAGTCCAAGGTCGCTCAGGCCAGGATGCTCATCGGGACGCCGGCCAAGGGGCCAATGGAACTTTCGATCGGCCTCAGTGATTGCGAGATCGTTGATGCTCGCGATGCGGCGCTGCATCAATCCATCCTCGTCAAATTCCCAGTTTTCATTGCCGAAGGAGCGCCACCACTGACCGGCAGCATCGTGCCATTCATAGGCAAACCGGACCGCTATACGATTGTCTGTATACGCCCAAATTTCCTTGATGAGCCGATAGTCAATCTCCCTTACCCATTTGTTGGTGAAAAATATTTCGATGGCATCACGGCCTTGCAGAAGCTCCGTCCGGTTTCTCCAGATGCTGTCAGACGTGTAGGCTTGCGCGACGCGTACCGGATCGCGCGAGTTCCAAGCGTCTTCGGCCATCCGGGCTTTCTGCACAGCGGTCTCAAACGAGAAGGGCGGCATGGGAGGGCGGCTCATGGGGAAACCCTGTAAGTGTCTGAGAAAATGAATGGGGGGTGCCGGGTGGAGCTTGGCCGCCCCGGGGGGCAGGGTTGGGCTTGCTCCACCCGGCGGGGTCAGAGGTCGCTGGCGCGAACGACGGGGAAATCGATCTCGGTTCCCAGCGCCTCATTGACATAGTTGGTCAGTGTGTTGAGGGCGACGTGGGCGATGATTTCCACCACTTCGCCGTCGGAAAAGCCTGCGGCGCGAACCGAGGCAATGTCGGCCTCGCTGACCCGACCGCGCTCATTCACCAGCTTCACAGCAAGGCGGACAGCAGCGTCTGCCTTGGCATCAGACGAGGTGCCTCGGCGGTTCGCCGCGATTTCACCGATCGGGAGCTTGGCCAGATTGGTGCCAAGATAGGTATGGGCCGACAGGCAATAGTCGCAGCCATTGACCTGAGCTACGGCAAGCGCGATCCGCTCGCGGGTGCGGTTGTCCAATTTGCCTTTGCCGAGTGCGCCGTTCAGGCCGAGATAGCCTTCCAGAGCGGCGGGGCTGTTTGAAACAATCCGGAAGAGGTTCGGCGCAAGGCCAAGCTGCGCCTTTACGGCTTCGAGCAGAGGACGGGAGGCTTCGGGTGCGGTGTCGATTGAGGCGGGGGTATTGATGCGGGACATGAGAGGTTTCCGTGGTTGCGTTGGAGCGGTGAGAGCCTTCGGCCCAGTAGCTGCACGTCACCACGTTCCCTCGTTTTCGATAATCACCTCATTTGGAAAGGCATTATTTCGTTTTCAGCGATGATGCCCTAGATTGATCAGAGACTTTTTTGTCGGTACTCGACCGATTCCGCACGTCAGCGATTGGAAGATCGTTCATGGATCGATTTCAAGCGATGCAAGTGTTTGTACGAGTGGCTGACGCGGAAAGTTTCGCAGAGGCAGGTCGCCAACTGAACATGAACCCTACTGGGGTGACTCGTGCGGTTGCCTTCCTTGAAGAGAGCATCTCGGCAAAATTGCTGATCCGGACCACAAGGGCCGTGAAATTGACCGAGATCGGCGCGCGCTATCTTGAAGACTGTCGACGAATTCTCACCGAGGTCGAAGAGGCAGATGCGGCCGCCACGGGCTCCTATTCCAAGCCCAGCGGAACGTTGACCATCACCTCCTCGGTGCTCTTCGGGCAGAACTATATGCAGCCCATTCTGACCGAATTTCTCGACCTCCATCCGGCCGTCATCGCGCGGGCGCTGTATCTCGACCGGATCACCAACATTGTCGACGAGGGGGTCGATGTCGCAATCCGGATCGGCCACTTACCAGACTCGAGCCTCAGCGCCACGCGGGTTGGCGAGACACGCCGCGTGGTCTGCGGCACGCCGGAATATTTCGAGCAGCATGGAACTCCAAATTCACCAGCCGACCTTGCACAACACAGGTTGATCGCCCCCACTAGTGCCTGGGCAAGCCTCGAATGGCGTTTCGGCAAGCAGACAAAAACACATATCCGGGTTCAACCGCGGCTATTCTGCAATACCTATCAGGGGGTCATCGAAGCTGCACGACAGGGCTGGGGGCTCACTCGCGTTCTGTCTTATCAGATCGCACCATATCTCATCCGGGGCGAATTGATGACAGTGTTGCCAGAGTTTGAGGAAGAGCCGCTTCCTATTCACGTCATTCATCCTGAGGGTAGGCGCAGCTCCGCCAAGGTGCGGGCCTTCGTCGAACTTGCCGTGGAGCGCTTACGGGCAAACCGGCACATCAACTGACGACTTAAACTGATTATTGGTTGCTGGGCGTGAACGGAATGCTGGCAACACATCTAAGCCCAATTGGAGGGCGCTAGAAGAAACGGAATTGCCGATAGTGCTCAAATATGGGAAATGCAGCACCTGTTTGAATAGAGTGAGAAATTTAGAAAGCTACGCTTCAAATAGATGGTAATGAAATAGGCCGCTGTTCATCTAACCGTCGGCTCTGCACGCCAACGGCGTTCTATGCAGTTACACAGGTACATGACCGAGCCGCAGGTAAAAACCATATCCAAATAGACTGTCGACGTGGAGACGAGGCTCAAGCCTCGATCTTCACGCGACGGCCTTGCTAGCGTTTCAACTTTGGCAGGAGCTCCCAATCGACAGACAATAACTTTTGCTTAGATCGACGCTCAATCTGCCCGACATTTGAGTGGGAGCTCCGTCCTACTCGTCATCATCGTCATCTTCGTGATAGCGGTGATGTTCGTACGCATCGCCGCCGCCAAACCCCCAAGAAAAACTCAGCGCAGGCGGCTGATAATACCGACGCTGTTGATAGTATCCTTGCTGTGCATAGTTGGGTGCGGCTACCGGGTGGCAATCGTCGCCGTCTCGGTCACATTCAAAATATCTACACTGATCGCCGTCGTCATCGCATTGAAGAAAAAGTTGATCAGCTCTGGCTTGACTGGAACTCATGGCAAACGTTGTGCTTCCAATGAGTCCGATTGCAACAATCCAGACATAGCGGCCTGGCCTATTCATAATGGTCCGCGTCATCGACAAGATCGTCGTCGCTGAAAGACGGATAACAATAGAAATCAATCAACACGAGCTACGTGACCTTCTAGTGCCTGCGGCAGAAGCACAACTCGTCGCTACCATCCAAACAGATCAGCCCCACACCATCGCAAGGGCGTTTCAATTGAAGCGGTGTGGAAACGGCAAGAAGCTCATCATCGGACAGATCAAAGACGACGACAGGCCTCGGGCCGATCCATCTCTTGTCAAAGCGATCGCTCGCGCTCACGTCTGGTTTGAGGATCTGAAAACTGGCCAGAGCTACAAAGAGATCGCTTCTCGCTGTGGGATAGATGAGCGCTTAGTCGCTCGCACAATCCGGCTTGCGTTTCTGGCACCCGATATCACGAAGGCCATCCTTACCGGCAATGAGCCTTCAGGACTCACTTCCCAAAAGCTCATTAGAATCTCCAAGCTGCCTGCCGACTGGAATGCACAGCGCGAAGTGCTCGGGTTCATCTAGAAGTCCACTCGAATCTGCCTGCACCAACAAGGCCGCGCTCCACGCGGGCTTCATCCGTCGCGCAAAGTTCCAGACCAAAAGGGCCGGATAGGTGCAGCATCGCCGTGCATCATTGAGCATCGAATAAAGCTGGAGCGGTCTTGTTGTGAGGCCCACAGAGAACAGGCTCGAGAAGTGCGTAAGAAGCACCTCTACAGAGAGACATTGCAGGCCAATGTGATGCACATATGCGCCGCAAGCCCCCGCAAAGGCGGAGACTTATGCGATCGGCCAAGCGGTCATGAAGTAGCTGGTGATTGATTGGTGGAGCCAGACGGAATCGAACCGACGACCTCTTGCATGCCATGCAAGCGCTCTCCCAACTGAGCTATGGCCCCACTGATATCAAGCGGGAGGCTTGGGCGCTCCCCGCGTCTTGCGTCGGCGCGGCGGTCGAGCCGCCCCGCGCAATGGAGGCGGAACTTAGA
>TARA_R110000868_G_scaffold35458_5_pt1 | contig 11275 bp, 12 predicted proteins | sample TARA_R110000868 | Tara Oceans TARA_R110000868 (sample SAMEA4397489) | marine metagenome | biome: Polar Biome; feature: [SRF] surface water layer (ENVO:00010504); material: water (ENVO:00002006), including particulate matter (ENVO:01000060) such as... | depth 5 m | reverse complement strand
CCCCCGCCGTAATGACCAAGTCCTTAGCAAAGCTTCAGCACCCCATTTCGATTGTCTTCTCGGTAATGAAGAGCAAGCCGAAACCTATTGATGTCACTCCTACCAGTAGGTTGGTTTGGCGCAGGTATATTGATTGCGATGGTGTCGAGCGCGACCTTCCCGCCAACGCCCTTGTTACGAGCCGAGGTGAGACAAAGTCTGCTTCGAAAAAACATCATTATGCTCTTATGTGCTTTTCTGCTGAGCCGTTAGCTCTGATACGCGGAATACCATTTGACCCGACCGCCTATCGAAACGTCGGCGGAAATGGTGCAGCAGTTGGCGCATCTCAGGTAACCGCGATGGTACGGCGCACAGGCTCGCCGTCAACGATTACTGACTATGAGGCAAACCTGCAGGCCAAGCTCACAGGTAGTTATTGGGTTCGCCTCTCTGACCCTGTTCTTCTGTCTGCAGAGGATTCTGAGATGCTTGAACAGTTTGTGCCCGCAGGTGTCAAGGCATGGCTAAACTACGCTTCGCGAATTCGGCATAGACCTAGAAGCTCGCCAAACTATTGTCTTCAACAAGCACAACTGCCTATCTGACGTGACACTCGCTGCAAGCCTGCGCTACTTTAACTAATAATGTGAAGCCCGAAAGTATGCGCCGTGGACACAAATTCCTCGAACTTGATTAACGAACTGAGACGAGCCGGACTCAGCCGTGAAGCGATTGATGCCGCCTGGCCGAATTGGTGGAGCGACGAAGTCGCAGCAAGTGAGTCTGGGCGGGCAGAACTTCGATTTGTTCTTGCGCGCAAGCTAGGTCTTGCGCCCAAGTCTCTGCTTGGGGAACGCATAGAGTTTGTTTGGAAAGACAGAGCGCGCTTCAAAAATCTAACAAACCAAGATTCGGTTCAACAGGATATTCTCAGCTCCTTCGGTGTTGCTGTAGGCCGATTGCTGCTGCGCGGGGCGCATATAGGGGCTGGCTTTTCAAATTTGGCGGCAATGACACTACGTGACGCGATACTTCAGCACTCTCAGTATGTCGACCTCAAACAACTGCTTTCGGCATGTTGGGGATTAGGCGTGCCCGTTATTCAACTAAGAGTATTTCCATTAGCCGCGAAATCAGCACACGCTATGGTCATTGAACTAAACGGACGGTGTGCAATTATTCTCGGGCGTGATTCAAACTATCCTGCCGTTACCGCGTTTACACTTGCACACGAAATTGGACATATCGCGCACAGGCATTTGGATGGAGCGTTGGCATTGGTTGACGCCGAAGATCCAGCAAAAGCGAACGAGCAAGATTCCCAAGAGTTAGAAGCTGATGCATTTGGACTGACTCTGTTAACCGGTTCTGCAAACCCCGTCATCTCTACCAACGTTGACGAATTCAACTCCCCAACACTTGCAGCTGCCTCTCTTAGGGCAGCTGCCGAGTATCGCATTGAGCCCGGGACGCTGGCACTTTGCTTGGCCTATCGTAAAAAAAATTGGCCCGTCGCCATGTCAGCCCTTCGTTTTATCTACCCCGATGCGAAGCCTGTTTGGTCTGAGATAAACGGGATAGCTAAATCAATGATTGATTGGGAAAGTGTAGGAGCCGAGGGATCAGAGTTTCTCCAGAATCTTATGGGCATTGAAGATGTCTGAGGGAATATATCTCGATAACGACGTCTTGCTAAAAATGAGCCTTTATAAAATGGGCGCTGCGTTGCTTGCAGCAACTACACTCAATGAAACACCTCCAGCCATTCTTAGAGTGGCCAAATATTCACTTCGTAAGCGGATGGAACGTGCCTGCCAAACTGCTGAATCGGATGGCTTGCGTCTAGCGCTTGAGAATACCATTGCGAGCATGCGAGCCCTCGAGCCGAACGCGCGTGAACTGGACATTGCCGCTGAGCTCGAACAGCAAGCAACAATCTTGGGTTTGGAATTTGATGTCGGCGAAAGCCAACTCATTGCGATGCTGCTTGAAAGAGGCGCGGAGCTGCTAATATCGGGCGACAAGAGAGCAATTCGAGCGCTTGAGCAAATTGAGCAAGATTCTGTCGGCCGCCGCATTGCGTGCTTGGAGCAACTAATTGCGACAATGGTAAGCAAATTTGGATTGGAAATGCTGAGAAAGAACGTCTGTGCTGCAATGCAGGTAGACCGCGCATTAACGGCCGCTTTTTCCTGCTCTAGTAAAGACTTTGGCGCGGGCACATTGATGGAAGGCCTAGAAAGCTACATAGCTGACCTGCGAAAAGCTTCTCCTAGTGTACTTATTTCCAACTCCGATCTATCACCGATAATTTCGTAAAAAAACAGCGTACGGTCGGCGGAGTTCCGCAACGAGACTAATTTCACGCTCAACAGGATCTTGATCGTTTAGACGTGCTGGCTGCTCCAACAACTCAAGACAAGCTTTATCGACTCTACCGCTGATATACTTGCTGCCAATTCTTCCAGTACTTGGGCCAACCGGAACACGTGTTTGATCCAACGGCAACATGAATTTTTCTGTATGCAATTTATCAATCACTAACGCAAAACGGGACCCTCGAACCTGTATTTCATCAGGAATAATTTCCCACTTAATTCCATCGGCGGAGAACTCTGCGGCGCAGAGAGGTTCGGCAAAGTGATTTGAATTCATTTGCTCCATTACAAGGTGAATAGTCTTTCCGTTCGCTGCAAATGATTGTGCAAATGGCTGGACCATAGAGCTCGGATGGCAAGTGTTTCCGCCATACCCCCACATTGCATAACCAGCGTCGTCAATTTCCTTAGACTTCCGTTGAATGATATTGGCTAAATCCTCGCTAGCATGCGTCCCAATCTTCATAAACAAAATGCCGGACCCGGGCTGAATGATCTTGTTCATTTGGTTTCCTCTAGAAGTTCTAGGCTGTATTCTTCATCGGGGGCTTTGCCGTAGTCCGGCTTCTTTTTCTCGCGCACGTATTTGACACGAGGTTCCTGAGATTTTCCGTAGAAGTTTGCTAATCGATCTGCGCTCGTCGGTTGGCTCGCGTGCTGCAATAACTTATTATTAGGAAGGGAGCTAACAAAGAGATTGCAGGATTTCAAATCAGGTGCGTCATCTAAATGATATCCGTGAAGCTTCCGCTGCATCCGCGAAACATAAAAGCCCTTTCCGGATGCGAATGTCTGGACATTGCCCAACACTTCCTTTGGCCAACTCAATTCATCGTCGTCAGCGATAACAATCATGCCATCACCCGTTCCGTGTATTGCCTCAACTCCTCTCTCGACGAATACGTTGACGCTCTCACCGCCGTTAGATGCACCCCAAGGCGGGTTAGTGTAAAAGCAATCGTATTTTGACCTAGCTGGGAAAGCGTCTAGACAGTTGTAGAGTTCTGCGTCCAAATTTTCTAGGCGCTCACTGTCAGCAAACCTTCTCACGGCCTGAACTGTTCTTTCATCGAAATCGAAGACCGTGATCTTAGTTGGCCCGAAACTCAAAACCTCTCGAGCCATTAGATAAGCGACGCAGACACTTACCGCATCACCGTCACCGATAAATGCCAAACGCTTGCCGTCCGCCCAATCAGCAACGATTTCACTTTGAAAAACCATATCCCCGGTTTTCATATGAATTTGATCGAAATCTCTAAGGGGGCGCGGCCGATTTTGAACCACGTCGGAAACCGCGTTTACCGCAGCGCGTAGGTCTAATTGCATAATGGGTCAACCTTCAACGTCGATTAAAAAAGGGATCGAAATACATCGCACACCACACGCACTCAAAACTTAATACTCCACATACGGATGAGAATATACGGAGTGTTCAATTCAAACTCTCTAGGTATAAAGAATACTTTGCAAGAATCGCTTGTTTGAACGAAAGGCGAACTCGCAAATTGAAAATTCTGCATCACGTTAGTCGGCTACTCTAGTCGATCAATCGTTCTGTGCTCCGACGATGTTGCAAAATAGTCCGCATGCTTTGAATCCCCCGTGATCAGTAACACGGGGGGCTCAAAATACATCCCAGCCCGGATGTTCGCTTTGGCCCCGACTTTCCCTACAAACTCCCCCTTCCCGTCGCAGGCGGGCCTTGAGGGCCGCAGCGCGGCTTGAAAGGCATGCCGAGCCTCTGCCGGTGCGTCCGGGCCGGGTCAAGGCTGGCGAAGCCACGCCGCGAAGCGGCGCTTGGCCTTGACGCGGTCCGGTCGCGCTGGCCCTCGCTTTCTAACTTGCCTCTCAGAGCCTTACAGAAGCCCGCTGACGCGATTTGATAGGACATGGCGCGTCCTATACACTCCGGGGCATGGAACGATTCGCATACAGCGTCAGAGAGCTTGTCGACAAACTCGTCCCCGAGGCGGATGAGGGCGAGAAGCTTCGCCTCATCCGCCAGATCAGGCATTGGACCAATGCCGACCTTCTGACACCTCAGGGCAAGAAACACACTGGCACGGGCGTTAGCCGCCAATACGGGCCCGACGAAGTACGCAAGGCCGCAATCCTTCGCGAGCTTGGACGCTTCGGGATGACGGTCACGCAGCTTGAAGGGATGGGGGAGTATCTGGACGGGCTTGCTGACGATCCTTCGTGGCGCGACGCTATTACTGGCAAACGCCCTGTCTATCTTGAGTTGTTTTCGACGCCGGACGATGAAGAGCAGACATGGCGGGTCGCTCGCGACGAGCCGGACCTTAAGCAATTGCACCCAGATGCAAAGCCGCCCCGTGTAAGGATCGGCACGACGCAGACCACAGGCGCGTCCTATACGAGCGCACTTGTCCTAAGTCTAAACCGTATCTTCGCGCGCTTAAGCGTCTGAAGAATTTGACCATTAAGGACATAGAGCGTCCTTTATCTTAAGAGAAAGACTTAAGTCCTATGAGTACCGCGACCGACCGCTCAAAGAGCCTGCCTCAACTGCTCCTACATGGCCTCGATAGCCTGTATGCTTGCTACTATTACGACCTTGTCAGTTCGAAGCTCGACTTCGATGAGCTGGAATACCGCAAGCAGCTCGCCAAAGATCGAGAGACCAGCAAGGCCTACTTCCAGTTTGGTGAAGAACGCATTCAGGTCATGCCGGGCGGGCAGAAGTTCTATAAATACGTTTTGTCCAATCGAGACTTTAAAATCTCGATTGCCGAGCGGATGCAGCCCTCGGTTAAAGTTCAGTTCTTTAGTGAAGCCCTTTGGCGCGACGGTGCGCGTGCGCTACATGATCGTGTCATCGCATGCCTTAAGGCAGTAGGCGCGGCGGCACTAAAGTCTGAGCAGGTGAACCGCGCAGATTGGGCGTTTGATTTTAAACTGTCCGTTGTTGACTTTCATGAGGATTGCTTCGTCTCCCGCGCGCGCAAGAATAATAAATGGCGAGATAGGCAAAAGGTCCAAACTTTCGGGTTTGGCGTCAGTGATACTGTTGTTCGTGTCTATGACAAGGTCGCGGAAATTGAGCAAGCCAGCGACAAGGCTTGGTTCTACGATCTATGGGGACAGAAGGCAGATGTCTGGCGTGTAGAGTTCCAAGTCAGGAGCGAAAGGCTTAAGAAAGCCGCTATAAGGACAATGCAGGACCTTGAGGATTTTCAGGGTGATTTGCTTAAGCAGCTCGCTTTAACGCATACCACCTTGCGAAGGCCAAACGACGACACCAACCGAGCGCGCTGGCCCTTGCACCCACTGTGGAAGTCTTTAGTCGCCGCTATAGACGCAATGCCGCAATTTGGTCTTTGCCGCCACTATGACCCGACCAATTCCCTTGAGTATCGCTATAGGAAAAACAGCCAAGGGATTTACGGCTATCTAAAGAACTTGGCCGCGCTTACTTCGCTCCGGTATCCGAGCAAAAGCATCCTCACGCTTGATGAAATTCTAAAGGAATTGCCTAAAGCAATTGGGCCTTTTCATTCTCCGACCCTATGGCAAGCGAAAGTCGAGGAACGCCTCCGCAAGTACGAGGTCGGCCAATGATAAAGGACAGGGACACCGAACTTTACGTGCAAAGCGATTTGCCAGAGACTCCAGAGATTACATCGGAGGAACTCGCATTAATCGAGACCTATATGCGCGCTCTTGTGTCCAAGATTTGTAACGCCGAGGCCGCTAACGACAACGACGAAGGCATGAGCTGACGCCATGCCGATTCAGTAGGAGGGCGTCATGAAAAAAAGCGCAGTTGTATACGCAAGGGTCTCCACGACCCGACAGGCAGATCACGACCTTTCAATACCGGATCAAATCGCGCACGCTGAACGCTATTGCAAAGAACGTGGCTGGGAGATTGTCGGCAATTATATTGATGCAGGTGCGTCGGCACGAAGCGACAAGCGGCCTGAATTTAAGCGCATGGTTGGCGATATTGAGGCTGGCATCGTGGGCGCAGATTTTATTCTCGTTCATAGCTATTCGCGCTTCTTCCGAGATTCATTCGGTTTTGAATCCTATGCTCGCCAGCTTGAAAAACACAAAGTGCAAATCGTCTCCATGACGCAGGAAGTGGGTGACGGACCCCAAGGTCGCTTCTTCCGCCAATTTGCAAATATGAGCGACGAGTATGCGAGCGCGGAAACTTCCAAGCATGTTTCACGCTCGATGAATGAGAACGCACGGCGCGGCTTCTGGAATGGATCGATCCCGCCCTTTGGCTACCGCACCTATGTTGCGGAATGGGCAGGTGCTAAAGCCAAAAAGAAACTTGAGATTGAACCCAATGAAGCGGAGATCGTTAAGTTGATCTTCAAGCTCTATGTCCACGGCGACGGCAAGAGCGGGCCGCTTGGGATCAAGAATACGGTCTCATATCTCGCTGAAAGGGGCCTAAAGCAGCGCAACAGCAAACCCTTTAGATTGCAAGCCATTCAGCAAATCTTGCGGCGCAGCGACTACATCGGCACTCACTACTTCAACCGCCGTGGTAGTCAGACACGAGAACTTAAAGCGCGCGAAGACTGGATCGAAATGCCGGTTCCGGTCATCGTCGACGAAGAGCTCTTTCATGCGGCGCAGGCGCAGCTTGATGCTCGCAATCCGAAGATGAATCCGCCGCGTTTCTCAAACAGTCCAGTCCTTCTGAGTGGCATCGCGCATTGCGGTAAATGCGGAGCTCCGATGAAGCTCCGAACGGGCAAGTATGGGAAATACCGCTACTACACCTGCTCTAAACAGGTGGACCTTGGCAAGACGGCTTGCGCTGGAATCTCAATCCCTGAGGGTAAGCTCGACGATCTTGTGATCGACAATCTATGCGACCGCGTTCTAAAGCCATCACGCCTGAAGGGTGTTGTTGGTGCTCTTACAGCCCGCAATTCAGGCCGCCATGCGCGAATTCAGGCTGAGATGAAGGAACTGCGGAAAAAGCAGCGTGAACTTCAGCGTCAATTGGAAACGCTTGTGGACGTCATGGAGAAGGGCGGCCTTGGGGCCGCAAGAACCCTTCAGGCGCGCTTTGCCAAGCGGCAGGGGGAGTATGACGAGATTATCCGGTTGATCTCCCTGAAAGAGCGGGAACTCAACCTGCCGGTCGCTGAGGTGACCCAGAAGCGTCTTAACGCCTTCTCAGAAGCCATGACGGAACAATTGCGCGACGCGAGCAGCCCGAGCTTCCGCCGATCCTATGTGCGGCTTTTTCTGAGCAAAGTCACTGTGGAAGAGAAGGGTATTCAGATTGCGGGCCTAAAGGCCGTGCTCGCACAACAGCTTCAAACTGACAAACCAGTCGCGCCGTCTATGGTACCCACTTTTATGGATGGTTGGTGCCCCCGACAAGATTCGAACTCGTGACCCCCTGATTACAAATCGCGGGCACGGGTATATCTCTCCCTATCAAATTGAAGCATATTTGAGAGGAAAGTCTTTGATTTTTATAGCATAATTGGCTATTGTTGGGCAATGTTAATAACGAGGGATAACAGGCCAAAACAGGCCTAGTCTGTTACCCCCGTGTTACCCCAAGAGGGCGGCAATCTTGCCTAAGCTCAAATTGACGGCTGCCGCCGTAGAGCGTTTGAAGGTCGAACGCGGTAGCCGTGTAGATTATTTCGATGCCGCCCTTGCGGGGCTCTCTTTGAGAGTTGCAGGCCCTACGGGATCGCGAGACGGATGCGTCAAGACTTGGTCCGTCCTATATCGCGTTGCGGGGCAGCAGAAGGTCCGCAGGCTTACGATTGGGTCGACGGCGCTCTATTCACTTGCTCAGGCAAGGGAGCGAGCTTCAGAGGTTATCCGAGCGGCAGCGGCGGGCAGAGACCCTGCAGCGGAGAAGCAGGATGAGCGGTCTCGCAAACCCGACACGATTGAAAATCTTGTCGAAGACTTTGTTGCGAAGCACCTCAAGAAGAAAAATCGTTCCGACAGCTATGTGAGTGGCACGGAAAGCACCTTCGCGAACCACGTGATCCCTCGATGGCGAGGTCGAGATATCAAGTCAATCACTCGGCGAGATGTGGCCGAGCTGTTAGATGAGATAGCGTCTGCGACAGTGACGAGTGGACGTCGAGAGAAGGGCGTGGGGATTGGTGGGCCGATTGCCGCCAACAGAACGCTAGCGGCAATTCGTAAGATGTTCAATTGGGCTCTGCAGCGGGGCATTATCGAGACAACCCCTATTGTGCGGTTTGAATTGCCGGGTTCTGAGAACCGTCGGGAGCGGACGCTGTCTGCCGATGAGATCCGTGAGCTATGGCCTATGCTGACAAAAATGGGATACCCGTTCGGCACATTTTTGCAAATGGCACTTTTGACCGGGCAGCGACGCGATGAGGTCGCCGGTATGCGATGGAGCCATATCGATCTTGAGGAAAAGATTTGGACTATTCCAAGTGAGGGGACAAAGGCCGGTCGTACACAGGTGGTGCCTCTTTCGGATTTGGCACTGTCGATATTGCACGCTGCCCCGCAGCTAGGGACTTGTGTGTTCACAACAACTGGTGACAAGCCAATATCCGGCTATTCAAAGTCCAAAGCTCGCCTTGATGCGCTCATATTAAAGGAGCGAGAGAAGGCGATGGCTGATGGGGACAATGCAGCGCTTACATTCCCCCATTGGACTATTCATGACCTGCGCCGAACAGTTGCGACTAACCTCGGTCGCCTTGGCGTTTCTCGCTTCATCATTGAGCGCATTTTGAATCACGCAGATCGTAGCGTGACGGGCATTTATGATCGACATGAGTATCTGAACGAGAAGCGGCGAGCGTTGGCTATGTGGGCAGATTATTTGAGACAGTTGGAACTATGAGTATGATGACGAATACGAATTCAACCGAAGTTGTGATGTTGGGGGCGCACTCGAAGGCTGTCGAGGAGCAGAACAAGCAGCGCGCGATAGACCGGCTTGTGGAAGCCGGTTTCAAGAGAACGCTTGTTTCTGATGCGTTAGAGGGAGTTAGCCCTTCAACAACAAATCTGTCGATTCAGATTTTAAAAAAGGCAGATCAAGTTAGCCCAGCGTTATTGAGATACAGCGCGGCGGTCATGATGGCTGCGTATTATAACAATAAAAAACGTATGCCGATTGAGCTCGTGAACTTGGTTGTTGTTGCGTTGAAAGTGGAAAAATTCAACAAGCGGGAAACGAAGTCTCTCAATGAGCAAAAGGAACTGGTTCGTTTCATTGTCGTTTACCCGAATGCTTCTTTGACGGCCGCTGGCGTGTACTTGGGTAAGCTCTTTGAGCGCCCGAAAGTGCACGTTGAGACAATTAAAAGCTGGTGTCGAGTGGTGGGTGTTGAAGAGATTTTGAGCCGCATCTCGACAGGCAATTATAAAACAAATGCCATTGTGGTGAAAAGGAACTGTAGGCGGAAGCGCATGTATTTAGGTTTGACGGATCGGAAAAAGAAGCCATCAAAGCGCGGAATATATGCATTTCTGCAGAATGAAAAATAAAAACGTTCAGTTAAAATATCGTTCAGTGAACATTATTACTATGAATGATTTTGTCTATTAAGCGCGCTCGAGAGGCTGAATCAGAAACTGTCAAGGATCACGTGGTCAAACTATCCCGACCTCGCTTGACGGAGATGAAATCATGAAAATGATTGCAGCTAGGCAGGTGCGTATGCGCATCGGCAATATCTCAGATATGACTTTGTACCGCTGGCTTAATGATCCGCGGTTAAGCTTCCCAAAACCTATCGTCATTCAGAATCGTCGATATTGGCGCGAAGAAGACGTGGATCGTTGGTTGAGCGAGCGTGCTCTCATTTCAATCAAGGGGAGCGTGTGATGAACGAATTTATTGCTCAACCCGCTAATATTCAAAAATGGAATCGCCTGCAGCGTCGGTCAAATAAGCGATGGCTTGTAAATGGTCTATTGCCGTATCCCGGTGTGATCGGTATGTCCGGGCACCCGAAGACGGGCAAAACTTTCTGTGGACTTGGCCTTTCCGCACATATTGCATCGGGCACTGCATACAGGGGTAGGGAGGTCACTAAAGGTGCCGTTGTGTATGTAATGGCTGAAGGCGGTGAAGCTGCGCAAGACCGCAAGGAGGCAATCCGCATCGATATGTTCGGTGGGGAGGACGTCGACCTCCCGATTTATCTGATCACCACACCGGTGGACATTAACAATGATCATCAGACTGTGATTCAGATTATTGGACAGGAGTTGGGCGACGTTATGCCCGTTGCAGTGTTTGTTGATACGCTCAATGCCACGCTTTTTGGCTCTGAAAATAATGATGAGGATATGAGCGGCTATATGAGGGGGCTTCATGCGATCAAAGCAGCCTTCAATTGCTCAGTTATCGTCGTGCACCATCTGGCAAAGAAAGAGTCCTCAGGCGGACGAGGGCATGGCTCATTCTTGGGAGCGCTGGATACGTTGCTTGTTATCAAAGAGACAGCGACCGGCAACTTCACATTGACGGTGTCGATGATGAAAGATGGAGCGAAGGGGGCAATCCTTACCAATCGCCTCAAGACTGTGATTATTGGGCAAGATGATGAAGGCGAGGACATCACCTCCTGTGTAGTCGTTGACCCCAATCCCGGAGGGGGGGTAGCCCTCACTAGCAAGAGCCGCGCGTCTCAGGCTTTAGCTGTCTTGGTTGAACTTGTTGAGAAGCAAGGGAAACAGCCGCCTAAGGGCCTTGCCTTTCCTAAAGGGACAAGGGTTGTAACTGAGCAGATGTGGAGGGTTGCCTGCAAGGCCCGCAAAATTGGTGAGCCAAACTCAGAAGACACTGCCAAAACAGCCCGGCTCCGTGCTCGCAATGCACTTTTCAAGCGGGGCCTTGTCGTCAGGGTCGACGAATACGTCTACGTGGCACCCGACAAAGAGTAAGTAGTTTAGGG
>TARA_R110000868_G_scaffold30340_3_pt1 | contig 11275 bp, 22 predicted proteins | sample TARA_R110000868 | Tara Oceans TARA_R110000868 (sample SAMEA4397489) | marine metagenome | biome: Polar Biome; feature: [SRF] surface water layer (ENVO:00010504); material: water (ENVO:00002006), including particulate matter (ENVO:01000060) such as... | depth 5 m | reverse complement strand
CAACGTACAAACGAAAGGCAGTTTATTACAAGCCACAACAAGGTACAAACGAATCTTTATGGGTAACGCTATGATGCCGAACGGAAGCACAGTGTGGAAACATAGTGTACACGACTATGCCTACCCAATAACGGGTTTACATTGTTGAGATTTAATCTTAAAAATAACCCCCACCCCAAAGTAGGTAGGGGGGACAGTTTGATGAGTTTTTGATTTGCAAATTGATATTATACCCTACCCTCATATACACATTTTACACTTCAGCTAAAGATTTAGTTAATAGCAACACTTTTCTTCAGGAGTATTGTCATTATGAAAAATAATTACTTACTTAGCGGTCACTAAACTATTCACATGACCATAGGGGAATTACGAAAGGCGTTAGAATCCATAGATGACGATACTGTTATTGTTGGTGTTTTTATTGACAAGGAGGCTGATGTCATCATACAGGGGGATTCTATTGAGTTTGTTATTGGGACTGAACATTCGACTGATTCTGTTATAATGGGTATATCTTCTTATCTTGATGATATTGTTTCTGAAACTTGTGCGGGGACTGCTATCAATTAATAAATCAATTTTATGTATAGAGTGGAGGGGGCATACGTGAGACATCTTATTAAGGCTTGGGCGAAAAGGTTTGGCATTGATGATTGGGATATACGTACAGAGAAGATAACCCCTGGTCAGATAGAGTATAATGGAGAGGATTACTTTATTGGTGTGGAGAGGGATTTTGGCAGCAGGACTGCTATCATATATCACGACATACCATTGTGTGAGGAATCGATAATTCACGAGCTGCTACATATTGTTTTCCCAGAGCCTAATCCAGACGAAACACACATGGATTATGAGCGATGGATAACTGAGGCGGCACAAAATATAAATAAAAATGAATCAACAGCAACACGTAGAAAGAGTACTAAAAAGATGCTTTGAAGTTTACCCACCCAATGGCAAAGAGCATCGCAAGTTTTTAAAGAACCTTGTCAAGCAGGGCAGTATGCATGAGGGTATGGCTAGGATTATAACCGAGATAATTGAGAACGAGAACTGCGTATACATAGTAAAGAAGGATGGTACGCTTAAAATATTAAACTGAAATAATAACCAAAATCAATAAAAATGAAAGAGGTACAATACGAGGGTTACTGCGTTAAGTGTAAGGAAAAGCGAGCCATGCTAGATTCAGAGGTTGTGGTAATGAAGAATGGCAGGAGTGCTGCCAAGGGAAAGTGTGAGGTATGTGATTGCGGAATGTTCAAGATTCTTGGAAAGGCTGAAGTTGAGAATCTTTAGTTTTGAAAATTGAAATTAAAATAGAGTAGCTATTTATGGCGGCCTACCTCTTATTCATGGGGTAGGTCGTTTTTTCTTCAAAAAGGAGGAGGATAAACCCTTAAGATATTAGAATGGAAGTGACGCTAAGACCTGACGAAATCACTATTTGTGAGATGATTGGTAGAATGAGAACATTGATAGCAAGAAACGCTGGTGTAAAGGATGCTAAAATCGGAATCCATGACGGCATGAGTGCTGATGTTGACGGGGTAATTGCTGAGTATGCCTTTGCCAAGAAATTCAATGTCTTCCCAGATATAGGTTTATCACCGAGAAGTGGAAGTTACGATGGTGTGTATAAGAATTACAGGTACGACATAAAGTCTACGAGGTACAAAACTGGGAAGTTATTATCCACGCTAAAGGTTAATCCAGATGTTGATATGTATATACTCGCTATAATTGAGGATTATACGGTAACATTTGCTGGATGGGTTTTGAAGGGCGAGCTTATACAGGAGTCCAACATAAAGGATTTAGGGCATGGCAAGGGGTATTGTTTAAGTCAAAAAGAATTAAGACCACTATGAAAGCATATATCCCAACGCTTGAAGGCGATGAAGCAGAAGAGTTCATCCGCAAGGCAGACGAGAACGTAAGGTTAATGCGACAGAGGCGTTGCAACAGCCACGTATGGCGCAAGGACTACCTTAACGGTGGTAAGAAGTGTCAGGTATGTGGGAAGACAAAAGAAGAACAAGAACGAAACAAAGACGTAGAACCATGAAAGCGATATCCATAGATCCAAGTCTTAGTAATACGTGTCTTACGGCTTTTGAATTTTTGGGTGACAGGCTCATTGTCATTGATTCAATAACCATAACAACTGAGAAGAACCCCAATAAGAGTATAAGGGCGGCTTCTGACCTTATTGAGAGGTGTGTTGACCTGTACAGAGGTTCTAAACAGTTCATAGAGCGTTATAGTCCAGACATAATATTCGCAGAGACACCGAGTGGTAGCCAAAGTGCGAATGGGATGAAGAACTATGGTGTCAGTTGCTTTCTGTTAGGATCGCTTCCAGATAGATGCCTAGAGGTAACTCCTCATGAGGTCAAGATGGCGAGTGTGGGAAAGAAGAACGCAAGCAAGAAAGAGATGATTGAGTGGGCGTACGATATGCACCCAGAGGCTCCATGGTTTATTAGGAATGACTTCCCATTGATGAAGCAGGAGCATATGGCTGATTCGATAGGAGTAATGTATGCGGGAATGCGAACAAAGGAATTTGAATGGTTAAGTAAAGTAAGATGAAAAAGAAATACAGAATGCATTACTATGGCGTATTAGCTACGTACAATCCATATGACGGTACATGGTATGCCTTCCATAAAAGTGATGTATTTTCATACTTCACGGAAAGGGACAATATAGTGACTGGACTTGGTGAGGATGCCTTGTCTGCAATAAACGACTACCTATCGAAGAAAATAGCTATAGGTCTCTCTTAGGCTGCTTCTTCTTACAGCCTTTGCCCCTGGCTCTCTTATCTCCTGGCATATCTTTGGAAGACCCTCTATTTACGGATTGGGGCTTTTTTACTACCCCGTTCTTTGTGTGTGACATATCCATTCCGTCACCCTTCTTTACGATACCCTTCTTTATGGCCTTGCTTCTTTCCTTGTTACGATTAGAACGTTTTTTCCTCTGCTCCTTTGATGATTGGAACTTACTGTATTCTTTTTTGTAGTTACGCTTTGCCATATAACAAAGATACGGTATATTTGGAGAATGGAGAGCAACACAAGTAGACAGATATTCGAGGACCTTGTATCCTCAGACATTAAGGGGAAGCAGGAGTACGGTGTAACCGTAGATAGAGAGGACTACTCCAAGGAGGAGTGGCTTCAACACGCATACGAGGAAGTTCTTGATACCGCTAAGTATCTGAAGAGAGCTTTGGCTACGTCAGGGACAACATCACCTATCAAGGCTGCGGTAGACATCCTACTTGAAGTAGATGCTGGTTTGAATACGGAGATAGGTATTGAGGCAACAACAGCCGAGAGAATGGCGTTCAAGAAGGTATCTATACTGATATTTGAAAGATGTAAGAAGATAGACCCTGAGAGATTCGCTATTCCCAACCAGCTTCTAGGGCCGTAAGAAGTATAACAAGCCTGTCGTAGTACGGCATATATCCCTTATTACCAGAATTTTCCTCAAGTATCTTAATGTGAGAGGATATCATATTACCAACATTTTGGACTTTAGACTCCTTGTTCAATTGAATGCTCTGTTCATAATTTATGAACGGCAGTAGTCTTTGCTTTAATTCTTTAAAGTTCTTTGGCTTATCCATTGTATGTAAATATCATTTTGTCTCTGAATCCTCTTCTTGTGTTCACAAATTTAGGCAGGGAGCATACGAGTTTGTAGTTATGCATTGTAAGGAGTCTTATGATAGGCTCATTGTCGCTTACCACTTCAGCGTATACGTTTCTCCAACCATGCTCAAGAAGAAAGTATTCCATAAGCATTGATCCCACGCCCATTCTTGTCCACTTATGTGACACGCACATTGACACTTCCATATTGTGAATGTTACTGAACATGCTTCCTTGAACACCAATTATAACACCAACTATTTCTCCGCCTATCATCGCAACATATACGTGAAAGTTAGGGGATAGAACAACCTTTGATATGACCCCATCAGCATCTACCCTGTCTATCATCATCATGTCAGATGTTTCAGCGCATAGCTTTACAAGTTCTTCGATCTCATAGCCATCCGTTACATTTGCTTTTCTTATATCCATTTGTAGGTAAAATTATTTGTTGCTAATTTATGAATAGTTTTTACATTGCGTAACAATTTGAAAAACAATTATAAACCACTAACTTTATAAAAATGGAAAAAGAAGGCGCGATTAAAAATGAAGAGTTGATTGAGCTTCGGCACAAGGCACTGGAGGCATCTAAAATTCACTCCCCAAACCTTAACGAAATGCAACGTGTTATAATAGACAGGAATACATCTATATACGTCAAGAAAGACGTGGACCCCGTTGAGGCAAGGAATAGGTTTATCAGAAAAATGAAGGAAAGGGACTTTGATGTAAGGTATAAAAACTATGACATTGGAGATGAGTGATGCATTGAGAATGACACTATTGAAAGAACTCATGTTCGGGAAAGAGATATGGGATCACGAATACCGTAACGAGATATACATGATGTATGATTTCGGTCTAATAAAGGTATATGATCAGAATCTTGAATTTGCGGCCACAACAGAGCTGGGGATAGAAGAGCTTCATAAATTGATAAAACTTTATTTTGTGTTTCTAAATTAATATAGTAAATTTGAAAAGGTTTTAGTTTTCATGTTTGTTTGGTTCATTAAAGCCCCTGTTTAGACGGGGGCTTTTTTCATACATAGGTTTACATAATAAGGAAGCGTGATAGACAGGAAGAAGAAGATATGTAAGGAATGCAGTAAGGAAGATTATATCTGGAGCAAAGGAAGATGTAAGAGATGCGCTTCTAAGTCTTTCAAGAAACCAGGAATATCAAGTAAGGCGAAAGAAAAGATAGACCTTGATACCGAGTTCTATAAGGAGATATGGTCGGAGAGACCGCATTACTGTGAGGAGTGTAATGGGTTTCTTGGTGACAGGTGGGAGCGATATATGTTTTCACACATTTTATCTAAAGGTTCACAACCAAAGCTAAGACACGTAAAGGAGAATATAAATATACTTTGCTTCGACTGCCACCACAAGTGGGAGTTTGGAGACAAAAAAAGTATGGATATATACCCTATAAACGAGCATATAATTGATGTATTAAGGCAAAGTATTTTGTAATTGACTTATTTTCAGTAATTTAGCATTGAAAATAATACAGCTATGAATAAGAAATCATGGAACGTTATCTATTTTAATCGCCCTGACGTACATAAAAACTACGTTTGGAGTGATGGTAAACGTTACTTTGACGGATTCTTGGGTGATGATAATTCAGTGTATAGAAAAACATCAGGAACGCCAGTTAAGGAGCCTGATGCGGTATACTGGACTGAAAGACCAAAGAGTGTGTCAGATGACGATGAATAGGTCTTGAGTCCAACATAAAGGCGTGTAGCCCTCTTCAAATTCTCCAAGTACAAACCCCCTGGAGAGCCAGAACTCATTTCCCTTATTGTCAAGGTCTTCACACATAAATATCTCTATATCTTCACGATCGGCATGAGACATTAAATTAAAAATGGCCCCAGGCTTCATCCAAAGGAAACTTTTTTGTAATATTGCTGTCATGGATACAAATATAACACAAGCTTTCTTTGAAGCAATAGATTATTCTCATGTAAAGCACATTATTCGCTCTAACAGGAGCATAAAAGACCATTGGGGAGGTAAAGCTCCATCAATAGCGGATATAAAGAGAGTGATATCCAACATGTGGATCCGTGTTTCAGAACATGAATACGCAGAGGATTGCGTGAACGGGATAGTTATGATAAAGAACAAACAAAAGGTTAGGATTGATTTCCTTTATCTTTCTTATTCTTTACGAACGGAAGAATCTTTACCAGATACCCTGGAAGATTCTCAGTAAGGGATTGTATCTGAGTTATAATCTTCTTTGATTCTTCAGTAATATCGCACTTGATTACGATTATTTTCTTTAAGTGGTCTATTTTTATTTTCATAATTACAAAAATAATAAATTATAAATCCATCTTCACGTTAAAGGCAGTATGACCACCTATAACTATTCCTACGCCTATCGCTTCTTTCTTTCCGCCTTGCATATACCCCATAGCGTAACTTTTAGAGTCTATCCCACAACCCACCTGCATAGCAAACAATGCAGCGAACTTACCAAAGAACCACTCCACATACATTTGAGTATGGAAGTGACCTGATACCGTTGAAACCATATCTCGTTTTGCTGCTGTTCTTGCGTTGCCACTCTTGTCTCCGTGAATGTATCTAACGTCATCAAAATAGACTTCAGTAACGAAGTTCCACTTTGGAGTCTCTAGCACTTCACTAAACTCTTTAATCCATCTGCTAGGTATGTTTGAAGTCTGCGCCTTACGGATTATTATTCTGTCGTGATTACCCAGTGTGACATCAGCGTTCGGAAATGCCTTGTACCATTTGCCAACCCTTTTAATTGCTAAGTCAAGTTCTGCCTTACCGCCCATTCCATCCGAAAAAGTCTCGTGATAGCTTGAATAGTGGTTATCTATAATATCACCGATCAAAACCACCTTGTTGCAGTTGTACTTTGCGTATGTTTTCTTGCAGAAATTCAAGTAACCATCAAGGCAGAACGGTTCGTGAAGGTCACCAATAACCAACACCCTGTTCTCATCTTTGGTAATGTTTTCAAACGCTGCTAATCTGTTTCCTTTTAACCTTGGTCTTTGTTCCATTCCGCTAATATAAACATTTTTAAAAAAAACAAGGGGCAGTACCCGAAAGCACTACCCCAAGGAGAAAGGAAAGGAACAGTGCAAAGATACTAAATAACATTGTATATTCAATTGTCCATATATCATTGATATATTTCGATTTAGTTTCTGCTAAATTAGCAATATAATCAATTGGTTGCTAATAAAATAACTACCTTTGTGGCAAATCAAAAACTTAATGGCAAAGGGAAAGGCTCCTGAAATTATCATCAAAGGCAATCCTCTACCACCTAAATTCATATGGGAGGGCAAGCCAAAAATGACAAAAGCAGAAGAGACAAAGTGGTGGGCTATTGAACAGGAGCGTTGGGTTGAGGGGTATAATGGAATAAAGGGTCTTCACTATTTCTACCTTACACAGGTAAAAATCAAACAACCTAGAGGGCAACTTATCAATCCGTGGTGGAGAGATGTTGACGAATGGGTTATAGATGAGTATTACGAAGCAACAAGATTAGGGCAGGATCTATGTATATATAAACGAAGGGGTATTGGTCTTTCGGCACTTTTCGGTGCTGGAGTATCTCTTTGGAAGGCACTAACGGAACCTGGCTCAACATCGCTCCTAACATCAAACAATAGAAGTAAGACCGAAAAACTGTTCAATGAAAAAGTAGCAGTAGCTTACGAGAAACTTGACGAATGGATAAAGCCAGAGAAAAAGTCTCAAAGACTTACTGGTTATATGACAATAGATGTAAAGGATAATACTGGTATGACAACTGGGAACAACTCAAACATCTTAGCAAGACAGACAAGCGACTCCAGGAAAGATGCTTCTAACTTTGAATCAGAACGTGCGGCACATGCATTCATTGATGAGTTGTTCCTGCACGACTTTGCATCAGAAGTAAGGCAATCTGTCCAAGCGTGTCTGATGGATGACTTTGAGAAAATAGCACCTGTTGTTTTCGGTGGGTCTGCTGGCATCGTGTCCGAGGCTGGTATAAAGGAAGCTGAGATGATGTGGAAAGAGGCTGCATCTCTTGGAGTAAGAACCGTGTTCATACCTGGTACAATGGGTATAAGTCGTGCGCCAGAGTATGATAAAGATGGAAATCAAACAGGTAGATTCTATGATTTCTGCCCTAATGGATGGTCTGATAAAGAAGGTGCAAGGGAGTGGATAGACAGAAGAAGAGAGTATCTTGATAGGTCTGATGATAAGAGAGACTACATAGGATTCGTTAAGTCTTATCCAGTGGACATCAACGACATTTTCGAAATGAACAATGTCGGTATAATACCAGAGGATATACTACTAAAGATAAATGCCCAGAAAAAAAGGATAATAGAAGATCCAAGGCCAGTGAATACGTATGATCTTTTAGAGAGGGATGGAAGGGTGATAGCCGTAGCTAACTCAAAAGGCATGTACACGATACTTGAACACCCTGTTACAGGGGAAGAGTATCGAGCTGGAACAGACCCTATACCTATGGTTGACACAGATAGTATGGATACCAAGAAAGCATTGTCATCAGGTAAACGTTCCGTACATTCTACGATTGTAAAGAGACCAAGCACTCAAGAGTATGTCGCATATTACCAAAGAAGAACGAATGACCCAATAACCATATTCCAAGAAACGCTTTTATTACAGAGATACTACAACGACTGTAAGAACATGATAGAGAGAAATGAGGGTAGGGTTCTTATGGACAACTACAGGCAGAATGGGGCATGGGCTTATTTAGCGTCTCAACCAATAGTCACTGGTGCTAAATCATTTGACAGAAAAGCGGCAAAGGGGTTTCATAAGGACAGGTGGAATAGGGATACCATATATGGCTTCTTTTTTGAGTATCTAAGGAATTTTTCAGATAGAATATGGTTTCTTGATATAATCAATCAACTACCAGACTTTCACCTAAGTAATACTGACCTTTTAGATGCCCTTGTTGCATGTGAGCTTTTTGATAAGGACGAATACAGGAAATCAGATAAAAATGTATCCGTGAAATACAAGGAGGTAAGTTACGTTACTACGGACGAGTACGGTAGGCGTGTTACAAAGTGGAATAAAATTCCGATATTTGAATCAGGAGAAATACCATCTAAAAACGGTATGGGAATATGGAACACACGAACCCAAAGGGGAGAGCAGTGAGGTGGGTAGGTAAGGATGGGGTAAATAAAACTGGAAAGTTCTTCGCTGTAGGTTACAGGGGAGATATAAATAATGGGCTAAACACCTACGCAATAGTAATAAGAGATTTTGATGGTAGAGTATTTGAACTTCCATTTGCAGCTATAAAATTCACAACGGATGATACTTGACAACAGTCACGCAATTGAAATAGTATACGATAGACCAGACAACTTTTTTGATAAAAAGAAGATAATTGAGAAGTACGGTTCAATTGAGAATTGGTACGCTCAGAACGTTAGGTTCATAGCCACAAACTATAACGTCTCATCAAATAATGATGAAACCAAGACCGAGGGTAAAAGAGGCACGAAGAGATGGGCAGAGATGTCACCTGTAGAACAGATAATCAATAACTACAGGTACTTCATGGGTACGCAGGAGAACTTCAACTTTGCGTATCTGACAGAAGACGATAAGGGTGGTGAGCTTCCTGCCCCATACGTTAAGGGGGAACAGATATTCGAATTGATAGAATATATGCGTGGCGGCATCAGAAAAATCCTTAACTCTACCAAGGTAACAATAGAAAGTCTTGAGCCATCTAAGATATCCAAGAAGATGCAGATGGTTCAGATGATTAATCTAAAGAAAAATCTTGCTGAATTTTTCAACCATACACAAGAGAAGTATGGAATGGGATTCTTCCCTGAAGGCATAGGGAATAACATCGACCTTGACGAAGCAGCGGAAAGGGCGATGAAGTCACCAATTGACGAAATGGAAGAGTATGGTCTTGACCTTATTAACGACATAATAAACAGAAACAGACTTAGAGACCAAATGATGCGGGCATTCACCGACTGTGCTATAGGCAGGTACTGTGGTGTATATGTTGACGAAATGCATGGTAGACCATATACAGAGGTAATTGCCCCATACAATCTGATACTTGACTTTTCTAATGACTCTGATTACAATGATTCGGCAGAATTTGTTGGATGGGTATCATTCATGTCCCCAGAAGAGATATACTATAGATACGACCTTGATGATGATGAAAGGAAATTAGTGAAAGAAATGTCAGTCACATCACCTGGTAGTGGCTTTGATCTACTTAATCATTACAATGGTTCAAGTGGGTCTGATATTGGTTTTAATTGGTGGGGAGGTCCTGACGGAAGCAACTATCGACAAGTGGCCGTTGTTACTGGTTTTTGGATAACTGAAGTTCCAGAATACTCAAAAAAAAATAAAGACAAGGATGGCGGTAAAAGTATAACCCCTATTCACGGAAATGAATCTGAGCGTTATTCGTATCTCAGAATAGACAAGGCAACGTTGATTGGTAATACAATTATAACCGATTACGGTAAAGATTACAATGTTGTTTATGATTCAATGAATCCAAGTAGACCAATGTTACCTGTACGGACATTCATTCCTAACATGATGATGGGAATGAATAGATCGGTAGTGGATAGGATGAAGAAGCTACAGGATGATATTGATTCTTACGAGTACAAAATACGTCAGAACATAGGTAAAGACCTTGGAAATGTATTGTTCGTAAACGGGAATAAGGTTGGCGAGGGGGATACTGTAAGAGAGATGATCACCAACCTGAAGAAGTATTCCATTCACGTTACTGATGGTGGTGACGGAGAAGACCCTAACATGCTTGACAACCAAAGACTCGTTGAGAAGCATGACATGTCTCTTAGTGGAAATGTAACAATATACGTTTCCCTTATACAGGAAAAAGAGAGAATGATGAAAGAGATAATCAACGCATCAAAAGTAGGGATGGGGCAATTGTCGAGCTATGTTGGATACGGTTCTCAGCAACAATCTATAAGTCAGAACCAATTAGGTATGGCAACATACTATGATGGATTCATGACCTATTACACGTATCTTCTTCAGTACATACTGAACAAAGCAAAAATCATGTTGATGGATACTGACGGGGAAGAGGCAGCAGAGGTGATGTTATCCGAAGATGCTATCAAGTTCTTCAAGAACACCAGTGAGTTTCAATTGGAAGACATGATGGTAAAGGTTGATATTGAGGACGTTATAGATGAGCAGTCAAGACAAAGACTTCTAACAATTGCCCAAGCAATGGCTCAGAACGTAGAAAAGACAGGGTTTGATTGGGATGACTACATCGAACTTGAAACCGCACGTACATATACTGAACTTAAGGATAAGATGACGCTGAAGATCAAGAAGCGAAAGGCGCAGCAGGAGCAACAACAGCAGATGATGATGCTTCAACAACAAGCGGAAGCGGAGAAACAAAGACAGTTCGCAGCGCAACAACAGCAGATGGCAGAGGGGGGTAGAAATGCAAGAGAAGAGGCTAATCTACGTCAGAAATCGATGCAGCCCGTTATTGATCAGGAGGT
>TARA_R110000868_G_scaffold16872_1_pt1 | contig 11276 bp, 8 predicted proteins | sample TARA_R110000868 | Tara Oceans TARA_R110000868 (sample SAMEA4397489) | marine metagenome | biome: Polar Biome; feature: [SRF] surface water layer (ENVO:00010504); material: water (ENVO:00002006), including particulate matter (ENVO:01000060) such as... | depth 5 m | reverse complement strand
CGACATGCCTTCGATAAGCACATAGATACTGTTTTTACTGCCCCAATGCAGCCTGACGCAATGCTTCCGTCGCGGCGTTGGGCGAACGGCCTTCGGCAAGGCCATGGTGAATGAAGTGCAGCACAGGGTCCATGCCGACCTCTGACACGTCCGTATAATGGGCCAGATACCAGTCCGGATCAAACTGTGCATAATCTTCCACTATGCGGCGCTGGCGTTGCTCGGTCCTCTTACCGGTCAGCGCCGGGAAGGGCAGCTTCGCCTGCGCCAGCATAGTTTGGAGCGTCTTCGACATTTGATGGTAGACATGCAGGCTGGCGGCGCAGGCCTCATCGATCTTGCGATCCCGCTCACTCAATTGCGCCCGATTGGCGAGCATTGTGGCGCGCAACATCTCCTTTTGCCGGCCCGCCTCCTCTCTCGCCTTTTCAAGATTGGCTAATAGAGCTTGATGGGCCGCTTCGGCTTTCATCAGCCGTTGATTTCGATCCTGCAAAGTCTCTTGCGCCTGATCCATCTGTTCGCGCCGCTTGGCAAGTTGCTCCGTGGCGTCGTCCAACTCGGTACGCAATTTGGCCTTCTCGGCCTGTTCTTGCGCAATCAGACGTTGATGCTCTGCCAAACCATCCTGCAATCGCGACATTTGTAGATAGCGTTTGTTGGCTTCATTCTGATTATCATTGATTATGGCGGACAGTTGTTTGACGCGTGCGCCATTTTGCTCCGCCAAAGCCCGCTCCGTTTCAAGCGCCTGGCGCGCCGCATCAAGATCTTGCGCCGCATCGGCCAGCTTCGCGCTGCGCTGTTGCAATTCTGTGCTGAGATCCTCGACTTGCGCGCCACGCTCGCTTGCCACTCGCTCCATCTGATCGAGCGCCTGACGCTGCCTATCCAATTCGTCCTCGGCCGCCGCCAACTTGGCGCGCCGCTCCTCCAACACTGTTTCCAATTCGGCGACGTGAGCGTCCCGATCACCAACCGCAGCGCGCATGTCCTCAAGCGCTTTGCGATCGCGTTCCAGCGAGACCTTCACAGCGTCCAGTTCCGTGGACTGACCCGCGACCGTTACCTCCAGATCCAGGATGCGTGCCTGGCGTTCATCGGCCGTCTGACTGATCGTCTCCAGCGCGCGCGCATGGTCCTTCACCGCCGCTGACAATGCGGCTTCACGCGCACGGATCTGGTCCTCCAGTTCCATGACTTTCGCATCGCGGTCGCCAACGGCAGCGCGCAAGTCCTCCAACATTTTGCGATCATGTTCGAGCGAGGCTCTTACCGCGTCCAACTCCGTCGATTGACCCGCGACGGTCGTTTCCAGATCCACGATACGGACTTGCCGTTCGTGCGCTGTCCGGCTGATCGTTTCCAGCGCGCGCGCATGGTCCTCGACCGCCGCTGACAATGCCGCCTCGCGCGCACGGATATGCTCCTCCAGTTCCATGACTTTCGCATCGCGGTTGCCAACGGTGGCGCGCAATTCGTCCAGCATTTTGCGGTCATGTTCGAGCGAGGCTCTTACCGCGTCCAACTCCGTGGCCTGACCCGCGACGGTTGTTTCCAGATCGAGGATACGCGCCTGTCGTTCATGGGCCGTCCGGCTGATCGCTTCCAGCGCGCGCGCATGATCGTCCAGGGCAAACTTCGCGGCCGACAGATCGCTTTCGCGCAACGCCAGTTGTTCGCTGATGAGCGCGATTTCACCGAAACGAGTCTGAAGCGCGGCCTCTGTCTCGGCGCGGCGCCGATCCAGTTCAGCCGCCTTTCGTCCTGCTTCGGCGAGCTGATTTTGAAGGGCAGTCTGGCGCTTGTTCCAATCAGCGCGATCCTCATGCGCCTGTTTGCTGGCGGCAAGCAGAGCTTCTGCGGCTTGTTCCGTTTCGAGCTGACGCTGGCGCAGAGCGCTTTCGGTTTGCGCCAGCCTGTTCTGCAACTCCGCGATGTCGGCTTCACTCGCAGCGCGCAACGCTTTGAGCTGTTCGTCCTGTTGACGGGACTTGTCCTCCCATTCGCGGGCGATCTGCTCGGTCTGATTGAGCTTCATCTGCCCGTCGGCGACGGCTTGCTCTGTCGCCGCCAACGCTTGAGTCAAGCCAGCCAGATCGCGATCGCGGCTTGCAATCGCATCATCCTTTTCCGCCAATTGCCGATGCAGGGAATCGATTGTCTGGTTGCGTTCGGCAAGAGCCGCGCGAATGGCGTCCCTATCCTGCCGGGCGACCTGATAGTCATTTTCCAGCGCGGCCTGGGCGTGCTCCAGTGCGTCGGCTCGCTTGGCCTCCGCTCCCAAATTCGCTTCGAGCGCGCTATTGGCGGCGCTCAAAGCCTCGCGCTGCTGCCGCGCTTCGGTCATCGCCTGTTCCAGCGCCAAGGCTTGCGCCTCCAACGCCGCAACTTCCTTCAGCGCTGCCGCCTTATCCGTTGCCAGCATTGCGCGCTCGTTGCGCAGTGAATCGCGCTCGGTTTGCGTTACAAGATGCTGTTCTTCCAGAACGCGTTTTTCTTGCTGAACTGCCTGGGTCTGCTGCCGGGCGGTAGCGAGTTGCGCTTCCAGCCGGGCGCGTATTTCCCTCAGACCATCGCGATCCTTTTGCGTAGCGAGATGACGCTCTTCCAAGGCCAGCTTTGCCTTCTCGATCCCACTGGCCTGCTGTTGAGCAGCGGCAAGTCGGGTTTCCAGTTCGGCACGACTGGACGTCAATTCGGCCTGCTTCTCATGCGCTTGCGCGACGGCCTGCTCCAGCGCGTGCTTCTCTGCGGCGAGCGCCTCATTCTGCTTTGCCGCTTCGGCCTGTTCCGCTTCCAGCCGGGCGCGGGCCTCCCTCAAACCATCCCGCTCCTTCTGCGTGGCTAGATGTCGCTCTTCCAACGCTAATTTGGCGCGCTCGATCGCTCCTGCCCGTTCCAGTGCGGCCGCCGCCTGCGCTTCAGTCTCCGCGTGCAGACTCTTGAGCGCATCGCGGTCGTCACTGGTTTCGGCGAGCATGGCTGCTAGAGCCTGCTTCTCCGCCGCAAGCGCGGCCTGCTGCTTGGCGGCTTCCGCCTGTTCGGTTTCCAGCCGGGCGCGCACGTCCCTTAAGGCGTCCCGTTCCTTCTGGGTCGCGAGATGCCGCTCTTCCAACGCTGTCTTTGCCCGCTGGATCGACTCCGCGCGTTCCAACGCAGCGACAGCCTTGGCCTCGATCTCCGACTGGCGCGCCTCAAGCGCATCGCGATCGGTGTGGATTTCAGCAAGTTTGGTTTCGAGCGCATCGCGATCAGCGCTGAGTTGCGCAAGGGTCGCGGTCATTGCCTCGCCCTGGTCGAGGAGGGCGTCGCGTTCCTGTGTCGCGGCCTGCAACTGCTTCTGCAGCGCGGTGACCGTGGCCGTTGCATCATCCCTTGCCTTCGCGGCGCTGGTGATTCGCGTTTTCAGGTCTACCGCGTTCCGTTCAAATTCCTCGCTCTTGCGGCGCGCCTCGGCAACGGCTGCTTCCAGCGCCTTTTTCTCCGCCAGCAGCGTTTCCCGCTGACCCTGGCCCGCGCGCTGGCGCTGCTCGATCTCCGCCTTAGCGCTTTTGACGCGCTCGACATCGCTGGCCAGCGTGGCCGTGCGCTGTTCCAATTCGACATTGGCCTGGCGCAGCTTATCCAGTTCGGCCTTTGCAGCAGCGGCTTCCCGTTCGGCCTCGATTTGCTTGGCCGCGATCTCGTCCCGCTCCGCATGCAATTTCGTCAATTGGGCGTAGCGCTCGTCATTATCCTTGGCGATGGCCCCCATGGCGTTACCCGCTGCCGTAAACTCGGCATGGACCGCATCAAGCGCCGCGCATCCGGCCGCATCCTCGCCATGTTCGGCAAAGCCGCGCAGGACTTCATAGGTGGTTTCAACCCACTTCGCCGCATAGTCCAGCGTCCGCAGCGATTTACCGTCAACACGGTGATGGCGCAGATTGGACGTCAGGAAGCCCGCCAGTTCGCGGCGCAGCTTTTCGGAATTTCGTGGCCAGAACAGGCCTAACGTCTCCTGCGACCGATCGATAAAGCCGACATAATCGTCCATCAAATCATCATAGGTGGTGAAGAATCGGCGCAGGCCGCGTGTTCCGCGTTCGCCCTCCAACGTATAGCGCAGCCACAGCAACAAACCCTTGGGCTGCAGGAACTTGTTACGCCGTTCCAGCGATTGCGCGACCTCGATAGGGTTGCGCAGCGTGTGAATCACGACCGGTTCGATGTCCATCGATTCAAAGACGCTACGCCAGAAAGGCATAAGCAGGCTGAGCCGCGGATCCTTGATCACGAACAGGTTGGACTTGCCAAATTCCGCTTCGATACAAGCGACTGCGCGCTCGCGAAAACGGTCCATCGCCGAAGAACGGAACCAATTGGGGTTGAATTCCATCCATTCGGCCCAGCCCCCGCCGCCGGAACTCAATATCTTCTCGTTCAACTCATAGATGGGGCGGGATTCCCAATAGCCCGATTCATTATATTCGTCCGCACCCATGAGGTTGGGCGATGATTCACAGCCAAGCAAATTGAGCGTGCGAGACAGGGCGCTGGTGCCGGAGCGATGCATCGCCACGACCAAAACTGCAGTCCGTTTCGCGACCGTTGTCTTTGATGGAGCAGGCTGGGGCGTTGCAGCGACGGCGCGGCCACGCGGTGCTTTACCTGTTGCTTCCGCATCCTTAGTCGAAACCGTATCGTTCACCTAAAGCCTACCCCTGATTGCCCTGGTCATCATATCTCTGACCGCTACACTTTTTATGTCAATGCCAAACGCCCACCCGCCAGCCTGTCCGGAGCCTCGCGCCCAGAGCATGGCGATTTGTGTCCGGACATAAGCGCAACAACCTGCAAGATGCCTTCTGCCGACGGCGATTTCCTATCCTATTGGGACATATGCCGCATCGCAACATCGCCTTGCAATCGTAACCGACGCAATTTACACCCGCATTCGCCTTTCATGGGGAGTGATACGTGCGCAAGGGAATAATATTGGCGGGTGGTTCCGGCACAAGACTATATCCACTGACCAAGGGTGTCTCAAAGCAATTGATGCCCGTTTATGACAAGCCGATGATCTATTATCCGCTCTCGACGCTGATGTTGTCGGGGATTCGCGATATCATGATCATCACGACGCCCCATGATGCATCCTCTTTCCAGGCATTACTCGGCGATGGCAAGGAATTGGGCATCAACCTGACCTATGCGGTCCAGCCGGAGCCCAAGGGTCTGGCGCAGGCCTATCATATCGGCGCGGATTTCATCGGCAGCGATCCATCGACGCTCGTCCTGGGCGACAATATCTTCTACGGCCATGGCCTGGTCGATCTGCTGAAGCGGGCGGGCGAGCGTGAAACCGGCGCTACGGTCTTTGGCTATTATGTCAGCGATCCCAAAGCCTATGGCGTCGTGTCCTTCGATGCGAATGGCCGCGCTGAGACGATCGAGGAAAAGCCCGAAGAGCCCAAGTCCAACTATGCCGTCACCGGCCTCTATTTCTACGATGGCCGTGCGGTGGACATGGCCCGCGACTTGGCCCCCTCGCCGCGTGGCGAGCTGGAAATCACCGATCTCAACCGCCTCTATCTGGAGGAAGGTTCGCTGTCGGTCGAAATCATGGGCCGCGGCTATGCCTGGCTCGACACTGGGACGCATGGGTCGCTGCTCGACGCAGCCCTCTATGTCCGGGTGACCGAAGACCGGCAGGGATTGAAGATCTGCTGCCCCGAAGAAATTGCCTGGCGGCAGGGCTTTATCGATGATGCCCAGTTGGAAGAAGTGGCATCGCCGCTGCGCAAGAGCGGCTATGGCAATTATCTGATGGACCTTCTCAAAGGCAAGGGTGCGATCGCATGAACATCGTGGAAACCGCCATTCCCGGCCCGTTGATCATCGAACCGCGCGTGTTCGGCGACGATCGCGGCTTCTTTTACGAAAGCTGGAATGCGGACGCCTTCAAGGCGGCCGGGCTGGATCTGGACTTCGTGCAGGACAATCACAGCAAGTCCGCGCGCGGCGTGCTGCGCGGGCTGCATTTCCAGAACCCCAATCCGCAGGGCAAGCTCGTCCGCGTGGTCGCTGGGCGGGTGTGGGACGTGGCGGTAGATATCCGCAAGTCCAGCCCGCATTTCGGCAAATGGGTCGGGCTGGAACTGTCCGCCGCGAACAAGAAGATGTTCTGGGTGCCGCCGGGCTTTGCGCATGGCTTCATCAGCCTGGAGGATGGCACCGAATTTCTCTACAAATGCACTGCCACCTATGATCCGTCGGCCGAACATTCGCTGATGTGGAACGACCCGGCGGTGGGCATTGAATGGCCGTTGGAAGGGATCGAGCCGATCCTGTCGGGCAAGGATGCGCAGGGTCAGGCACTGGGCGAGATCGAGGCCTTCGCATGAAGGCGGTGATCGTCGGGGCCAAGGGCCAGCTGGGACGCGGTCTGCAGGCGACGGCGCCCGCCGGAGCGGTGCTGAGCTGTGTCGACGTCGATGAACTCGACATCACCCAGGCTGACGCGGTGGAGGCCTATCTGGCGCAGGAAAAGCCGGACCTGTTGCTGAACGCCGCTGCCTATACGGCGGTGGACAAGGCCGAACAGGACGAAGCACTGGCCTTGGCGATCAATGGGACGGCGGTCGGCACGCTGGCCGATGCCGCGCGGGCCGTTGGTGCGCGGTTCGTCCATGTTTCGACCGATTTCGTGTTCGATGGGCTGGCGGGCGTGCCCTATGCGCCCGATGCGCCAACCGCCCCGTTGAGCGCCTATGGCCGCACCAAGCTGATCGGTGAGCAACTGGCCGGGCCGGATGCGCTGATTGTGCGAACGGCGTGGGTCTATGCGCCGACCGGTGGCAATTTCGTGCGCACCATGTTGCGGCTGATGGCGGAACGGCCCGAAGTGCGCGTGGTGGCCGACCAGATCGGGACGCCGACCTATGCGCCGGGCCTTGCCGCAGCGCTGTGGACGATGGCGGGCGCAGGCGTGACGGGCCTGCATCATTATACCGATGCCGGGGCGGCCAGTTGGTACGACTTTGCCGTTGCGATCCAGGAGGAAGCACTGGCGATCGGCCTGCTGACGCAGAAGGCGACGGTCATTCCGATCCCGACCAGCGCCTATCCGACACCTGCGACACGACCGCATTATTCGGTGCTGGACAAGGCATCGACCTTCGAGGCGCTGGGCGGGCCGACGCCGCATTGGCGCGACAATCTGCGCGTCATGATGGCGCAGATCAAAGAACAGGGTTGAAGGCAAAAGCCCCGGTCGGTCAGGCCGGGGCTTTTTTTTGGTCCAGACCCAATGCCCGCAGCAGGATGGCGACGCTGTCGTCCCAGTCCTCGCCGACCGGAATCGGCGGGTCAGCTTCCTGTAATGTGGCGAGGATGCTGCCAGCTAGCGCCGCCGGACTATCATCATCGAAATAAAAGAGCCCCGGCCGTGCCAGTTCCCGGAACACCGGCAGGTCGCGTGCCAACACCTTGCGCCCCTGGCGCAACGCCTCGACTATCGGTAGGCCGAAGCCTTCACCGCGCGATGGCATGACGACGAGGGCAGCGCGGGCATAGAGCGCGGCGAGCAGTTCGTCGGAGGCTTGGCTGAGCCAGGTCAACCGATGGTCTGCCCGCGCCTCCAACGCTGCGAGGCGGACCTGCATCGCTTCGGTGCGCCAGCCCGGTCGGCCGACGATCAGGACATGCGGCGCGTCGGCGGACTGCGTCTGCCACAGATGCTCCATGGCATCGAGAACGCAATCATGGCCTTTGCGCGGTTCGATGGTGCCGACCATCAACAGGGTACGGGTATTTTGCGCGCGCGCGATCGCTGCGCGCCCCTTCTCGCCGATACCGCGGCTGGGGTTGGTCGCATCGACGGCACCGCTCAGCGGCATGACGGTCACTTCAATGGCATCGCGCCGCGCGACCCTGTTGGTGGTAAGCCAAGTGTCGAGGTCCGATGCGACCTGGTGCGAGATACAAATGGCCCGATCCGCCAGGCGGCTGACCACGCCTATCCATTTTGCGAAATTGCGCCCCGTGCTGCGCGGGAACCAGTGTGGGTGCTGGAGTGGCAACAGATCATAGATGACGATATTGATCGACGCGCCGGAACGACGCCAGCGCGCCAGTTGCCGCTGATGCCGCGACAAGCGATGCGCGGCCAAGTCCAGCCCCAGGAATATGTCCCCGGCGCTGGCATGGATCAGTGGTGCATTGGGGGGTGGTAGCGACAAACGGCCGTCTGTGGGATCAACCTCTGCAATGGCATAGCCCCGCTTTGCGGTCGCGGCGATTGACAGGACGGCGATATCGTCCAGGTCCAGGTCCATCAAGTGCAGCCATATGGCGCGCACGACCCGTTGGATGCCTGTGCCGGCATCCTGTTGGGCGATGGTGGACATATCGACCAGCAAGCGACGAGGGGCGGCAGGAACCTCGTCCGTCCGCTGGGCCTTCGAAAGGATCAACCGATCGAGCAACCCGGCTATCCAGTTCATTCCCGTTCATGCGCCTTATAAAAGGCGTAGGCTTCATCCATGTCGGCGAAATTGGTCAGCGTCTGTTGCGCCAGCACACCCGCACGGTCGCAATGTTCGCGGATATAGCCGTCATTGTGCGACACGATGATCATGGAGCGGTCACGTCGCTTGACGAACAGTTCATCATGACATTTTTGCTGAAAACGCGCGTCCCCGACAGCGACGATTTCGTCGATGAGGAAGCAATCAAAATCTACCGCCAGGGATACGCCGAAACCCAGCCGGGCGCGCATACCCGCAGAATAGCTTTTGATTGGCTCGTTCATATATGCGCCCAGTTCGGCGAAATCATCGACGAGAGCGATGACATCATCGACATTCTTGCCATAAACGCGACAAATGAAGCGCACATTGTCGGCCCCGGTCAGCGATTGCTGAAACGCACCGGAAAAGGCCAGCGGCCAGCTGATCGACATATCCGTGACGATCCGGCCTTCGTTCAACATCTCAATGCCGCTGATCATGCGGATGAGGGTCGATTTTCCAGCGCCATTGCGCCCCAATATCCCGATCTTCTCGCCCCGCCCGATAGTCAAGTCGACATTACGGAAAACCCAGCGAGGACCGCGACGGGTTTCATAGGCTTTTCCGATATTCTGTAGCTGGATCATGCTGGCACCAGATTACGGCTTGCACGTCGTATCTCCGCCAAAGCGAATAGGGAAAGGCCAAGATTGCATAGGGCCATATACGCCAGGTCATAATAGGGGGTGAAATGCGATCCGAAGAAGCCGTCGCGCACGCATTCGACCCCATGAACCATGGGCAGATATAAAATCCATTCTCGAAATTCGGCAGGCAAGGACTCTACGAGAAAGGCAGCGCCCGAAAGAGGGAAGAGAAGATAGGCCGCCGGGTGCCAAAATTTATCGATCAGTTCGCTGCGGTTGGACAGGGCGCCCAGGAACATGCCCAAAGACGAGCCGAACCACACCAACATCACCCAACCCATCACGACCTTGAGCGGGTCTTCAGGCAATTGAAGCCAACCAACCGCAGCGAAAAACAAGGTGAGGATGAAAAAAGAGATGCCAACGCCAACGGCTTCAAGCAAAAGTCGGGCAGCGAATATATCGATTATCTTGACGTTGCGATGGTACATCAGCGATAAGTTCGGCTCAATCGAGCCGACAAGACGCGACGGCATGTTGCGCCAGACCAGCACGCTGGAATAGCCGGTCAAGGCAAAAGCCGAGATGGGGAGATCGGACCCATGAACCGCTCTCGTCGCCGTCCAGATCAGCGTGACGCCGATGGTAAAAACCATCGGTTCCACGAACAGCCAGAGAAAGCCGATATTATGCCTGCCATAGCGGGTGATCACCTCGCGCATCAATAATGCGCCTATCACCCGCTGCTGGATTGCCCAGGACCGCAGGAAACTGGTCGGGCTTGGTTCCTGCATCTGCGTCATCAGTCGCGATGTTCCTTGACGCCGCTGACCAGCATCGAAAGCACGGCCCAAATCACCAACCCAACGACGAATGTGCTCAATATGCCGCGTAAACGGCGCGGCTCGACAGGATAGTCGGGCTTGCTGGGTTCCACGATCCGTTCGACATAAGCCCGCTTGCGACGCGCTTCGTTCCGCGCTTCCTGAAGCGAACTGATCGCTGCACCAAGCTGACGGTCCGCCAATTGGCTTTCGAGCTGCAGGCGCTGGAACTGCGCCGCCGTAGCGGCCAGCGATTTCTGGTTACCCGCGACCAGGCCGGTTTGCTTGTCAATTTCGCGGCTCAAAGACTGCACGCGATTCTGCAACACAGGGATTTGGGGGTTTTGCGGCGTGAAGGCGCGCAATTGAATCAACTGCGTTTGCGTCGCGATCATCTCGTCCTGCAATTTGGAGATCATCTGCAGTTGGACAGTCGCCTGCTTTTCGGGATCGACCACCCCTTCGCGGTTGCGATAATCAGACAATGCCAGAGCGGCCGTCCGTGCCAAGGCCTTCGCTTCGTCCAGCTCGTCATTGGCATAATTGATCAAGTCGGAACGGGCGCGGCCATTCAGCTTGTTGACCAGCGCTTCTGCCTGAACAAGCAGTCGTCTATTGATCTCATGCGCGTCCTCAGGCGTAAAGGCCCGCACGCTCAGAACCGTGATCGAAGAGGCAACATCATGGGTCACCTCCACCTTCTTGGTATAATATTTATAGAGCTTTTCTTTCACGCCGCCCCGGTTGAACGGATTGAAGCGGTTGAGAATGGACACATTTTCGTTGCCATAGGCATTTGAAACGAGATTGTCGCGATTTAGCGCCGCGAGGGCGTCGCGCGAAACCATGTAATCCTTCGTCGCATAGCCTTCGTTGGCGTCGTTCGACATCCCGCCGGCCCGGAATAAAGCGCCTAGACCGGTATTATTGCTCTTTTCCGGGCTCCGAACGACAAAACGCGATTCCGACATATAGACGTCGGAACTCATTGTGAAATAAACAGCAGAAATCATCGTGGGTACAAGTACCGCCGCGACGAAGAGAGTCGGCAATTTGCCGATACGTTCAGGAATTTTGATCATCGGTACCCGGCATGCCTATGGTTCGCCCTCGTGTTAGGAGGTGCGTTTCTCAAAGTCCAGCGGATTGAAACCACGGTACTGCGGCTTGCGACGGCCGGAATGCCGTATCATGGCATCCCTTTATAATGTCTAAATCTCATGCTAGGGCGAAGCGTTGTCATACAACGGGGACCGTTTCAAACTATGAAAATCACGATGATCGGCACGGGGTATGTGGGCCTTGTGTCA
>TARA_R110000868_G_scaffold691_26_pt1 | contig 11278 bp, 8 predicted proteins | sample TARA_R110000868 | Tara Oceans TARA_R110000868 (sample SAMEA4397489) | marine metagenome | biome: Polar Biome; feature: [SRF] surface water layer (ENVO:00010504); material: water (ENVO:00002006), including particulate matter (ENVO:01000060) such as... | depth 5 m | reverse complement strand
ACGTCCAGACACCCAATTCCGCGACCCCGCCTGTGACGGCCGAAACGGCGACAGCCCCGGCAGTTTCCGCGTCCAGCACACCGGCCGCCTCCCATGCGACGAGCGCGTCCGCCAACGTGGCCACCGAGCAGCCGGCGGCGAGCCTGACCGGTTCAACCGCAACTGGCACAGGCGGCCAACCCGGTCCCGCCGCGGGCGCGGCCGCCACTCCGGCCGAGACGGGCATACTGGCCGGGTCTGGCCAGGCCAGTGAAAAGCCTGCCACCGCCAAGAGTCTCGATGCGGGCACCGCGGGCAAATCGACCGGCAATCCTGACGCAACGGCTGACACCGGGCCTACTGCCTCGACTTCTGCCAGCACCAGTGCGACTGCCAACAAGACGGCCAAGCCGCCCGTCATGGCTGTGCTGTCTCCGTCCAACCCGGCACCGCCCGCCCAATCCGCAGCGACACCCGCCGCCTCGCCAGCCAGCCCGACGGCTGCAGCGCCCGCTTCGCCCCCGTCTCAGACCGGCGAAGCCGCCCAGGCGGCGGTGGCGGCGAGCACACCGGCAGGCCGTTTCGCACAAGCACGCCAGGGCGTGGATGAACGCGACGGCAATCTGGCCATCGGCCGGAGCAAGGGAAAATCGGCTGCCAATAGCGCGAACACGGCGGCCGCCAGGCCCCAGGCGAATGGCGCATCGGCCCAGCCACAATCGGGCACTGCCAATACGGCCGCCTCACGTCCCGATATAGCAGTCACAAGCCGCGAATTGCCGTCCTCTGCGCCTCCACCTCCCGCAAGTGTGCTGCCAGCCCTCGCGACCGATGCCGTACGCATTTCCGGTGTCAGCTCTGACCCAGTGATGACCACAATGACGGATTCAGGCTCGATCGCGGCCCGTGGCGCGACCCGCAGCGCGGCAGAGGCCGGCGCCGGTCAGCCCCCGCGCTTCTCGCCACATACGGCCAACCAGCTCGCCGGCCAGATATCACAACGCTTCGCCAATGGTTCGCGTGTGTTCGGGATCCGGCTCGACCCGGCCGAGCTTGGCCGTGTCGATATCCGTCTCGAGCTCAGCCAGAACAACCGCGTGCATGCCACACTGACGGTGGAGCGCGGCGACACGCTCGCCGAAATGCAACGCTCGACGCGCGATCTGGAACGCGCACTCAATGATGCAGGCCTTGAGCTTGAAGAAGACGGGCTGACTTTCGAGCTCAGCGAGGGCAGCGGCGAGCAGGAATCCGCCGAGTCCGAACAGGGCAGCCATTTCAATGTCTATGGACTGGATGAGGACAGCGCGCAGGAGCTTGGCGCCGAGATCATTCCGGGCCCGGCCGACGCATACGGTTTCAGTCTGTCGCGGCGCGACGGCGTCGACCTCAGAGTTTAGGAGAAGCAAAATGCCAAGCGCGATCAATTCGGTAACCGACTCAAGCCCGCAGCTTGAAAACAGCCGGACCAGCCTTGCCGATAATTACGAGATGTTTCTCAACCTGCTCACGGCGCAGATGAAGAACCAGGATCCGCTCGATCCGCTGGACGCGACGCAATTCGTCGATCAGCTCGTCTCATTCTCCGGCGTTGAGCAGCAAATCGCCCAGAACCAGAATCTGGAGAGCCTGCTGATCGTTCAATCGGCTGCAGCCCAGACCTCGTCGGTCGGCTATATCGGGCGCGTCGCGACGGCATTGACCCCGGAAAGCCGCCTGCAGGACGGGGCCGCGGCCTGGCAGTATGAATTGCCCGAAAATGCCAACGCTGCCGATCTGACAATCCGCGATTCCAGCGACCGGATCGTCTACCGCACGACCGGGGAAACGACGACCGGCCAGCATGATTTCAACTGGAACGGCCAGACATTGTCCGGCAGCACCGCACCAGACGGCGTCTACACGCTCGAGATCAATGCCGCCGCACAGAATGGCGCCGAAATCACCGCTGAAATCCGGGCCTCAGCCCGGGTCACAGGCATCGATCTTTCTGGATCCGAAGTGATTGTGGAAATGGGCGGGGTGAATGTTCCCCTCTCCTCCGTGCTCGCACTTCAGGAAGAACAATAGAAGACATAAGCAGGCCACTGGCCTGACCCGGACCGCCAGAAAGGCGACCCGGCCTCACAAGACGGCAGAACGCTCCAAAAACAAACACCAACAAGGAGCTTATCGTGAGCATCAATTCAGCAATGATCGCCGGCGCGTCCGGCCTGATCGCCAATTCCAGCGCTCTCGCAGCGATTTCGGACAATATCGCCAATGTGAATACGGTTGGCTACAAGCGGGCGACCGCCGTTTTTACCCCGCTCTACCGCTCCCAGGGCACGTCGCAGCATTTTGCGGCTGGCGGGATCATGAGCTCCACCAAATTGCAGATCAGCCAGAGCGGCCTGCTCTCACCGGGTAGCTCCCCGACCGACCTTGCGGTCTCCGGCGACGGCTTCTTCGTGGTTAGCGAGAACACGCGTGGCTTCACCACGACTGACCCGGTCGCCTTCACCCGCGCCGGCAGCTTCCATCCGGACGCAAACGGATATCTGCAGAACTCCGCCGGCCTCTACCTGGCCGGTTGGCCGGTCCAGGCCGACGGGACGATCAACGCGGACCCGTCTGATCTGAGTTCACTGGAGATCATCAACCCGGTTTCCGTCGGCGGCGCGGCAGAGGCCACGACTGAAGTTGGTCTGAGCGCAAACTTGCAGGCAAGCCAGGCTGTCTCCGCAGCCGAGGCGACCTATGCCGCAGGCGCGTCGGCGACCAATATGTCCTCCGGAGCGGTTACAGCGGATGTCGAGTTCGGCATCCCGATCTATGATTCGCAAGGCGGCGTGCACACCATCACCCTGTCGATGTTGAAATCCTCGACTCCCAACCAGTGGCATGCCGAGCTGCATGTCAGCCCGGCCTCGGAAGTCACAACAGGGGCCGGCCTGGTTGACGGCCAGATCAGCACCGGCATCATCGCCTTCGATTCGAATGGTAATTTCGACTCGGCGAACAGCACCATCCCCAGCACGCTGAGCTTCCTGTCCTCCAACAATGCCGCACCACTTGGCGCAACCAGCGTTCAGTGGGCTGCGGCCGAAGGCATCAGCGCCCAGACCATTGATATGGCGCTTGGCGGTCCAAACAGCGCCGGTGGCCTGACCCAGTTCGACAGCCAGAGTGCCCTTGCGGCCACCTCGGTCAACGGAACGCCGTTCGGGGATTTCTCCGGGGTGGATATTGATGCCAGCGGCATGGTCTACGCCAAGTTCACCAATGGCATCGTCAAGAAGATCTACCAGGTCCCGGTCGCAACCTTTGCCAATGCCGACGGTCTGGAAGCCTTGGGCGGCGGTGCCTATGGCGTTACGCGCGATAGCGGGAATTACACACTCAATACCGCCGGCATCGGTTCTGCCGGCAATCTCGCCGCCGCGACCCTGGAGAGTTCGAATGTCGATCTGGCGACAGAATTCACCAATCTGATCATTACGCAGCGTGCCTATTCGGCCTCGTCCAAGATCATCACGACCGCAGACGAAATGCTCGATGAAGCGATCCGCATGAAGCGATAAGCCGCCCGGTAGCGGTGAATAAATGACGGGCTCCGCCATGCTGGCGGGGCCCGTCTTTTTATGCGCAAAGCGGTCAATTTATATGAGCGTATTTTACCGGAGACGTTAAAGGCAAATTTACCCAGTAGCTTAGGCCGATGTTAAAACCCCTCCCCTATGTTGATCCTACAAACAAACAAACAAACGGGGACCGGACATGCAGCCGCGCCTTCAAAAAAAAGAAAACTACGTAATTGGGCCGGATGGTAGCCCGCTTACGCTTGCAGACCTCCCCAATCCAGGCGCACAGCGCTGGGTGGTTCGACGCAAGGCCGAAGTGGTCGCCGCAGTTCGCGGTGGCTTGCTTTCGCTGGACGAGGCTTGTGAGCGATACACGCTCACCGTCGAGGAATTTCTCGGCTGGCAAAGATCAATCGACAAGCACGGCCTGGCCGGCCTGCGAACGACTCGATTGCAGCACTACCGATAGCGCGTATTCGCGACAAATCCTGAAAGAATGGCGACCCCATCCCCCCGGGGTCGCCTTTTTCATGTGTGCCGCATAACAAAACACACCTGTCTCACCTGCCCTCCCGGACCGGATGCATCTCCTATGTTCCGGCATTAAGGCCTCGTTTACGAGGTCGGTAGGAAAATTCTGCCCAGTGGTTCGCGCAAGATGCGTGCGATCGAACAGGCAGGAAAACTTGTGAACGCGCTTCTCGATCAGTTCAGGGCATTCGGCATTGGCCGTCTGGCAGCGATTTTCGGTCTCGCGGCCGGCGTGGCCGCCGCGCTCGTCTATTTCTCCGGCAATGTCGGTGCCGGCTCGCAATCGCTGCTCTATTCCGGGCTCGACCCGGCTGCGGCCGCTTCGGCCGCCCAATTGCTCGACCAGGCCAATGTGGAATACGAAATCCGGGAAGGCGGCACCGCCATTTATGTGCCGCGCGACCAGGTCGATGAAGCCCGTGTCCGGGTCGCATCCGGCGGCCCGCTGAGCGGTGCCTCGGTCGGCTATGAAATCTTCGATCGCGAAGACAGCTTCGGCCAGACCAGCTTCGTGCAGAATCTCAATGCCAAGCGCGCCCTCGAAGGCGAGTTAGCCCGCACGATCCAGTCGATGGCCTTCGTGTCCGCCGCCCGCGTCCACCTCAACCTGCCCGAACGCCGCCTGTTTGTCCGCGATCAGCAGGCACCGACCGCCGCGGTGACCATCTCCACCAATGCCCAGCTCAATAGCGAGCAGGTCCGCGTCATCCGCAATATCGTCGCCAGCGGCGCCGGCATCGAATCCAATCATGTTTCACTGGCCGATGATCGCGGCCGTCAGCTGGCCGGAAGCGGCGGCGAAGGTTCGGCCGTCAGCATTATGATGGACGAGCGTCAGAGCGGTATTGAGGGCCAGTTGCGCCAAAATCTTCTCGATCTCGTCGAGGGCGTTGTCGGCGTCGGTGCCGCCCGCGTCCAGGTGACCGCGGAGCTCAACCGGCAAAGCGTCACGGAGAGCTCGGAGGTCTACGATCCGGACGGCGCCGTCGTTCAGTCACGTGACCGCCGCAACGAAACCAGTATCGACCAGGACGGTGCCAACAGTAATCGTGTCTCGGCCTCGGAAAACCTGCCCGACGCAGACTCCGGTGCCGGCGCCGCGACCGGCGCGACCTCCAATCGTGAAGTCTCGAATGATGTCGTCAGCTATGCGATCTCGAGCACAACGCGCACACAAATTACCGAAGCGGGCGGCATCGAACGCCTCTCGGTCGCCGTCGCGGTGGACGGTATCGTCGAAACCCAGCCCGACGGCACGGTGCAGTGGCGCGAACGCTCCCAGGACGAGATTGATCGCATCGAGGCACTCGTCCGTTCAGCCATGGGCTATGTCAATGAAGTCGGCGGCCGCCAGGATTCAGTGACGGTCACGCAAATGGAATTCGCCCGGGCGAACCCGTTGCTGGGCACACCCGCGACATCCGGTTTGAACTTCAGCAAGAGCGATTTCATGCGAATTGCGGAAGTCGCTGTGATGTTCATCACGGCCCTGCTCGTCATTTTCCTGGTCGCCCGCCCGCTGATCAAGGGCGCCGGCGGCGGCGCAATGCCGGCCGGTCTCGCCCTCGCAGGCGCGACAGGCGGTGGCAGCGCCCCCCGCATTGACAGCGCAGCCGCGCCGATGGCCCTCGCCGGCACCAATCCTTCGAGCGGCGCCGCGGCGCTGGCCGATGACGGGATTGATATCTCCAAGATCGACGGCCAGGTGAAAGCCTCCTCGGTGAAGAAGGTCGCGAGCATTGTTGAGTCTCACCCCGAAGAATCGATTTCGATCCTTCGCACCTGGCTCCATGAGGGTTGATGATGGCCATTGACCGCAGCAGAGCGATCGAAGATCCCGGCAAAATGACCGGCCCGGAAAAGGCCGCCGTGATCCTGCTCGCCCTGGGCGAGGATGACCACGGCCTGTGGAATCATCTCGACGAAGAGGAAATCCGCGAAGTCTCGTCGGCGATGTCCAATCTCGGCACTGTCACGGCCTCCGCCGTCGAAAAGCTGATCGTCGATTTCGTCGGCCAGATGTCCTCGACGGGCTCGCTGATGGGGTCGTTCGAGGCGACCCAACGCCTGCTGGGCTCATTCCTGCCCGGCGAAAAAGTCGACACCATCATGGAAGAGCTGCGCGGTCCCGCCGGGCGCACCATGTGGGACAAGCTGGGTAATGTGAACGAGGTCGTACTCGCCAATTATCTCAAGAATGAATATCCACAGACGGTCTCTGTCGTGCTCTCCAAGGTCAAGGCCGAACACGCCGCCCGCGTCCTCGGCTCGCTACCGGAAGACTTCGCACTCGAAGTCGTCACGCGGATGCTGCGCATGGAGCCGGTTCAGCGCGAAATTCTCGACAAGATCGAGGAGACGCTGCGCAATGAGTTCATGTCCAATCTGGCGCGGACCTCCAAGCATGATAGCCACGAGATGATGGCCAGTATCTTCAACAATTTCGACCGCCAGACCGAAAACCGCTTCCTCGCAGCGCTGGAAGAGCGCAATCGTGACAGTGCCGAGAAGATCCGCTCCCTGATGTTCGTGTTCGAGGACCTCTCCAAGCTCGACCCAGGCGGTATCCAGACCCTGATGCGCGCCATCGACAAGGACCAGATGGGCCTCGCCATGAAGGGTGCTTCCGACAGCCTGCGCGATCTTTTCTTCTCCAACATGTCCGAGCGTGCCGCCAAGATCATGCGCGAAGACATGGCCGCGCTCGGACCTGTCCGACTGAAGGATGTTGATACCGCCCAGCAGGGCATCGTTGCGCTCGCCAAGGATCTGGCTGCCAAGGGCGAGATTCTTCTCGCCGATGGCGGCGCCGACGACGAACTGATTTATTGAGGATGGCCCAGGCATGAGCCCGACGAAATTTGATTTCGACACCGAGTTCGATCACGACGGCCAGATCCTGCGTGATGGCGAGAGCTATAAGCGTTTCTTCACCCAGGACGATATCGACTCCGCGCGTATGTGGGGCGTCGAGGAAGGCCGTGAGATGGAAGAAGGCCGCTGCGCCGAATCCCTGCAGACAATCGGCGCGCAAATGCAGCTCATCCTGTCGCGCCTGGCGGGAGAATCGGCCGCCCTGCGGGCCAGTGCCACGCAGTTGGCGCTCGCCGCGGCCCGCAAGATCGCCGGCGAAGCGCTGAACGCTTATCCGATCGACACGATCGAGCAGCTCACCGCCGAAGCCGTGCAGGATTTGCGCGATGAACCCAGACTGTCCGTGCGCTGTGCGCCGGAACTGGTCGAGGACCTGGCCGAACGGCTGGAACGCACGGCACGCGATCTTGGCTTTGAAGGCGCGATCCGGGTGCGCGGCAATGCCGAGATGAGCGGGGCCGATGTTCGCCTTGAATGGGCGACCGGTGCGATTGAACGCTCGGCGGAAGAAATCGACGCCCGGTTGGGCGAAGTCGTGGCGCGTTGGCTCGCTGCCGCATCCCAGGAAGAATCCGCGACAGACGCGGCGGCCGACCCGACCGTCAACGCGTCTGCGGCATAAGGAGGCCGACCATGCCTGACAATACGAATTTCGACCTGCCAGAACTCGAGAAGGACGCGACACCCGTCCCGGTCGAGGATCAGCAGCCGCGCGAAGGCATGATCGACGACGCCGCCAAGAGCGCCGCCGATCTCGCCCCGGTTTTCGATGTCCCGGTCAATATCTCCGCGGTTCTGGGCAAGGCACAGATCGACGTGAATTCCCTGCTCAAGCTGACGGCCGGATCGGTGGTCGAACTCGACCGGAAGATCGGCGAAGCGATCGATATCTACGTCAATAATCGCCTGGTAGCGCGCGGCGAAGTCGTCGTCGTCGACGACCGGCTTGGCGTGACCATGACTGAAATCATCAAGGATGGGGACGCCGGTTAAACGGCGGCTTGAGACAATGAACACAATGGAGCGGACATTATGCGAGTCCTGATCGTCGGAAGCCTGGGTGGGCAATTGCACACCGCCACTAAAATTGCGATCGACCGCGGCGCCTCCGTGTCGCAGGTCGATACGATCCAGCAAGCGACGTCGCATTTGCGCGCCGGGCGCGGCGCCGACCTGATCATGGTTGATCTGTCGCTCGACGTGCAGGCGCTGATCGCCGCGAATGAGGCGGAACGCATTATCGTTCCGGTCGTTGTCTGTGGCGTCAACGTCCGTCCCGAGGCGGCTGCGGCCGCGATCCGGGCCGGCGCCAAGGAATTCATCCCTCTGCCGCCCGATGCCGAGCTGATCGCTGCCATCCTCGAAGCGATTTCTGATGACGAACGCCCGATGATCGCCCGCGATCCATCGATGCAGACTGTCATCACCCTGGCCGACCGGATTGCCGGTTCCGATGCCTCGGTCCTGATCACCGGTGAGAGCGGCTCGGGTAAGGAAGTCATGGCGCGCCATGTCCATGCCAAGTCCAAGCGTGCCGGCGCCCCCTTTATCTCGGTCAATTGCGCTGCGATTCCGGAAAACCTGCTCGAATCGGAACTGTTCGGCCATGAGAAGGGGGCCTTCACCGGCGCCGTCGCCCGCCGGATCGGTAAATTCGAGGAAGCCGATGGCGGGACGCTGCTGCTCGACGAGATCTCGGAAATGGATACGCGTCTGCAGGCCAAACTCCTGCGCGCGATCCAGGAACGCGAAATCGACCGGGTCGGCGGCACCAAGCCGGTCAAGGTCAATATCCGCATTCTGGCGACCTCGAACCGCGACCTGCGCAAGGCTGTCGCTGAAGGCTCCTTCCGCGAAGATCTGCTGTTCCGCCTGAATGTCGTCAATCTGGCGCTGCCGCCGCTGCGCGAACGCCCGGCCGATATTCTCGCCCTGTCCGAGCACTTCATCCGCAAATACTCGGCGGCCAACCAGGTTGAGCCGCTGCCGCTGTCCGAAGCGTCAAAGGCTCATCTCGTCGCCCGCGAATGGACGGGCAATGTGCGTGAGCTGGAAAACGCCATGCACCGTGCTGTCCTGCTTGCGACCGGCCGGGAAATCAGCCCCGACGCCATTCGCATGCCTGATGGCTCGGTCTTCTCGGGCTCCGGAAATACCGCCGTGCGCCAGGCGTCCGATGCGGCCAATGCAGCCCAGCGCGTCATGGTCGGAATGACCGTCGCCGAGGTTGAGCAGGATCTGATCCTCGACACGCTGGATCATTGCCTGGGCAATCGTACGCATGCCGCCAACATTCTCGGCATCTCGATCCGCACTCTGCGCAACAAGCTCAAACTCTATACCGAGCAAGGCGTCACGGTTCCCCTGCCCAACCAGCCCGCCATGGGCGCTTCTGTCGCGTGATTGGATAAGTCTTGGTCGATACTTCAGCCTCCGGCTCGTTAGGCTCCAACAGCGGCGCCTTCGATCCACAGGCCTTCCTGAACCGGATTCTGAAGGGCGATGTCGCCCTGGCGGTCGGCATTCTCGGCATCCTGGTGATGTTGATCCTGCCGATGCCAAGCATGCTGCTCGATCTTGCGCTGGCGATCTCGATCTCGATCGCGGTGCTGGTGTTGATGACGGCCCTGTTCATCAAACGACCGCTTGAATTTTCCGCCTTCCCGGCCGTGCTGCTGATCACGACCCTGCTGCGCCTCGGCCTCAACATCGCCTCGACCCGGCTGATCCTCTCGAAGGGCGCCGAGGGCACAGACGCCGCCGGCGAAGTCATCCAGGCCTTCGGGGCTTTCGTGATGCAGGGCAATGTCGTGATCGGCGTGATCGTGTTCGCGATCCTGGTGATCGTGAATTTCGTCGTCATCACCAAGGGTTCCGGACGCATCGCCGAAGTCGCGGCTCGTTTCACCCTCGACTCCATGCCCGGCAAGCAGATGGCGATCGATGCCGATCTCTCCTCCGGACTGATTACCGAAAACGAAGCACGCCAGCGCCGCAAGGATCTCGAGGGCGAAAGCAATTTCTTCGGTGCCATGGATGGTGCCTCGAAATTCGTTCGCGGCGATGCCATGGCCGGTCTGATGATCACCGGCATCAATCTGGTCGGCGGCATCATTATCGGCGTCGCCCAGTCGGGCATGCCCTTCGCTGAAGCCGCCGGCACCTATTCCAGCCTGACGATCGGCGATGGTCTGGTTTCCCAGATCCCGGCCCTGATCATCTCCGTCGCGGCCGGCCTGCTGGTTTCCAAAGCCGGTGTTGATGGCCAGGCCGACAAGGCCCTGTTCGGGCAGATGGTCGCCAACCCGGCCGGGCTCGGCCTGGTTTCGGCGGCCACCTTCATTATTGGCGTTCTGCCAGGCATGCCCTTCATTCCTTTCGCCTTGATGGCGGCAGGCACGGGCGCACTCGCCTGGTTCAACCGCGATATCGCCGAACGCAAGGCGGCGGAGAAAGAAGCCGAGAACGCGGCCGAGGTCGAAGCGCATACGCCAAAGAACAGCGAAGCGCCGATCGAGGACAGTCTGGCAATGGACGAACTCAAGATCGAGCTCGGCTATGGTTTGCTGCCGCTGATCAATGATGTCGATGGCCGCAAGCTGACCGACCAGATCAAGGCCCTGCGCCGCTCACTCGCCGAGGAAATGGGCTTCATCACTCCGGCGGTTCGAATTGTCGACAACATGCAGCTGGGCAATCTGGAATATTCAATCCGGATCAAGGAGCTCGAAGCGGGCCGTGGTATGCTGCAGCTTCACAAGCTCCTTGTCATGGATCCCGCCGGTCTGCAGATCGAGCTGCCCGGCGAACACGTCAAGGAGCCGGCCTTCGGTCTGCCCGCAACCTGGATCGACGAGAATCTGCGCGAGGAAGCCTCGTTCCGCGGTTACACGATTGTCGAGCCCGCGGCCGTTCTGGTCACCCATCTGACCGAATTGCTGCGCGACAACATGTCGGATCTGCTCTCCTATGCCGAAGTCGAGAAGCTGATCGAAAAGCTCTCGAAGGAGCACCGCAAGCTGGTCGACGACATTGCCCCGTCGCAAATCAGCCGCGCCGGTATCCAGCGCGTGCTGCAGTCGCTGATTCGCGAACGCGTTTCGATTCGCGACCTGGCGACGATTATCGAGGGCATCGCCGAATCAAGCGGCACGACCAACCGCATCGAGCCGATTGTCGAACATGTCCGCAGCCGGCTCGCGCGCCAGATTTGTCACAGCAACAAGGCACCGAATGGCAATCTGCCGGTGCTCGCCCTTGCTCCACAATGGGAACAGGCCTTCCTTGAAGCCCTGATCGGTGAAGGTGAGCGCAAACAGCTGGCCCTGGCG
>TARA_R110000868_G_scaffold143967_2_pt1 | contig 11279 bp, 7 predicted proteins | sample TARA_R110000868 | Tara Oceans TARA_R110000868 (sample SAMEA4397489) | marine metagenome | biome: Polar Biome; feature: [SRF] surface water layer (ENVO:00010504); material: water (ENVO:00002006), including particulate matter (ENVO:01000060) such as... | depth 5 m | reverse complement strand
TATATACCGGGGTAATGGAAAAGTAGACGTAACTAAAGATGGTGTTACAGTAGCTGAAGCTATATTTGAATTAGATGATGACCTTGAAAACATAGGTGTACAAATGGTTAAAGAAGTAGCGTCAAAAGCTGGTGAACTTTCTGGAGATGGAACAACTACAGCTACAGTATTAGCAAGAGCTATGATTGTTGAAGGTTATAAGAATGTTGTTGCAGGATCTAACCCAATAGATATTAAGAGGGGTATGGATAAAGCTGTTAAAAATGTAGTAGACTACTTAAGTAAAATAACAAAAGAAATAACAATAGGAACAGATCAGCTTAAACAAGTTGCAACTATATCTGCTAATAACGATTCAGAACTTGGAGAGATGTTTGCTGAAGCATTTAGTTTAGTAGGACAATCAGGCGTAGTAACAGTTGAAGAATCACCAAGTCATGAAACTTATGTAAACGTAGTTACTGGTATGCAATTTGACAGGGGATTTATCTCACCTCACTTTGTTACCACTCCAACAGGAGATATGTGTATACTAGATAATCCTATGTATTTACTTAGTGATAAGAAGATAGTAAATATGGATGATGTTATTCCAGTAATGGAACTAGCTAAGAGTTTAGGTAGGCCATTAGTTGTTATAGCTGAAGATATTGATGGACAAGCATTAGGACAGTTAACAATTAACACGTTGCAAAAGGCTTTACCTTCTGTATGTATTAAGGCTCCTGGATATAGTCAGTCAAGGTATGAGTATCTTACTGATATAGCTATGGTTACTAAGTCAATAGTGTTCTCAGAAAAGACTGGGTTCTTACTAGAGAATATAGATAAAGATAATATTGATGAAAGTATGTTTGGTGGATCAGATAGTATTAGTGTTGAAAGACTTAGTACTACCATTGTTAATGGTATTGGAGATGACAGTTTAGTAGCGAATAGAGCTAGTGAATTAGAAGACAAAGTATTACAAGCAGATAGCGAACACGAGAAGAAGCAGCTAAGAAGTAGAATAGCGAAGCTAACGGGTGGAGTAGGAGTTCTATATGTAGGAGCAGACACAACAGTAGAAGCTAAAGAGAAACGAGACAGAGCTGATGACGCATTATGTGCAATTATATCAGCACTCGAAGAAGGTGTTGTAGACGGAGGTGGATCGGCATTAATATCAGCAATAGGTTCAATAAAACCATTACAAGGTGACGAACAAATTGGAGCTCAAATAATATCTAAATCATTATTAGAGCCTTTAAAGGTTATAGCTAACAATGCTGGCGTAAACGGAGATATTATTTGTTCAGAAGTAAGTTCTCGTCCAACAGGAACCGGATACAACGCTAAGACTGGAGAGTTAGTTTGCATGCAAGATGCAGGAATAATAGATCCAAAAAAAGTTACAAGAGTAGCCTTAGAGTCTGCCAGTAGTGCAGCAGGAATGGTCTTGCTTACAGACTGTGCAATCTATTTATAGAATATTTGGCGGTTAAATTAATTTTAATTAACTTAGCCGCCTATTAATAAACTTAAATTAAAAAGATATGAGTACAGTAAAACAAGAATTACTAGTTAAGGATATGTTAAGCAGTTCTAAAGAAATATTAAGTTCTTTAGATAATCGTGATAAAAAAACTTTAGAGGTTCGTACATCAATAGATTTAGCTAAAAAACTAATAGCGTCATTAAGACAAATTCCTGAAGACACGACTGCAATTACGTTAAAGGAAGTATTTCAAAAGCTTGAAAAGGTGCCTGAAAAATCAAAGAGATTATTTAAAAAATCAAAAAAGAAATAAAAAAAATGATGAATGTAACTGTAATACTATTATCAATATTAAATATATTTACAATAGGTTTAATTATTTTTATATTAAAACCAACAAATATAGAATTAAACAAAAAAATTCTAGAATTAAAGGGTGATAAAGAAGATCTTAAGTTAAACATTAGAAGGTCAACAAACAAATTAAAGATTTCAAGAAGTAACTTTAATGAAGGTGTAAAAGCTTTTCAAGAAATTCATACTGATCTTAATAATATTAAAGTTAAGTATGATGAATTAAAAAACAAATCTTCTAAAAAAAAGAAAGAAAAAACACTATAACATAAACAAGATTATAAGCTCACTTGACAAAGGTGAGCTTTTTTCGTATCTTGGCGAATTATAAAACATTGTAGAGGATGAATATATTTGAAGTAAAGAATTTCAAAGTGGTCTTTAGCCCGCAAGCATTGATGCTTAAACCTTTTAGAGAGATTTGGGACTTAGACCCTAGTAAAGAAAAAGAAATAGCAACTGCAGAATTGTCTTATGTTTACTACATGTGTGATGATAGAAGTGATTATCAATATGTTTTAGATGCAGAGGAAAGACACGACAATATTGTAAAGGAAATAGATCTTCTTGGATCTAATTGGATTAAAGGAGCTTATATAGATAGGGCAATGGATTTCTATAGAAAATCATCCGAAACAACCACAACAAGACTTCTCAGAAGTACTAGAGGTGTTATAGATAAAATATCACACTTTTTGGATGTTGTAGATGTTAACGAAAGAGATAAAAATAATAAACCTGTATTTTTAATTACACAGATTGTTACAGCAGTAGAAAAGATACCTAAATTAGCTAAGGCTTTAAATGAAATTGAAAGAGAAGTAGTAAAAGAAAAAGCTATAAAAACTCAGTCTGGTAACAGAACTGCAGGTGCATTTGATGACTTGGGTATATAATGGAAGGTTATAGAAAATATAATAGTACCCAAACACAGCTAAATGAAGCTACTATGGAGAAGCTTTCCGTTGAGGAAAGAAGAGATGTTCTAGATGTTGTTGATAGTATACAATTTATTGTAAACTTATCATCTCCTAATAGAAAATTTGCTAGAGATTTAGATAGATGGAATAATCCATTCTATGAAGAGAACCCTGAAGAAAGTGGAGCTAATAAAAAAGCTTTAGATCCTAACGGAAAAATATCTGTTGATATTACCAACCCCCATATTTTAGAAGATATGGATTACTTTCGTGAAGCTGCAATTCATTTTAAAAAACACGATTGTTATTCAAAGTTAATGCCAAATAGTAATCCAAACAGTGAGTACTTTAAGCATTGGAAAAGAGAGGCTAACAGGTGTAGAAGTGGGATGGTAAGAGAAAGTGATGGTGAATGGATTCCAGGATATTTATATTTCTACTGGAACTACTCTCCAATACTAAAGGTTGAATCAGTAGTTGGTACAAAAATGGCTGGTCGTGTGGAGGGGTTCCCAAATCCTTACGATGGAGATTATTTATTTTATCATTATTTAGAATTAGCACGTAATAACGGTAAACACACAGCTACACTTAAAAAAAGGGGTTCAGGATTTTCATTTAAAGGAGGATCAAAGCTTGGGCGCAACTTTATTGTTGGAGAATACGAAAATGCTAGACATAAAATTAAATCATACGCAGTAGCGAATGAAAAAGAATATTTAACTAAAGATGGGGTCTTAAACAAGTTCTTATCTATTGCAGATTTCTGTGCAATTAATACTGGATTTCCAGGAAATAGATCCTTAAAGGATTCTATGAATGACATGCAATGGAAGATGGGTAGGAAGGATAATGTAACAGGTACTGATGTAGGAACGTTAAATGAAGTAATGGGAGTAACCTTAAAGAATGATCCTGAAAAGGCTCGTGGAAAAAGGGGTTCTCTAATTGAATGGGAAGAAGCTGGAAAGTTTGACAACTTTCTTACAGCTTGGGGTATTGCTAGACCATCAGTAGAAGAAGATGGATATGCATTTGGATTAATGAATGCCTATGGTACAGGTGGTACTGAAGGAGCAGCCTTTGATGGATTAGAAGAAATATTCTATAATTCAGCAGGTTACAACATACAATCGTTACCTAACGTGTTTGATAAAAATACAAACGGTAAAGGCCAATGTTCATTTTTCTTTGGAACTTACATGAACTTTAAAGGTAAATATGACGATAATGGAAACAGTGATGTCATAGGTGCTTTAATATCAACAGTAAAAAATAGAATTAAAACTAAGTACGGAGCTTCAGATCCTAATGCAATTGTGCAATTAAAAGCTGAGCATCCAGTAACTCCGCAAGAGGCAATCATGAGATCTGAAGGATCAGCATTTCCAGTTGCAGATTTTAGAGATTACTTAGAAGACATAATGCCAAGAATAGATGAGTTTACTGACGAACATTGGATTGGTGACATAGGTATTGACAGCAAAGGATTAGCTGTTTGGAGGCCAGCTATGAATGGTGAAGTTCCAATAAGGGAGTACCCATTTACTGTTAAAGGTGGAAATTCAGATGGAGCTATAGAGATATTTTCTATGCCTCAAAAAGGAAGAGAAGGTAACGTATTTGAACACAGATACATAGCTGGTATTGACCCTATTGATAATGACTATACAGTAAACGGATCGTTGGCTAGTATAATAGTATTTGACTTATGGACTGATAAAATTGTTGCTGAATACACAGGAAGACCAGTATTAGCTGAAGATTTTTACAGAAAGTGTATGAGGTTGCTTATGTTTTACAATGCTTTAGGAAATTATGAAAACAACTTAAAAGGTTTGTTCTCTTACTTTTCTAATAATAATGCATTATATTTGCTTGCTGATACTCCGGAAATCCTTAGAGATATGGATATTGTAAAATCAGTACTTCATGGAAATAGGAGTAAGGGTACTAGAACTACAGCAGAAGTAATTAAACTTGGTAAGACTCTTCAAAGGCAATGGCAATTATCTCAGTTTGAGACAGAAGTTGAAGATGAAGAAACTAAAGAAATAAAGTCTTTATTTATATCTAACTTAAGAAGAATAAGAAGTGTAGGATATATAAAAGAATGTATAGCTTGGAATCCTGATGGTAACTTTGATAGGGTGTCAGCGATGGACATGGTTATGATATTAAGAGAGGATAGGGCAAAACTTTTAGATAAGTATGAAGAAAGAGATAATTCTAATAACGGAATGATGAATGATGAATTCATAGACTCCAATTGGATGAAAGCTATAAGTGGTTCAGAAACACCAATGTTTATACCAGAAGTTGATGGTTTTAATAGCTATAAAGAATCAATGAAAAAAAACAAGTAATTAAGTAAATTTGAATAAAAATAAAACAATATATGTCAGATAAAACATTCCCGAAACAAAAAGTTTCTTTTAAAAGCAAAGGGATTAAATGGAGGAAAAGCCACTTAGATTGGGCTGACAATAACAGTATACTAAACTCATCTTCTGTAAGGGCTAAGCTTAGGACTAAAGTTATTAATCAAAACCTATACAATGGTATAATTGATATGACTGATTTACAATTAGTTCTTAATCCAGGAGAGATGGAACAATATTATGTTCCTAAGAAAATACAGCATTACCCTATTATAACACCTAGAGTCAATGTACTTGTAGGTGAAGAAAAGAGGCGTAAATTTGATTGGACTGCTGTGCTTACCAATCCAGATACTCTTTCATCTATAAAAGATAATAAGAAACAGATGATTAATGCTAAGCTACAAGAAATGTTAGCTGAAACAGGATTAGAAGAAGAAGATATAGAAAAAACATTGTCTGAATACGTTGATTATGTCAACATGGATTACCAAGACATTAGAGAAAAGAGAGCCAACTTATTGATTAGACATTATGTAGGATCTCTTGATATGAAAATAAAATTTCAACAAGGTTTTAAAGATGCATTAATAGGAGCTGAGGAAGCTTATATGTTTGACATTGTTAATGGAGAAGTAACTTTTGAAAAATTAAACACACATAAGGTATTTACATTAAGATCAGGTAGTTCTAATAAATTTGAAGATGCTGATGTAATAGTAATTGATGATTTTTGGAGTCCAGGTAAAATACAAGATCACTATTATACTGATCTTAAGCCTGCTGACATAGATAGCCTTGAAAGAAATTCTAATGCAACTGGCACTATTGACAGTGACGGAATGAGCATGCAAATTGATGATGCAGCAGGTTATGACTTGCTTAGAAGAGAAAGCATTAATTCATTCTTGGATTCAACAGGAGTCTTCTGGGATTCTGGAAGTAATGGAGGGAAAAGTTCATACTATGATACAGAAGGAAATGTTAGAGTATTAAGAATATTATGGAGATCTAAAAAGTGTATATTAAAAGTAAGCTTTTTTGACGAAATGTCTGGAGAAGAAAAAATAAAGTACATGTCTGAAGAATATGAGATAAATAAAGACATGGGTGAAACTTCAGAAAAATTCTGGATAGATCAATGGTGGAAAGGAGCTAAAATAGGTAAAGACATATACGTTCAAATTAAACCAAGAGAAATACAATACAACAAATTAAATCAACCAAGCTTCAATTCATCAGGAGTTGTTGGACAAATATATAATACAAATGATGCTACAGCAGTATCATTTGTAGATAGAGCTAAGCCATTTCAGTATCTTTATGATATATCTTGGTACAGAGTAAACGAAGCTTTAAGTAAATACCTAGGTTCTATTGTAGAATTAGATATAGCTAAAGTTCCTAAAGGATGGACTATTACTAAATGGTTATACTTTGCACGTAAGTCAGGTATTTCTGTAGTAGATAGTTTTAAAGAAGGCCAGAGTGGTCAAGCTAAAGGTAAGCTTGCTGGATCTGTTGGTAACACTACCGGTAAAGTTCTAGAGCAAAGAGTTGGAGATTTTATTCAGACTCACATTCAAATGATGGACTTTGCTAAAGCTCAGATGGATGAGATAACTGGAGTGTCAAGACAAAGACTTGGTCAAACTGAGAATAGAGAAACTGTAGGAGGAATAGAAAGAGCTGTTAGCCAATCTAATCATATTACAGAAGAGTTATTTACTTTACACGATTATTGCAAAAAAAGATGTTTTCAAATATTATTAGAAACTGCTAAAATTGCTCTTAAAGGAAATGAAGCTAAATTTGGTTACATTGCTGACGATGGAACTCGTCAACTAATGGAAATTGGAGGAGATGAATTTGCTGAAGAAGAATATGGAATAGAAGTAAGTAACGAGGATTCAATCAATCAGCTTCAACAAAGAGTAGATGGAATGGTTCAAATGGGACTTCAGAATCAAATGCTTTCTTTTTCAACTGCTATGAAGATATACAATTCTCCAAGTATTAGAGAAGTTCAAAGATTTATAGAGAAAGATGAAACAAGCATGAAGCAAAATGCTGCCTCATCTCAAGAAGAACAGGGTAAACAATTTAAAGCTGAGCAAGAAAGACTTATTGCTCAAGAAAATCTTGATAGAACTGTTAATGAGAAGCAATTTGCACGAGAGGATGAGACTAAGAGATACATAGCGGAACTTAAAGCTGAAACTGATAGAATCAATAAGGATCAAGAAGAAAGTGGCTTAGAAACGATAGAAGACAGTCCTAGTGATATTGCTAAGTTTGAAAGAGAGATGGGGATTAAAAATAAGTCCTTAGATCAAGACATGCAAAAACATAATGATAATATGTCAAGAAAGGATCGTGAGATAGCTATAAAAAATAAAGTAGCTAATAAACCATCAAAAACTAAATAATGAAGCAGACGCAAAATCAGTTTTATGGAGTTGATAGTGAAAAGGCTAAAATTGCTCAACCCGGAACAATTTTTATTGCGTCAGATACAAGTATACTTTATATTTATGATCTAGACTGGAAGCCAAGAAGAGTAAAAACTACAGCTACAGGGGGAACTGCTAATGTAGTAGACTCCTATTTTGTTTTACCTTCCAATCCAGCAGAGGAATCCATTGCTTTTGTTTTATACTCTACTGGAACACCTTGGTTGCCTGGATCATTAGGAGGAACATATTATCCTTCAGGATGGTACATGTATTTAAGCGGTGTATGGATATCTGATAGTAAGTTTATTGATAACCAGCTTTATCAGAATGAAAATTTAATTGCTATAAATACTGAAAGTATTTCAGATCATCTTTCAGACCTTAATAACCCTCATCAAGTAAATAAATCCAACGTAGGCTTAAGTAATGTAGATAACACTAGTGATGCAAACAAACCTGTAAGCACTGCTACTCAAACTGCATTAAATGCTAAAGCTGCATTATCTCATCTTCATATAAAAGCTAACATAACTGATTTTAATGAGTCAGATTATGCTACTTCAGCACAAGGATTATTAGCCGGAACTGCATTGCAACCTGGAGATGATATCTCTGAGTTGTTTAATGATGAGGTATATTTACAACCTTCTGACAATGTATCTGCATTAACAAATGACGCTGGATACCTTACAAGTAACAATGTAACATCATACAGAAGTGATGCGGATATTGGAACTATTTATAGTGGATATTTATTAAACACTGTTATAACAATAAAAAAATGTGTTGACGGAGTTGAAACATTTGGACAGAACCTGACTAATCTAGAAACAGATTGGACAAATAGATTGAGTTTAACGTACATATAATTGTACTTGACTAATATATATATATTAAATAATTAATTAATTAACAAAAGAAACAATTATGGCATTCGTAGCATTAGATTGGAGTATTACAAGGAATGGAGGCGCATTAGATGTACGTTATATTGGCGACACGCATGCACAAACATCACCTTCTTACTCCACAACAATTGAGCTTCACAGGGCTTTAGGGGATTTCGCAGATCAAGAGCAAGACTCTGGAGATGACGAACTTTCTATTATCAACAAAACACCGTCCGACAGGGGTGGTGCGGATACAAACATCACGTTATTGAACGGATGTAATTTAGACGACGCGTCTGTAGAATATATCTACGATGGATCGTTAACTCAAGATGGAGGAGATACTATTTATGATGGTATTCAGTGTTTTGGTAACGCAACAAGTATTCAGGTATTACAAAGCGGAGCTAGATTAACAAATGACTTCTGGAACCAAGCAAAGATGATTGCTGAAGTATCAGATGCACTATCTTCTACATCTCACAGGTTTTTAGTTAAAGTAAGAACAGGTGGAGCTGATATTGATGGCCGTAGGCTAATTGGTACTCAAAGAGTATTAGGAACTGCCTACACGGAATTCTCTATTGGTGGTGGAACAAACAGAGGTAACAACACATTAGCACTTACTGCCAACACAGATGGAAACAACCAGACTGCAGCAGGTACTATTGCTACTTGGACTGACATTGTAAATGACAAAGAAGGTTACTCTGCAATTGATGCTGATGGTAACACAGTAAATGAATTTTACTACTCTGATTGGGAACTTGGATCAAGAAGTAAAAATGAGTTTTACGAAAGATCAAAATGGATACAACGTGAAGGTTCAGCTGAAACTATATATGGTCTTGCAGGTGATATCTTTAGAGGTATTACTCATCAGATCAATATAGATGCTCCAACTGGAACATTTGTAGAACCAGAAGCTTTGTCTTGGACAGGTGGTACTGGTCAATTGTTAGCAATTGATTCCGTAACGGCAGGTACTCAGATGTGGATTCAATTACTTTCCGGAGTTATACCAACAAACGATCAAGTAATAACAGGTGCGTCAACAGCAACAGCTACTGTTAATGTAACAATTACACCTAGACTTCTTCCAGCTACATTTGTAGGAACGTCTACTGGTACAGCAATTAACCCAGCAGCTTATGGTATTGGTATTGGTGCAGATGATTTAACTCAAAATGATCTTCTTGAAGATTTAACTGGGACTAACAGAACTCCACCAAACAATATTAGTTACACTGTGAACAACACTGTTTCTGGAGATTACGTTATTACATCTAATAATGCAGCAGGAGACTTTGATTTAACTCAATTGTCTATTACTAATGCAGAAGTTGGAGCGACAGTTACTTCAATAGTATTTGATGAGACTATTGCATCTGATACTCCAAGACCAGGAGGAACTGTTCGTGTAGAGCAAGTTAACGGAAGTTATAAAAGAATTGCTTATACAAGCATTACTACTACTACTGTTACTGATGATACAATAAACTTTTCTTCACTAGATTTCTCTGGTGTAGGTGCAGGTTTAGCCATTGGAGGTAATGCCTTTGTAACTTACATTGATAGATTAGCAACAGGAACTACTGAATCTGTAACTTACGTATTTAGTACTCCAAGAACATTATTTACAAGAGTAAGAAACGCTACTCCAGGAAGTGAAATCAAAACCTTTGAAACAACTGCTTTAGTTGGAGCAGGTGGTGGTGCATCTACCGTTGGTAGAATTGATGACTTCTAGTAGTAACTAGTAAACAATAATACCGTCTCATTCGATTGAGGCGGTATAACTAATAATAATGATAAAGCTCACTCTTTGTTGAGTGAGCTTTTTTTTAGTATCTTTAAAAAAAAATAAATGGCAGTACCTACATACACTACAGATCTTACAGATATAACATCGAGTTTTACTACCGGTTGGTCATTAACATCTGAAGGTGGTGGTGGACAAAATACTTTAACTGCACCTGAAACTGATGATTTTATTCAAGGTACTCAATCAGTATCAAGGAATCCTTTTTCTAGTTCCATTCGTGGAATTATATACGACAACGTCTCAACTGTTTCAGTAGCAACTGATGATGCTGTTTTTATATGGTGGAAAGCGGATGTTGCTCAAGCACTAGCTACAAAAGCAAGTGGTGGAGTTTCACTTAATTTGGGTACAAGCGTAAGTGTTTATAAGAAATTTTATGTAGCTGGTAATGACAACTACGCTATTGGTGGATGGAGATGTGTACCCATAGATCCTTCTGCAACACAATCAGCATTAAGAGGTACGCCTGGTGCTCCTCCTTATGATTTCTTTGGAGTGGCATACAATGTTCCTGCTTCAGGGCCAAGTAAAGGTTTTCCATTTAAGGTGGATATGATCCGTCATGGTAGAAGTATAGACATAACTGAAGGAGAGATTGCTAATCCTGCAACCTGGGATTCATTAACTACATTTGCGGATGATACAGCTAGGCGGTGGTCAATAACACAAGGAACTGACACGGGTGCTCAAGTTCAAGGAATATTAAATTGGGGGACAGCAACAACTGCTGTTTATAGCGTAGACGTAAACAGAGCTATTGTGTTTTTAGACACAGAATATACTGTAACAGATTTTACACAATTAGTATTTGCTAACGCAGGTACTAATATTGAGTGGGATGCATTATCAATAACTGCACTAGGAACTTTTAATAGAGGTATAATATCAATCCTTAACAATGCTTTAGTAGATATAACAAATAGTTCAATTACAGGAATAGACACCACTACTGGTGGAGGAACAAACACAGTCTTTG
>TARA_R110000868_G_scaffold17851_4_pt1 | contig 11283 bp, 15 predicted proteins | sample TARA_R110000868 | Tara Oceans TARA_R110000868 (sample SAMEA4397489) | marine metagenome | biome: Polar Biome; feature: [SRF] surface water layer (ENVO:00010504); material: water (ENVO:00002006), including particulate matter (ENVO:01000060) such as... | depth 5 m | reverse complement strand
TGCGGCGGGGCAGGTTCGGTCTTCTCCGCCGCCGGGTTCGCCGGTTTCGTCTGTTCCGCCTGCGACGGGTCGGGTTTCTGGCTCATGATCGCCAGGAACAGGGCGAGACCGATCGTCACGGCGCCGGACGCGGCTCCGATATACATGCGCTTTCTCCTTCGCTTGCGGCGGGTCGGGGTCACTGGCGGGCGATCGATTGCGCCGAGAACATCTCCATTTCCTCCGACAGCAGCATCAGGTCGCGTTTGCGGTCGGCGGCCGTCATGAATTTCGGCTTCTTCGTATCGCCGGGGGAGGATATGGCGCCGCCGACAACCCCTTCGGCGAGGACTTCTTCGCGGCGTTTCCCGACTTCCGACGGCAGCGGCGGGACGAGCCCGCGCGTTGCCACCCGGACCTGCGTCACAGCGTCGACCCCGGCGGCTCCGGCTTTGTCGGTGGCCGCGGGAACCGGTTCCGCCGCGGGCGGCGCCGTCTTCGGTGCGGACGATACGGCGGCCTTCTCCTGCACCGGTTTGGCGGCCGTTTGCGGTGCCGGCGGCGCGTCTGGCGCCTTTTTGGCGCCGATGACTTCGAATGCCCTGGCTTTCAGGTCTGTCGCCGCATCGTGGGCGCGGTCGGCGGCGGCGTGGAGATCGGCCCTGTCGCCGGCGAACAGGAAGACCAGCGCGGCGGCGACCACGACGTTGAAAAGCAGGAATCTCATGAGGCTGTCCTTTCTTCGGGAGCGGGTTTCCTGAGCGATATGACCAGCAGGGCGCGGAGACCGGCGGATACCGGCAGGCCGACCACGGTGGTCATGAAGGCGAGGCTGAAATTGGCCGTCAGGTCGCGGATGACCGACTGGACGGTATCCGGGGTCAGCTCCTGTCCGGCGAGGCTGCCGATGCCGAGGCTGATCCCGAGCAGGGTGAAGGTGAGCGCCAGCGTCGTGACGCCGTTTGCGGTCTGCATCCCGACGGCGAACCAGTATTCCCGGTCTGCATCCCGAATGCCCTGCGCATTCATGCGGACGAGGCCGAACAGGGTCCCGAAGACGAGCGCGGCGAGCAGGACGAGGAACCCGGCGCCGAGAACGTCCAGCGCCCAGCCGGTTATCGCCGACACGTCCTGCGACAGCAGGGTGACCGCGCCCGCGGTGGCGAGGACCAGGCCGCCCAGAAGATAGCTGGCGGCCTGGGACCCGTGCGCCACGGTGCGGGTCAGAGCCCGGGCGAAGCTGCCCATGTCAGCGGCGCCCCATCCGGGCGTTCATCAGCGCGGCGGTCGATACCCCGATCTCGCCGAGCCAGTGATCGGCGATGCTGCGGCTTTTCTCGGCCGACGCATGGACCAGGAAGGTCAGGTCGTAATTGTCGAACGCCGCGCGCACCGCCGGCGTGTTGCGTCCGACCAGCTTCTTGTCGCGCAGGACCATGCGCTCCAGGTCCACCAGCCGCGTACGGGCGACCTGTACCCGGCTCGCCCGTTCGCCGGGTTTCATGTCGCCGGACAGGATGGTTTCGAGCAGGATGGCGCGTTCGCGTTCCATGTTCTCCAGGGTACCGGCGCCGGCGGCGCCGATGGCGGCACCGAACAGGGCGAGGGTGATCGCCAGGGCGACGATTGTCTGCTGCGGGCGTGTCAGCGCCCGTGCCCGTGCCGGCGTGGGGTTCCGAGTATCTGCGTACGTCATTTCGATCTCCATTTCGATCTCCGTTTTTCAGGGGTTATCGGGACACAAAGAAGTCGACGGCGCCGGTGACGCCGGTTTTCCGGTCGTTGTCGGCGGCATCGGCGATCTCGGTTTCCGCCGGGGCGTCTATGCCTTCCGACAGGGCGAGGGCATCCAGCGAGACGAGCTTCGCCATGTAGCCGAGAATCGCGCGTTCCTGGTCGACGACGGCCACTTCGGCCTGGTTCTCGGCGACCAGCTGGCGCAGGTATTCGCCGCGGCTGACCGGGACGCCGGCAATCTGCGGCGTCTGGTTCATCGGGTGGGATTTGACGGCCTGCACCAGGGATTCGATGGCCGACAGGTTCTTGGCGTATTCGCGGGCGTATTTGCTTTCCGCCGCGACCGACGACGACAGCAATCTGGTATCGATCCGGGCGGCGGATGCTTCGAACCGCGCGCGCGCCGAATTCTGCTTGGTCAGCAGGTCGGCCTGCTGCGGGGTGACGGCCCGCTGCGCCCGGTTCAGCTTCGACAGCAGCCGTTCGTAGAGCCGGACCTTGGTATTCGCCCGCCGGGCCCGCAGGTCCTGATGTTCCTTCATCATGTCGATGTAGTTGCGCTTTTCCTCCAGGAACTGGTGCTGAAGCTCGGTGCGCAATTCGCCGTCGGCGCGCTCGATCGCCGCCTGCAGGTCGGCCAGCGTCTGCTGTTTCAGCGCGATATTGCGGTCGAGCCCGACAAGAGCGGCGGCAAGACGCGATCTGGCGAAATCGTTGTCGACCGCCTTTTTCAGGTAATCGCCGGGCAGCTTGATCAGTTGTTCGCTGGCGGTCGGCGACCAGGTGGCAGGGGTGTCCGCCAGTGCCGGGGCGGCCAGGATCGCACCGGCCAGGGCCAGCGCGATCACGGGTTTCGGGTTCGCTGTTCGGGGCATGAGAGCTTCCTTTCAGGCCGGGGTTACTTGTTTTTCCAGTGGTTGATCCGGCGCATTTCGCTTTTCATCTCGTCGGTGACGTTCAGCGCCAGGAACTGTCCGAAGGTCTGCGGTTCGGTTCGCCCGAGAAGGGCTTCCGCCGTGGCGACGAAAGACGTGCCGCCGGAAAAATACAGGTCGTGGTCCGGCCAGGCGGCCTTGAAACCGTCGAACCGGCGGCGCGCCATCTCGACATCGCCGCCCTTGAAATAGTTGATCACGCTGAGGGCATGCAGCCGCATCCGTTCGTTTTCCGGTACGGATTTGGCGGCGGTCCCGAGATCGGCGTTGCATTTCTGCAGCACGTTGGCGCTGGTCAGAAAGGCGGCGGACGATCCGCGCGCGCGGGCCTGGGCGTCCATGTCGAGGGCCTGATCCCGGCAGGCCCGGAACGACTGCAGTTTCTGCATTTCTTCGAAGCGGGCTTCGCGGAAGCTGGCATCGGCAATCGGGTTGCTCGCCTGGTTCAGGCTGCAGGCCGCGAGCGTCAGCATCGATGCGCCCAATGTGACGGCTTTCAGAATGTTTTTACGCGTGGTCATGGATCGATCCTCCTTGATGAGACGGGACGAGACGGATTGAAAAAGCGGGATTCCGGACATGTCAGACCAGCCCGCGCAGAAGCTGCTGGCGGTAATGGCTGCGCAGTTGCTGAACCTTTCTGACGTAGCGCCGCGTCGCCGGGATCACCCGTGCGCGTCCGGGCCGGCCGACGGCGGATCCGCCGTTGTAATAGGACAGCGCCAGGTCGGTGCGCCCGTCATAGCGCCTGATAAGGCGGCCCAGAAAATGAAGGCCGAGGCGGATATTCACCCGGGCGTCCCACAGCGTGTCCGGATGAATGCCGTACTCGCCGCGGGCGGTGGCCGGCATGATCTGCATCACGCCGCGCGCGCCCTTATGGCTGCGGGCCCGGGCATTGAAGCTTGATTCCGCATGCGCGACCGCAAGGGCGAGCGACGCGGGGATTCCCATGTTGCGGGCTTCGCGAACCACCATCTGTTTCACGGCCGATGCGCTCGGCGGGGGGCTGACGGCCGTCACCGGGCCGGCGCATCCGACGAGCAGGGCGACGGCGAGCAGGAGGGTGGCAACCGTCCCGAAAGCCGCGGGGGCGGTGCGGGTAGTGCGGGGCGCGGTCATCGGTCGCCTCCCGCCGCCGCCGCTGCGGCGAGGGCCTTCTGCCAGCGGGCGTCGAGGCTCGAAACAACCAGGTTGGGGGCGTTGACCCGCGCGCGTGCCGCCATCGCTTCCTTAAGGGGGAGGGAAGGATCGAGTGCGAGCACGACACGGCGCGCGGGCCCGGTCGTCGACTGGACGACCGTTTGGGGATCGACGGGACGAAGCCGCGTATCGAGGAAGCGTTTGCCGTCGAAGATGATGATGAGATCCTTGCCGGGCGCCGTTTCGGCGGGTGCCGTTTCTGCCGGCGTCGCGGGCGGCGCGAGAGCCATGACATCCGGCGCGGTCCGGGCGCTCTGGCCGGCCCCCATTGAAATCAGCGTCAGGACCATGAGGCTGAAGAACCCCATGGCAAGCGCCAGCGCGATCTCGGTCATCGCGTTTTCGGACGTGGTGTTGTCGGGGGCGGAAGCATGCAGGGTCATCGTTCTCGTCCTTGGGCTCTGTTCAGCGCCGGTCGCGGCGCATGTTTTCGACGGACCGCCGGGTCATGCGGCCGTTCACGGGCAGGGCGGAATCGGACTGATAGGCGCGCAACGCTTCGCGGGTCTGCCAGGTAAGAACCCCGTCGACGGGGCCGGGGTCGTATCCCATGCCGGCGAGCAGGCGCTCGGTTTCCTCGACCATCGGGCGATAGCCCCGCGGGTTGGCGGCGGCCGGAATGACCGGAACGTCGCTCGACACCACGCGGACCGGTTTCGCCGGCGTGCGTTCCGGCCAGTTCATGTGGCGCGGTGCCGACGTTGACAGCAATCTGCCGTTTTCGACGCCCAGCGCCTGATAGGTCAGGACAGGCGTTTCGCGGGCCAGGGTGATAGATCCGGATACAAGGATATCGGCGCGGATATTGGCTTTCAGGTCGGCGATCCGGTCGGCCTTGGTGCCCGCCGGATCGCCCGACGCCCGGATGGTCTGGACCAGCGCGTTGATCGCCGACATGTCGACGAACTCGAACTGGCCGCGCGCCTGGCGGTGAAGCTCGGCGAGCAGGCGCCGGTTCCAGGCATTGGCGACCTCGGCCGGGATCGGCGGTTCGTTCTTCGCAAACGACCGGATGGCGATGGTCGGGGCGCCGTAGCCGCTGGTCGCCGGGATTCCGGACACTTTCGCGCCGCGTATACCGGACAGAATTTCCGAGGCGACCGGCGCGAATGTCTGGTCCGAGGCGGCCGGCCCGGCGATGCCGAGGCAGATTACACCTGCAGCGATCGCCGGTCCGGCCCGGTGCCCGAACAAACCGCGACGAAGGAAGACAAAGCGTTTCATGGCGATTCCTCCGGCGTCTTCCGTCAGCCCTGAACCTGCTGCCAGGCGCCGTCCGGCGTGCGGCAGGCAGTGCCCGTCACCTTGCGTTCGTATCCGCCGATGAACACCCACGCGTCGTAGTCGCGGCAATCGCCATTGCTGGCCGTGCGGTAGGTGCGGGTCGGAGTAACGGTGTACTGGTTGCCGTTATCCGGGTTCTGCCAGTTCACCGAGCGGCCGGTCGGGACCGTTTCCATGGCGTTCTGCACCTGGACATGATCTGCCCGGTCCATCGAGTTGCCGATCTGGCCGCCGATCACCGCGCCGAGCACGGTGCCGGTCAGGACGGCTGCGACCCGGCCGTTCCCCTTGCCGAACTGCGATCCGGTCGCCGCGCCGAGCAGCGCGCCGATGATCAGCCCGCCGGTCTGGTTGTTCATCCGAACATTTGCCGGACGATAGTTGCGGCGCGGCTTGTAGTGATGATGGACAACCTTCACCGGTGCCGGCCTGTAGTGGTGATGCACCACCTTGGCCGGCTTCGGCGCGTAATAGTGTTTGACCACTTTTACCTTCCGGGCGGGACGGCGGGCCTGACGCTGGTTCTTGTGGATGACGACGACTTTCTTGCCGCGGACACCGTTGCGGTACTGATCGGCGCTGGCGGACGGAATGCCGGCGGCAAGCAGGGCCACCGCACCGATGGATGCGATCGTCGCGTTCTTCAGAGTTTTCATCAGGGTCGACATAATTCCGTTCCTTCTCTGTTGGCCTTCGGTTGGGCGCTGCTGTCCGGCCGGAACGGAAATTGTGGTCGCGAGGTTGATCTTCATTTCCAGTTTCCCGTGTCGGCCTTTCGCGGCGTCGGGGGAAATGTGGGGCATATGCGATTTCGATTGCATGCCAGCGTTGTTAGGAGATTTTAATGCAGATAAACGTCGCCTAACGCGGGCGGTGTTCCATATTTAACGAATGCCCCTTACCTTCGGAGCCGAATGCGTAAATTAATCTCCATATTGGCCCTGGTCCTGTTTCTCGGTGCATTGAATTCAATGAATTCAATCGCTTACGCCCAGTCCGGCCCGCCAGAGATCGCCGGCGCCCTGGCGCGCCTGAAGAACAATCCCCGGTACCAGGGGCGGATTCTGGGCACCCATGTGAAACCCAACGGCGGCAGGTATTTGTACGAGGTGCGCATTTTGCGCCCCGACGACCGGGTGATTCTGGTTTATATCGACCCGCAGACCGGCGGCGTCGTCGGCGATTCGGACCGCCGCCAGCAGCGCCGCGCAACAAATCCGCCCCGGCCCCGGGACCGCCTGTTCGGGCGCGACGGCGCGAACCGGCCCGATCGCGATATCCGCCGCGGCTTCGGAAGATAGGACCGGAAGATGCGCATTCTCGTGCTCGAAGACGATACGGAACTTGCCGAACAGATTGCCGCGATGCTGCGCGACGAGAATTTCGCCGTAGACGTCATCCATGACGGCCAGGAAGGTCTCGAATACGGTCTCGACAACACCTATGACGGCGTCATTCTCGACCCCGGTCTGCCGACGATGGACGGGTTCAGCGTGCTGAAACGCTGGCGCGACAACGGGCTTGTCATGCCGGTGATCGTGCTGACCGGATCGCGCAAGGAGGTCGGCGACATGAAGGAAGGTATCCGGGCCGGCGCCACCAACTACCTGACGAAACCCGTCGATCTCGAATTGCTGCTCGACTGGGTGCGCAGCGTCGTGAATTCCGGCGGGCCGGGTGTGAAAAAACCGGTCATCGAGCACGGCGCCATCCGGATCGACACCCAGGCGCTGCGTGTCTGGTTTGACGGCGCACCGGTGAAGCTGTCGCCGTCCGAATACCGCATTCTGCATTATCTGGCGGTCAATGCGGACCGTCCGGTGCCGGCCGACGAGCTCGCGAAGCACAATTTCGACGGGGAAACGATCAAGACATCGAATGAAATCCCTGTCTTCATCAGCCGGCTGCGCGACAAGCTCGGCAAGGCGGCGATTCAGACCGTGTTCGGCTACGGCTACCGCCTCGCCGAGGCCGCGGAGGATGCGGCCGCCGCACCGGGCACGCCGCCGGGCGCACCGGACCCCGAATGAGCGCCCTCGTGCCGTTGCCGGCATCGCTGGTCGGCCGGATCGGTCTCTGGGCGCTGCTGCTGTTTGCCGCCAGCATTCTGCTGTTCTGGGCACTGTTCGGTGCTGCCGCGCGCGAAGTATCGCGCGAAGTGGTGGATACCCGCCTCATTCAGTTTGCCGATCAGCTGCGCGGCTACTGGGCGAGCCGGGAGGCCGGCGGTCCCGCGCGGTCCGGCGACACCGGCGCGCCGGCGCCGAATCCGGTGATCGGCAGTCCCGATGTCGGCTGGATCTGGCAGATATCCGAGGCCGGTGCGGTCATCGACGTATCGCCGCTGCTGCGGCTGACCGGCGCCGGGATAAAGCCCCGGGTAACCGCGCCCGGATCGGAATTCACCATCTCCGACGCCGTCACGCCGCTCGGGACCATGCGGATCGCCGAACGTATCGTCGACGAGGTGCCGCCTTTCCGGTCGGACGACGACGCAAACCGGACGATCCGCGTGCATTACCTGGTCGGTGTCAGCGCCGAACAGTACGAAGACTACGTCGCGCAGCATACGGCGCGGCTGCGGGATCTGTTCGTTCTTGCCGTGATTCCCGTGTCGCTCGCCATTTTCGGGATGCTGACGGTAATCGTTCTCGCCCTGCGCCGCGATCTCGGCAGGGTCGCGGGCGCGATGGACAATTACGAGGATGGCGGCAGCGAAACCATCGAGGGGCGGCACCCGCGCGAATTGCAGCGCCTGGTGGACCGGATGAACGGCCTGCTGCAACAGAACACGATGCTGATCGACCGCACCCGGAAATACGTCAGCAAGATCGCCCATGACATCAACCACCCGCTGGCAATCATGAAGAACGGGCTGAGCGGGGCTGTCGACACGCCGATGCTGGAACGCCAGGTCGAACGGATGGCGGGCCTGGTGGACCGCTATTCAAGCCTGGCGCGCGCCATCGGGCCGGAAGGCCAGGTCCAGCGCCAGACCGCGATAGCCGATGCCCTGACCGATATCGCCGAGGGGTTTTCGATCGTCTATCGCCGGACGCCGCTGGATATTTCGTGCCGTTGCGATGCGGGGCTGAATTTTTTCGTGGCGCGCCACGATCTCGAAGCGATGGTCAGCAATCTTGTGTCCAATGCCCACAAATTCGCCGAGGAAAGGGTCGTTCTGTCTGCCGAAAAGCGGGACGGGAACCTGGTCGTGCGCATCGAGGACGACGGACCCGGCATTACCGCCGCTCAGCGCGACGCGGCGCTCAACTGGGGCGGCCGCCTGGACGAAGCACCGCCCGGCACCGGGTTCGGGTTGTCTATCGTCAGCGATATCGTCGCGCTCTATGACGGTGAAATGCGTCTCGGCGAATCGGCGCTGGGCGGGCTCAGCGTCGAGATCGAACTGCCGGGCAAGGGGCGCTGATCAGACTCCGAACAGGCCGATGACGAGGCCCTGGATCAGAAGGACCCCCAGCCAGTGCGCGCCGTCGATGACCGTCAGCGATGTCTTTGCCCGCTGGAATCCGTGACTGACCGCCAGGGTGGTCAGCACGAAGCCGAACCAGACGAACGCGCCGGAAATAACCCCGTTGACCGGCGTAACCTGGCCGGTCCCGAGATGCCCGATAATGCCTGACAGCACCCAGGCCATGATCAGTTGCGCCACAAAGGCAATAATAAAGGGCCACGGCTTTGCGCCGTCGCCCTTTATTTCCGCCTCGGTTTTGCCGAGCGCGGACATCCACTGCCTGCCGAGGATCATGTAGTAGACCGCCCCGAAGGCATAGCCGGCGACCGCCGCAACCGCGACCCCGGGATAGTTCGTTCCGGCAAATTCCATGACCGGCTGCCCCGCGGCTTACTCTGCGGCCTGCACCGCTGCGTCGTCGATCAGCGTCGCGACATAGAATTCCCGCCGCTTCAGGTTGCCGTAGAATTCCTGCAGGAACTGAGGCGCGACGGCGCCGCTGACGGTCTCGTTCGCCATCAGGGCGTCGGCCCAGGCTTTGACGAGGGGAAAGCCGTCGAGCAGCCCCGTTTTCAGGAACCCGTCCGCGACCAGGAAACGCTGGAGGAACGGCGCATAGGCCGCATCCACCAAAGACAGTTTCGGCCCGTTGAAATATGGGCCGTCATTGCCGCGTCCGCGGGCAATGGCCTCTTCAAGGCGTTCGATCGCTTTCGGCGCCTTGGCGAGGCCTTCTTCCATGTCTTCGCGGGTCTTCGTGTAATAGACGCCGCTCAGCGCGCTGGAGAAGGTCGGGACGTAATCGGTCCAGGCGCGGTTGCGCGCCCGGTGCAGCGGATCTTCGGGATGAAGACGCGGCGGCACCGTTTCGTCCAGAAATTCGGCGATGGCGTTCGACTCGAAAAGAATTTCGTCGTCGACTTTCAGCACGGGAACTTTCCCGTGCGGCGAAATCTTCAGGAACCAGTCGGGCTTGTCCCGGAGATTGATAAATGTGACCTCGAACTCGACGTCTTTAGCGCGCATGGCAATCACGGCGCGCTGAACCCACGGTCAGGTGAACGAGCTGATGAGGTGGTATTTGACGGTCATCTGTCTGTCCTTTTCCGGTTATCGGCAGGCGGAGATGTTAGCCCAAACCCGGTTCGTCGCCAATCGGGCGTTGTCCCGCCGTTCAAATCGACACGGCGGCCGGCAGGTCTTCTTCGAGGATCGAAATATTGAGCGTGTAGGATATTTCGCCTTCCTCGTCGTCGCGATACAGGACGCCGATGAATTCATCGCCCAGGTAAACTTCTATCGGGGCGTCGGGCTTCTTGGGCGGCACGATCTTGATACGATTGTTGCTGAACGTCAGCCGGAGATATTCCTGTACCCGCGTAATCTCATTCAGTGTCATTTTCTGCTCCGGTGCTGATTCTGGCCGCTTGACGCTGCCAATCTGCTCATTCGATGCCACTGGCTAATGAAATCGGGCCGAAAAGGCAAGTCTGGGGCCGCCGGGCGGCGTGTGGAATCTGTTGCCTGCGGCGCCCGAAATGATTAGTATCCTTACAAATAGCAAGAATCGTGTTCGGAAGAACGTAGTTGCGAATTCATTTGGGAGTGGAACGATGACACGGAAAGCCAATCAGCCATTCGTGCGGAACGCCTGGTACATTGCTGCCTGGGCCGAAGAACTCGATAACGGGTTGCTCGCGCGGACGATTATGAACCAGCCGATGGTGATTTTTCGGGACGCCGACGGCAAAGTGGGCGCGCTGGAAGACCGGTGCTGCCATCGCGGGGCGCCGCTGACCCACGGTCACGTGGTCGAGCAGGGCCTGCAATGCGGCTATCACGGGCTGACCTTCGATACGTCGGGCAATTGTGTCGACATTCCCGGCCAGAAGAACATCCCCGCCCAGGCGCATGTTCAGTCGTTCCCCATGGTGGAACGCAACGAAATCCTGTGGATATGGACGGGCGACCCGGCGCTTGCCGACGAATCCAAGATCGTCGATTACCCCTATCACGACGACAAGAAAAAATGGCCGCATAAAAAGTCGATGTTCCAGATCAAGTCGAACTACATGCTGATGATCGACAATCTGATGGACCTCACCCATCTCGGCTATGTCCATAACAAGACCATCGGCGGCAACCCCCTCAACCATGTCGGCGCGGACATGGAGGAACGCCAGACCGAGAACGGCGCCTACTTCATCCGCTGGATGATGGATCACCAGCCGCCGCCGACCTATGTAAAGGGCGGCAAGTTCACCGGTCTGGTGGACCGCTGGCAGGAATTCGAATATGTCGGGCCGAGCGTCGTGCTCCAGTGGTCCGGAGCCGTCGATGTCGGCAAGGGTGCGACGGAAAACCGCGAACAGGACGGTTTCCACCTGCGTCTTCTGCACGCGGCGACGCCGGAAACCGATACCACGTTCCATTATTTCTGGTCGGCGGCGAACGGCTACCGCCAGGACGATCCCGCGGCGACGCAGGAACTGTATGACGAGATCTATCCGACTTTCATCGAAGACAAGATCATCATGGAAGCGCAGCAGGACCGCATCGACCTGAACCCCGAACGGGACCTGGTTGAAATCCATGCGGACAGCGCATTGTCGCTGGCGCGGCTGGCCCTGGACAAGATCATCGCCGAAGACCAGTCCCATATGGCGCAGG
>TARA_R110000868_G_scaffold279524_2_pt1 | contig 11286 bp, 15 predicted proteins | sample TARA_R110000868 | Tara Oceans TARA_R110000868 (sample SAMEA4397489) | marine metagenome | biome: Polar Biome; feature: [SRF] surface water layer (ENVO:00010504); material: water (ENVO:00002006), including particulate matter (ENVO:01000060) such as... | depth 5 m | reverse complement strand
CGCGCGGTAGTCCGCGAATCTTGGCGCCGTGCGCTGCGTTGCAGCTCTTATGCGATAGGCGTAGTTCGTCGACTGGAACGATGGTGTCTCCGCCGAATGCTCGAGCGTTGGGATGGTGTACCTCGCACGACCACTGGTGCCTGCCGGGTAGCGTCATATCTATTTCGCCGCCACAGAAGTAGCAGACGGCCTCGTGATACTCACGGCATTGCTGGACGAGGGCTCGCCATTGCGAGCTGTAGACGGTTGGCTTTCCTTGCTCGTCTCGAGCGGTCTTGCTGCTCTTACGTCTGCGCTGTGTTGGCGTCATGGTGTAACGCTATGGGATGGTGCGGATGGGCGGGCTGGGGTTTGGAGTTTATGCATCTGGTTGAAGTGATAGAACGCCCGGAACCCTTCCCGCTGTTAGACGCCAGCCCGCGTTGCATGCTAGACGATTAGGGCATGCAGAACCTCGACCATCTGACGGTCTACGTTCCTACGGGCTGGGCGGAGTTGTGCGGGCTCGAGGCCTATCCCTTGCGGGTTATGTCTGCTCGAGCGTCAGGGTTCGACGAGTGGCTCGAGCAACGTTCCGTGTCCTGGAGGGCCGAACGTCGCAAGCCACTCGTCGATCGGGTAGAGCCTATCGGGATCGCCTAACGGGATCTCGCGAAGGCCACTAGGGAACGCGCGCACAGTCTTGGCGTAGCGTTGCCGGTATGTCTGTCGAATCGCTGCGACGATGTCGACACCATCGGCGCCGAATCGGGCAACGATCTTTAGGGCGTCATCATCACCGAGAGCGTCGAATCCTTTGCAGATACGATCTAGAGCGACCTTGCGGATACCCGTCGCGGACTGCAGGTCGACACGGTGAACGTTTACAGCGAGCATAGCCACGGTCGATGGGTACATGTTTCCTCCGCCGCGCGTACTCACGCGAGGATACCGGCAAGCGTCACGTCGACGCCTCGCTCTTGGAGTTGGTGACAGTCAGCGACGGCGTAACCTCGACCACACTCGCTAGTAGCGACGGGCCATCCCTCGACCATCGTTACCTCGCGATCTTCGCGATAGTAGAGGCAGACGCCACACGTCGAGCAGAGAGCTGGTTTGCGCGCGTTGCGATCCTCGAGGCTCGGTACGTGTTGGCGTAACTCGTCGGGAATGTCGACGCCGAATCGTGCGGCCTGTTCGACGAGCCACGGTGCGCCTCGCTGTTCGGCGCGCTCGAGCATGTTGTCTCGCACCTTACGCTGGAACGCGTCCGCGTTGCGTACGCGATTCTCTTGCGCGGCTTTCGCGAGTTCTGCTCGAGCGATCCGTTCACAGAGTATGTAGGTCGGACTATCCTGTTGCATCGATTCCCCTTCGACGTTGACGCCGTTGTAGCGCCTGCTCCCGATCGTACTCTCTTTTACAGATTCCGCAACGTCTAGACGTTCGACCGTTCCCAGCGGCTCCCATGATCCCGGCGGCGCCGAGGTCGTGACCTCGAGCGCAGACGTTCCGCGCAACTGCCTCGATACGCGGATGACACGCCCAGCAATACTGGTCAGTCGTCGTCGCGTACCTAGAGACGAGCGTCCCACACTTCCCGCAAAGCGTCACGCTTTCACCTTTCGACCGATTAGCATCGCGCGGATAGCAAAGTAGATAACCGCGTCGAGCAGCTCCTCCTCGGCTTCCTCGATTAGACCACTAGACGATCGTCCTGGCTGCCATAATTCGAACTCGTGCAGCTCTGAACCTTCGATGACACGTTGCCGCATACGTTCGCGAAAGAGTTGGCCTAGGTTGCTGTCTGGATCTAGCGTCAGTGATGAGATCCCCCGCATATATTCGGACACGTCGTCGAGTGCCGTGTCGATATACGGCGCGACTTCCTCCCAGCATCGTGCGCCCGTTAGGATATTCACACTTTCACTCGGACAAACGCTCGGACGATGCGGCGATCTCGAGTGCGCTGGTAGCATCCACCGCCAGCGTCCTGCGACCCCAGCGACCCACTCGACGTGTTGCCCTCCACGCACGTCACGGTCTTGGCTGTAACGCTTAGAACTAGGCCAGCGTGGTCGACCTTGTCGCCACGCGGTAAGTCGAATAGAGCAATGTCGCCTCGGCGTGGGGTTGTCACGATCGATAGGCCGTTGCGCTTTGCTCGAGCGTCCGCGAGGACAGTCATCGTATATGCCGCATTGCTTTTCTCAATCTCCGCGACGGCGCTCTTACTTCCCGAATCTGCGAGCGCAACGAAACACGCCCAGACGCACCATGCAAACCCTCCTGGTACCTGCCATTTGGGAATCTTCACGCCCTTATTTAGTAGACGCGCTACGGCGCCCTGGAGTGGCGGGAACACGTTAGAGAATGGTGGCGACTCTACTTTACCGATCCACGTTTGCATAAGTTTGACGGCGTCTAGGCGCGGATCACGCTTTACCGGCTTACGCTTTTTCGTGGGGTTAATAGTTCCCGTTTCGTAGAGTTTACGTTCGGCGTTTGTCATAAAGGCCCAGACGAGGTTGAGTTCGACCTGGCCTACCTTGCCGGTGCGCTTTAGGTCCATCGTTTGCTGTAACCATTCGACGGCGAGCAGGAAGCGACGACCTCCCTGTTTCACGTCGAGATAGTCCGGCTTGTATGCCGATCGGCTTTTGGCGTCCTCGAGCATCAGCGAACGTAGTCCACGCTTTACAGCTAGAACGTCATCGCCAGAATCCCACGCCGCATCGATCACGCGTCGAAGCTCGGGTTGAGTTGGATCGTCGAGGATCGCTCTGGAAAGATCTTTCCACGTATACCACGACGCTAGATGATCGCGAATGATTGCTCGAGGCAGATTCGCGCCAGTTCGCCCGATATGGGAGTTCAAGTGTTTGGCGTCTCGCATCGTTGTCGCGCCATAGATACCGCCGCCAGTGTTTTCGGCCTGGTCGCAATAGACTCGCAGAACAGTGTCAAGAGCGGCTTGCGCCGAGGCGACGTCTGCGCCGACGAGTCCACGCGAAAGATTCCGATACGGTCGATAGTGTCTCACGCTCGAGTCACGATCAGAAACGCGACGAGAATCGCGAGTACCAGTACGCCCTCGATATCCATGACTGACGCTCTGCTCTGCATAGGTTCGATCCTACGATGCTCGTCGGACGCCTAGACCTTACGGGTAGGATCGATGCGGAAGTAGCCGAGCAGGAATACGACGATGACGTAGACGGCGCCTGTGAGTTCGATCGTCGGATCGTATCCGGCGAGTTGCGCTAATGCGATCAGGATCGTCACGGCTGCCGCGCCGATCGTACTCGATACAACTTTTGGCGAGATATTCTGCATGATATTTCTCCTTAGATTCTGTCGCTGACAACGACAATAACGCCGGTAACGCTACCTGCAACGGCAGCTGTAGCGGCAATGACACGAAAGATAGAACCCCGACCATTCTCGACACCATCCCGCCGAGCCTCGCTGGCCTCGAGACGGCGCAGTCGACCGTTGAGATCCGTCCGATAGCCTTCCACGCTTTCGCGTAGATCACTCATCATCGTATAGAGCCGGTCGGTGTCTTCGGGCGACATGTCAGAGTTCCGCCGAAAAACCGAGATATGCTGCCCCGTTTTGGGAAATTAGCTCCGATGCGTTTCCCGCCACTAGCCCAGCGCCACATATTGCGCTAATCAATACAACACGATTACTAGCAATTGCTAGAGCTGGGACAGACGTCAGAGCAATAATTCCAGATGGCGCATTAGAAACACCATAGTGCGCAGCGGTCCCGCTTTGGTATAAATTCGTTGGCGCAATTCGCATCGGAACAGGTAGATAAAATTGAGACTCAGCAACCCCGGCGGAGGCGGCCTTAGCTGAGGAAAAACGGTTACTTACTCCCGGCTGTTCTCGGTAGTAGTACCTATGGCATAGGGCTAACTCTTGCTGGATGGGTCGGCGCTCGAACGCTGTCTGGGTCGTGTTTTGCTCGAGTTGTACGCCCCATATGTCGAGGGTTCCGAGGCTTGCGCCGCAGTCGAATTGTATCTCGACGAAACTGTTTTCGTTGGTTCCGATTGTCTTGCCGGACAGGCTCGGCATGGTGAAATGGACGTGGAGTCGAACCCATGACGTCGTTGGTGTTGCGGTGCCGAGCGTTGTCGTGACGGCGCTCGAGGGGCTGCCTCCGGTGCCAAAGTTCTGCACGGCTTTCGCGGTGATGCCGGTCGCGGTGCCTTTGATCCAAGCTGAGAGGGTACATTCCTGGCCTGCAAGGGTTCGGACGTCCTCGATGCGCTGTCCGATAATCTGCGCGGTAGCCGATCCGACGACGGTGTTAGAGAGTCGAAGATAGTAGCGTGGGTTCATGCCGGCGATTAGTGTCGAGCCGGTCGGCTGGTCGACGCGCGTTACCGTGTGCGTTCCCCCGGCGCCGGTTTGCGCGTAGCGCCACTGGTCGGCGGTATACATGCCGTCTGTCGCGATGAACCCGCCGCCGCCACGCTGCCAAATATCCATTGCGCCGTTGATAATGACGTTTCGGTTTGGGAGGTAGTCGAGGTATCCGGCGAGACTTCCTGCCGTCGTCGGATAGTCGACGAGCTGGTCGGTCGCCGACGGGTATGGGTAGGCTGCGTTCGTTGTGTAGTTCGTCATGTTATGTCTCCAAATCTTCGATGGTTATCGCGTCGTCCCATTGGACCGTTGCTCGGATCGTATTCCACTGGTAGGGCGTCATTATCCACGGCATAAGAGTATCTTCCCATTGCAACGCCAAGCCGCTGAAGATCGGGTCTGTGATAAGAACGGTCGTGCGCTGTTCGCCTCGACGATACGCCTGCGAGAACCCTTCGACAAGGCCCATATAGTTACCCGTCGATCCGGCTGGAGAATCCGTCGGCAGATCCGACACGTAGAGTTTTTGACCGATAGAAAAGTAGTGCTCTGTGTCGTCCTGGACGACGTCGATACCGCGAAGGTTCCAGCGTGGTCGGCGTTGCCGATTGAGTGTTAGCGTCGCGAGCGTTGTCGCGTCTGTGGCGGAGACGAGCTTAGTTGATAGATACCCTGTGCGGATACCGTACCGCTCCTGTGATGTCGCGTCGTCTTTCTGGATCTTTCCCGTTTCATAGTCGACGATCACGCGGTTTGTGATCTGCGCGCTCTGCGTCCAAGTCGGGCTGTAGACAACGTCGGCGCCGACCGTGTTAGTGCCTGCGCTTTCGACGCGCCACGCGAGGCTCTGGATACGGATAGTGCCGTCTGGATGATCGTAAACGAACGCCTGAACGCTGGAGAGTAGCTCGTTAATCACGTTGAGAGCTGTCGATTCGGTCGCGGATCGTTCGACGACGCTAGTGGCGAGGTCGGCGCTCGACAACTCGAGGACGTAGAACGGTGCGGTTATGCCAGCGTCAGCAAATATGCGGTCGAGTCGTACCTCGAGCGTCTCCTGCGGGTATACGTCAGAGCCGATGAGTTTCTGTCCGAGAGCGGAGAGGCGCCCGATCGCCGTCACCGTTAGCGCGTTCCCACTCGTCGGCGTTGCGACCTGGAGACTCATATCCGAGATCGTGCCGGTGAACGCGAGAACGCTGGCGGTCGAGTAGACCTGCAGCGTGTAGCCGAGGAGTTTCATGTATGGCGACACGTCGGCGTCGTAGAATGTCACGCGCGCAGCTGACTGGCAGACGTCAGAGTAGATGTCTGATCGTCCGAATACTAGACTGACGTCGTCCGATATTGTCGTTAGTTCGACGCTAGTCGCTTCACCGATGACGACGCTGTAGATCATGCGCCGACTAGGTTGTAGCGGCGATCGTACTGGTTTAGTACCTTTAGGATCTCTCGAGCGGTAGCGTCAGAGTCGACCGGCCCGTTGATCGTTACGTTTACGATCGTCTGCGCGCCGAATGCTGATGTTCCATTGAACGACGTCGAGCCCGCGCCGATCCTTCCGATGCCTGGAATGTTTATGCTCGGGAGTCTTATTTTGCCGATTAGGTCGACGATACTTTTGACGACATTGTAGATAGCGTCAAAGGCAATTCGAAGCGGTGTCAGGTAGATACCGATCCCGTTTTTCAAGGCCTTGAAAGCGATCTGGGCTTTTTCCCAGAGGTCGCCGACGGCGGTTTTGACTTTGTCGATCGAAGTGGTCAGGAAGTTGAACGCGTTTTTTACGGCGTCGACGACGGTTCCGAAGATTCCGAACCTGTTCTCGATCGACTTGATTGCGAGCCAGAACACTCCGCCGGGTAGCAGGATAGGCCAGAAGCGTTTCAAGAGATCCCAGAGAAACTGTATACCGCTCGAGATAGCGGCCCATTTGTCGATGAAAAATTGGAGAGCTGTCCGAGTTCCGGTTTTGATTGCCTCGAATAGTTTGTCAACGATCGCGCGGAACGTCTCACTATTCCGGTAGGCAATGATTACGCCTGTGACGAGTGCCGCTATGGCGAGCACGATCAGACCGATAGGGTTCGCGGTGAGAGCAATGTTTAGAGCCCATTGGACGGCGGTATAGGCAACGGTGGCGGCGCGAATGATAACCATGATCGCTTGCCATGCTTTCATTGCGACGTTGGCGCCGATCACGGCTACCGCTAGACCAGTGATGACAACGGCGAGAACCTTGATGACCTTTTGGTTTTCTGACGCGATGCTGGCAAACTTGCCGAGTTGAGAAACGATCGCCTGAAACGCTGGCAGGAGCGCGGTACCTAGCTCGGTCTGCAGCTGCTGAATCTGTGCTTTCAGGATGCGCTGTTGGTTAGCGGCACCGTCGGCGGTGCGGGCGAAGTCGCCCTGGGCGTCTGTCGACTGTTTCAGGATCGCGGCCTGGGCTGCGAGTGCTTTCGTCTGCGGCGTTAGCGCCTCTTTAGTTGTCTTGATGAGACCGAGCTTTAGTGCCTCTGCTTTTAGCGTGGCGTCGTTCAGGAGAATGCCGTACTTGCGGATCGGTTCTGATTCGCCGCGTAGAGCTGCGCCGACGGCGGCAGCCGCATCGGCTGGGTCGGTGTTGTAGAACGATGCGAGATCACTCGACAGTCCCGTTAGGCTCGTCGAGAATTCGACGAGGTCGCCGCCGGTCAGTCCCGCGGCCTTGCCGAATGTTGCCATAGTCGCGGCGGCGTCGAGAGCTGCCTGCTGAGTCTGACCTAACGCTTTCGGCGCATTTTTAGACCATTTGTCGAGCTCTTTTGCAGACTCGCCGAATATAACGCCAACCTTTGATTGGGTCTCCGCGAGGTCCCCGGCTTTCTGTACGGCGGCGTAGGCTGCGGCGCCCATAGCGGCGAGCGCGATTCCGGCAGGTACGGCGGCTTTTTTGATTGCGTTTGCGGCTTTTTGGCCTGCCGTCATCTGCGCGCCGAGTGCCTTATTTACCTTACCGATCTCATTGACGGCGTCGGCGGTCTGCGCGCCTATCTTGATAAGTACGTTTGCAGCACCCGCCATTAGAGTACCCCCGAATCTTTCAGGATCTCGACGACGGCCTTGTAGTACGTGCCTGGCGCTTTCGATTGCATAAAGAGTTTCGTCGTCGGCTTTATCCAGTACCCGCTCTCATTGCGAGAAGCAAAGCGGCTGTCTTTGTCGCCGTACTCGACGCCCCATAAGAGTTGTCCGGCGGGCGCGCGTACCTTTCCGCCCTTGCGACTCTTGTATGCGCGGCCTACCTTTTTCGTGCCGCCGACGATCACGACCGGCGTCCTGTCACTCTTTACCCTGGCTGTCGCGGCAACTAGGCGGGTCTGTGGCGCCGGCGACGCGACGACGTTAGCCTTGAGCATCATTGCGAGAGTTCCGGCACACTCTTTAGCGGCCTCGCGCAGTCGAGCGTTCGTGTTTTTTCTGAGATCCGCATTTACGCTGCCGAGGGCGCGAAAAAGTGTCAGTACGTCGCGATCGTCAATGTTGATCTCGACCCCTCTGCTTTTTTTAGCCATTTTGTCTTGCTCTTTCCTCGAGGATGCTAACCATTGTCGCGAGATCCTCTGGTGATTCATTCCAGAGAACGCTCGGGGCGATCCCTGTTTTTACGGACAGCGCGGCGATTATTCGTCCGACGTGTCCGTCTGGGTAGGGTTTGCGTCCTCGACCTCAAGCGACACGTCGTCAACGTTTTTGCGCCACGTGTCAAAGCCGATGTCTTTTCCGGTGCGCGTTGCTCCGAGTGACGCGAACGCTACATAGAGCGTCCACGTCATCGGACTCTTTTCTGGGCTCGAGTCGAGCTTGCGTGTGTGCGCGTGCTGTTCCCATGCCGCGAGCGCGTTGATGCCGCCCGTATACTCCTCGACGGTTCCGTCGAGGTATGTGACCTTCCCCTTTAGTCGCATCATGATTTAGGGCGTGTATGTTCGGGTAGGATCACCGATGAGCGGGAACTCGAACGAAACACTCGACTGGACTGCGACGTCGCCGCCGATCTCAATCGGGCGAATCTGAGCGGTGCCGGTGTAACTCATTCCGGCGCTCGTCAACGGCTCGAATGCGAACGTAATTTCGGCGCCGCTATTGTCCATTGCCCAGTTGACAAATCCGGCGTCGTCGGACCAGTCCGAGATCGTGTTACCGGATAGCGACCACGTGACTGCCATTTCTGGGGCGGGATCGGGTGCGCCGAGGGTTGGGGTTCCGTCAGTCTGAGCTACGCTGGGGACGAGCTTCGCGCTGGCGACCTGGAGGGAGAAGTCCTCTGGGCCGTCGAATGTGAGAGTGCCGGGGCCTAGTCGGCTGTCGATAACGGGCATGTCATACCTCCACGGTATTTTCGATGGTTACGGTGACGAGCAGGTTGAGAGCGGGAAGCGGTTCGGCGTTTATGCCGTTCGACCATGTGGTCGCTGAGTAGGTGTTGGTCTGGAGTGCGGCGGCGGCGTCGTCTGCGGCGGCGTACATGAGTGCGAGGACGTTAGGGCTGGGCGGGTCTGCCGAAATAATGTGAACGGGTACCTCGAGCGTGCGGCTGGCGAGTCCGGTCGCGATTAGGCTAGGCATGCCGACGAGGACGCCGATCGGTGCGGGAAAGAATGCGCCAGCGTCACGCGTTGCGGGTAGTCCCGCTGCGACGAGTTCGGCGACAACGGCGTCGAGTGCCTGGGGAATCGTCACGCTGTCACCGGACGGCGTAAGCCGAGCAGGCGATATATGTCGGCTTTGCGAGATCCGATCACGTCGCCGACAACGTCAGCACCGTCGCCGTACCCGGCGAATCCGTTAGGTGCCGAGCGGTGCTGGTATAGGATGCATGCCCAGAGGATCGACGCGTAGACGATGCTGGCGGGAATCTCGACGGCGCCAGTGAAGTCGAGGTCAGAGCGGAGTCGTTCGACTTCGCTTTTGATCGCAGCGGTGCAGTTAGATAGACGATCGTCGACTTCGATGTCGAGTTGGTCGGCTACGTCCTGGGCTACGATCCACGGCATATTATCCTCGAGAGTGTTGGGGGCTGGTAGTTGTACCCCGCGCCACAGGGGAAGTGTGGCGCGGGGTTTGCGGTGCGGCGAAAGCCGTCAGTATTTCGGGCTACTCGCTCAATTTGACCGCAGAGGCAAGCTCGACGTCAGTCGTAACGAACGACGTAACGCCTAGCTCGATCTGCATCGTGCCAACGACGTTGGCGCGAAGCTGGAGCGGGTTCGACTCGCGAAGCTCGATCACGTTCGAATCGGCGACAACGATCGTGCCGGCGGCGAGGTTCGACGAGACGACGATGTCGAGGCCAGCGATCTGACCGGCGATCGTGTTCGCGTTCGTTGCGCCACCAGTGAACGGCAACGAGCCATCTGTGGCTAGCAGCTCGGCCCAGACGTCGGGAGCCATATAGGCCTTGTCGGGACGACGACCAGAATCCGAGTAGACCTCGGCAGACAGGATGCCGACGGTAGCGAGAACGCTCGCTCCGCCAACGACCGGCGTACCGGCGGCGGTAGTGATCGCGAGGGCAAGTTTAGCCTCGACGTCCGCATAGTAGTTCAGGATGATCTGGCGGTAGATTGCCTCGGCAACGCCGACGCCTCGCTCCATCGCTGCGACCGTCATCGAGATGCCGTACGCCCACTGCAGCACGTCGACTTCATGGTTGGTGATTGTGACGGCGTTGGTCGGTGTCGGGTCGGCCTCGGTGATCCATCCGCCGACTGGAGTCGTACCCCAGACTGGCTTGTAGAGATGCATGCCCTCGGCTGGCATTGCTGCGCGGCGCACGTTATTGGCAAACGAGCGATTCTCGGCGAGTCCACCGATGATCTGACGCGTGTAGAAGTCGGGAACGAGTCCAACGACTGCGGCAACGTCGGCGACGTCGAGAGCAGCTTCGATCAGACGCGCCGAGGTGGCGTCGCCCTTCATGGCGCGAACCATGTGCTGAACGTACGCGTCGGCGGAGAGCTCGGCGCGTGCTGGCGTGCTGGCGATGATCGGCGCGAGCTCTGCGGTGACCTGGTCTGGCGTGGTTTCCATCATTTCCTCAATCTCTTGGGTGGGGGTTTCGTCGTGCGGGGCTGGGTCGGGGTCGAGCGTGGGGGTTTCGTCGTCGGCGGCGACGCTGGTAACGTCGGCGCCTGCAAACGCGGGGATCGCGACGAGGCTAACCTCGAGCAGGCTGGCCTCGGTGACAGTGACGACGCCGTCGGCTCCTGCCTCGCCGGTGATGATATCGGCGCCGATAGAGAGTCCTCCGCGACTACCAGACGCGGCCTGCTCGAGAGCGAGATCGCCCTCGACGCCGTTGTCGATCTGGAATCGTGCGAGCGCGCCGGTGGGCGTGTCGGCGAGTTCGACGAGGACACCGATCGGACGATTCCGATCATGTCCGAGCAGAAGCGGCGTCCGGTTGCGTGCCTGGCTGAGGCTACCCTCTTGGAATCGGTAGACGACTCCGCCGAGGTTTGCTGTCTCGCCGTATGGTACGGCGACGCCTTCGATCGTGCGGGTCTGAGTGTCAGCCGCCGAAACGTCGATATCGAATTGGAGCACGGTTTAGATCCTTCCGGGCGTCAGGTCTGGAGTGGTAGAGCCGAGCGGTGCGATGCCGAGGTAAGAGCGCGCCTCGGTCTGATCGATGACGCCAGCACTGTAGAGTCCGAGGACGTATTGGCTTGCGGCGTCCGGGTCGGTTCGCAGGAATGCTTGGACGTCGAAACGTACCTCTTGCCCTCTTACCGTCACGCTCTCGAGCGAGAGGGTTCGCTCGATTGTGTTGATATACGGCGCGCATGCCTGTTGCACAAATTGTGCAGTGTTCTGCGAGACGTTTGCGTAGAGTAGTGCCGAGCTGTTACCCGTCGGGCTCGCGCCGATCATGCTAAC
>TARA_R110000868_G_scaffold178528_2_pt1 | contig 11289 bp, 6 predicted proteins | sample TARA_R110000868 | Tara Oceans TARA_R110000868 (sample SAMEA4397489) | marine metagenome | biome: Polar Biome; feature: [SRF] surface water layer (ENVO:00010504); material: water (ENVO:00002006), including particulate matter (ENVO:01000060) such as... | depth 5 m | reverse complement strand
ATATCCCTTTGGTCAAGAAAATCAATCGCTGACACGAAAGATTTTACCATAGTACCTGATGAAACTGCCATCTTTGTTAATTTATAATTTTAAATAATCTTGTTAATTCCCAGACAACCTACCAACCTCCTGAATTAAGTTTACCATACTTTGCCATCGCTCCTACTATACTTGTAGGCTCTGGCGATGCATTAGAGGTGTTCCTTGTTTCAACTGGTCTTGCGTTGTCGATAGGCTCTATAGCGGCTTTACCACCTAGAGACTTGTAATGCTTTGCAAGTTCTGTTATAAACTTATCTCCGTACTTGTTAACAGTTGCTACTAGTAGTTGATGTTGTGCCTTGGGTATGTATACTTCTTCCCCGTTAGCGTTCGTTTTTTTGTCGAACATCAACTCTCCGTTTGCGTCTCCGTTAATAACCAAGTCTGTGACTGCCTTTGAATCTATCGGGAAACTGAACTTGTCAGCCCCTTCTCCTATTGTTATTGAGTTCTTGGCAATGACTTCCTTTGTGTACGGGTTGTCGTTAAACTCTCTTACAATGCCTTGAGCCACTTTTGTTCTACGTTGTTCTTCGAACTTTGCTGACTCGTTTTCTTTTGGTTCGGGAAGTAGTCGGTCTTTCTGAGCCTGTACTAATGTGTCTCTGTATTTATCGGCTTTGGCATCCAAAAGGAGCTTACCTTCAGCGACTTCATCCTCGTCATACGAGTTCAGGTTGTACTTTTCCGCTATTTCCTTTTTGTATAGGACATCTAACTGGGCTTCGCTTGCCTTAGGGTACTCTTCTCGAAGCTGATGTCTCATCACGTCTTCGGCTGGCATTTGTGAGTAATCCTTTGCTAACTCATTTAAATAATCTGTTACATTTCCTTTCTCTTTCCAGGTGTTCAAGAAGTTTACCATTTTAGGGTCTACGTCCTTTAACTCCTTTATAAAAGAAACTGTTTTGTCGTCAAACCCTAGTGCTTTTAGGACATCTTCGGGTTGTTGACTCTTTATTGTACTTTGCCAGCTGTCTTTCGCATTAGATACCTCCTCTTTTTGAGGTTCGGGAACTTCTGCTTCGGGTTCTGCTGGCTTAGATGACTCGGACACAGCTTCAGATTTTGCTTCATCTTTCGTTGGAACAACGGGAGATTCTGCTTTGCCTGAGTCTGATTCCCAAGAACCATCTCTATTCACACGAACAGGATTTAACTCCGTTCCTTCTGAATCGCTTTTTACACCTTCCCTTGCCATTAGGGCTGCTATACTCATCGTTTCCGATGGCGCAGACTCTACTGCTGGGGTGTCTGTTTCACCTGATGACATTACATCAGATGCCTCCATGTCATAGAACTTTTTGATATACATATTGATTTTAAATTTGGTATAGTAAAAATATTAAGTGTTTTCCAATTAAAAAATTTTTTCTGTTAATATTTATTTATTTTGATGCCGAACTTTTACTTTCCTGCTTTTGGTTGGCTATCTGTTGCTTCATTATAGATGACTGCCCAGCAATATGACTTGCATTTTCTTTCGCATTTCCTGCATCAGCAGAGATTTGCATCTTAGAACTATTCTGTGACAACGCTATTCTTTCAGCCGAATCAATTCTCATCTGCTCTTTCTGTAGCTCACCCTGTATCCTCATCTGCTCTAGTTGTATTTGAAGTTGGGACTCCATTTGAAATTTCTGAGCGTCTGCCTGTTGAGCCATCTGTGCAGCCTGTTGGTTGCCCTGCTGCTGTGCCTGAATTTCTTGCATCCTTTGGTCAGCTTGTCTCTCTTTTTCTTTCTTCACTCTATAAGCCCAAATCATTTGAGCCTCCTTTACATTTTTGGTGTTTACTAAAACAACTGCATCAGAGGAGTCTAACAACCCGTTGGCAATATCTCCCTGCATAACCTGCATAAGCCACGCCTTTTGGTCTTGGGTTGTCCTTTTTTCAAGTTCAATTCCATAGTCCCTCCAAGCTATATCTGGTGATATAGACATAAACTGTAGCATATTTGAATTTAATGCAGGGGCGTATCCCTCAATTCCACCCTTCTTTAATCCTTGCTGTGTCCTACAAAGCATATCCTCTGCCAACCTTAGCATTATGTTTTCTTCTGCAAATACCATTGGATATAAAGCCTCGTTTGTACTTTGTTGACCACTTTCATATCCTGGAACTAAGGTCTTAGATGATGCCTGACCTAGTGTTACATCGTTATATCCAGTCATTTTTTCTATGGCAGATATGGTACTCATCAGGTCATTGTAGAACATAGCTAGTTCACTTGCTGCTGTGTTTTCAATCGGAATCACTGGTCTCCAGTTTGCACTCTGTGGAGTACCACCGTCATTGTCACTTCTTCCCAACAACACCCCTGTATCAAAAAACATTTGCAGTAATTCCTTTGGCTGCATATCTTGACCACCCTTTGTCATCGCCACCTTCTCCAGTGCAGACAGGTCAATCCACCAGCCTGACGGTACAGCTCTATTTTTAAAGTTCTGTATCTTGAGCATGGTTAGTTGGTAGTCATCTACATACGGTATCAATCGCTCCATAAATCCCTGCGCCTTCATCTGATAGAAGTTATACGCATAGAAGTTATACGACAACCTTGTCCTTGCCTTACCCTTTAGGTCAGAGGAACGCTTTTGGTCGTAGCACATACCAAAGTCATACACCTTGTCTGTGCCTATTACCCACTTACACTTGTATACGTACTGTATCTTTTTCCTTGTATATTTTTCTGACTTCTTGCCCCTAGCAAAGTCTGCCTTTCTAAAGTTGTTGTTCCCTAACTCGTCAGCAGTGTCCCTGTAAACCCTGTCATTGTAAGTATAGAACTCTATGTCTAAAACCTTACACTTGAACTTATCATATGGCTTCATCCAGCCAGTTCCCAAACCTAACAATCTTGGGTTACCAAACTGTCCTGCTATTGTAGACGCAAATTGCGTAAGGTCATCCTCTGTAAACATAATATTACCTTCCTCGTCCTTTGCTGTAGCTAACTCTATTAAAGGCACGTCTATTATTTCCCCAGCATGAACAATATCAGAAAAGTTACCATTCTTCCCAAATGATGTAATCACACACTCTGGGTCTACAACCCTAAACTCTGGCTTGTTGTCTTCCCCTAACCAATCCTTTACCCCAGATACACCTAGGTCAAATAAGTCTTCATATATTCTTCTCCTCTTTGTCTTGTAATCATTTTGATAAAACGCTAGTTGGATAGCCATCTCTGCGTCCTTACTTCTGTTAAACTGCTCGCCTAGTTCCATCCTCATTTCTAGTTCCTCAATATCTAACGGTTCGCCAGATTCTAATGCTAATAGTGGATGGGAAGCCAACTCAGGATTTTGCTTAAGCATCATGTCCCTAACAACCAACTTAGCCTTTAGTTTGCCATAGTATTCGTCCATCTCAGACTTAGCTAACTGGTCTACAGGAGTTGCTACTATGTTATAGTCAGTAGCCATCATCCTAGATATAGCCTTGTCTCTGTACCCACTAACAATAGAGCGTATGCTCCAGTCCAAACTTAGCCAAGTGTTGTTGGTAGTCTCGTCTACCCCTAACCATTTCTTGTACTGTGAATTTGGCTGCTTCCCCAACGCATATAACCTAAACTTAGAGTAGTCCCCTCCGTTACCAGAGAATATACCCTTAGGGTACACAAATTGCCAATCATAATATGCAGCTCTTGCATAATCCATGCACCAAACACTCCCCTTCTTTGCAGGGTCTATATTATGGTCTGGGTAGGGATGCTGTCCTGCACTACTAATTTGTTGATATTGCATTTTTATTTTGTTTTATTTATAATTCTATATGCCGATGTTCTATTTATATTTAATTTTTTATAACAATAATAAACAGATTTACCTTGATTATGTAAATCAATCAATTCTTGTATTTGTTTATTTGTATATTTTGAATTTGGATTAAATTCTCCATCTCTTTTTATTCCTAATTTTTCTATAGCGTGTATCATATTATATCTTTTATCACACCATTCTAAATTTGATAACTCATTATCTAATTTGTTCCCATTTTTATGATTAACAATATCATTATTTTCTTTTTTAGGCAGGAAAGATTTTGCCACTAATCTATGTACGGATTTTTTTATTTTTTTGCCTTCTTGTCTTAATATAACAAAAGAATATCCGTTATTATCAATGCCTATATATATATTTTTTTGTCTAACTCCATGTATATTTAATCTTTTGTTTTCTTTATTTTGTGCGTATACAAAAATTGATTTAATATTACCTAAATTGCTTACCATATATCTATCTTCATAACCAACTACATTTTTCCAAATTTCTTTCATTTGTTTTTATTTTTAGCTTGCCTTGTTATATGGCATTATTGTTTCAATATTTTGCGTAGCCTCTGTAGGCTTGTAATACCTCTTTGCCTTTGCTGCTATAAGTGCAAATCCTGCCGCCATAGCATCATCAAACTTCTGCGTGTCTCCTATATCAAACCCTAACCACCCTGACCTGTCTCCTAGTAACTGTGGAAAGTATACCTTGTTTACATTCTTTTCAATGTAAGCCTCCGTATAGTCGCATATCTTCTGCACCGTCTTTCCACTCCCATCACTATAAATTCCTGGCTCTACTTCCCCAGGCATCCAAGTCAAGAAGTTACTACATAGCTTGTCTTCAAAGTACTTCTTCCATCCGTTTACGTTCCTCTCAAACAACACCTGACATCCACAAAACCATGCCATCTTCAACACATATTCATACTGCAAGTCTGTAGTCATCGCCCTGTCTACATATCTCATGACAAACATATCATTAAACTTGTTGTTTACGTCCTCAAGGTCTTCCATTTGATATGCATATGTCGCACAGTTTGACTTCCTGTTGTCCTTTGTCTTGTCGTACTTAAAGGGGTCACATCCAATCCTGACCGCATAGTTCCCATTAGGGGAAAAATATCCTGCCCTTTGGTAAACATTGTTTGCCTCCTTTGGCATCCATCCTACAACCTTTTCATATAGTCCGTTAGGGTTAGACACCCACATCAACTTGTTAACCTTCATTTCCCTAACACCATTACCATGTATTATCTCTTTATAATACTCGTCACCATTTTCCCACACTAAATTACCTCTTTCTACGCAATTCTGGTTAAAATTTAGCCAATCTATTTGTTCGTTTAGTTTAAATGAGTTATATATGCTCCCTTGGAGTGAGGACATGAACATCTCTCTCTCGTCAAATGGGTTCATACGAATCTCTTCCTCTAGTAAGTTCCCTTCTAAGTCTTTTCTTTTATTTATCAGGTATTCCCTAGCACCCATCCTTACATCTTCTTCTGTAAGGTCACCCATCCCTACAAAGTTGTCTACTAAATATCTATATTGTTCGGGAGTTGGAGCGTCAATAACTGACAGTCCAAACTTGTCTATAAAACCAACGTATCCATCAAACGATGGAGAGAAGTACCTAGAAAACCTGTTAGGTGTCCTCGGATACTTAACGTGGTCGGCTAAGTCCCAAACAATCTTAAACTCAGCACCACCACCCTTGGTCATTTCATTTACGGTCGAGGGACATTCTATGAACCCAACCCTTTTCACACCCTGTACAAGGGTCTTGGACACGATTGATAAGAACTCAGACGCAGGTACTTCTGGAGGAAACTTCGCTAGCTCATCGAATAAGGCTCTACTAAGTCTTCCCGAATCATATGCGTTCTTCCCTGGCGCACGATAATCAACCTTAGACCTGTGTCCTGTGTCGTTATCTATTGCACTACCCTTGCTTCCTTTTACGGTTACGGACTTATGGGCAAATACCAATTCGCTTACACTGTCCTTGTTGTTTAACTGCTTTGGTTTTAGGAAGACTGGGAGCTGACGATATCCAAAAGCCACCATGTTTGTGAACGTGTTCTTGGCATCCATCTGTGTCTTACTTGTTAGACCACAGAAGCTGTTCCTAAAGAATATACACTCATATATAAGATTTGATGTTGCTTGGGAACTCGCACCTTCTCTTCGCTTTTTACCACGAATAATTCCCAGACACCATGGAGTCTTCTCCCAATGTTCTAGGAATATAAAGTACCTCCTATCCGTATCTCTGTACTCTGGGAATATATCATTCTCCAGCTTCCAGTAGGTTAGATAGAAGTAGTGCTTGCCCGTTATATAGGTCTTAATGCCGTTGTTGTAAAACCAAAAGCCTTCCTTACACTTCCTTACTTGGTCGTTTGCGTATTCTCTTTGTCTTTGGTCAAGGAGTGCATTGCCATCCCTGTCGTACTCAACCTGTTCAAAATATAACGGCAATTCTTTGCGATGCCAATACTGTTCAAACTTGTCATCTGTTCCCCAAGACTCAACATCCCCATCATAATCTGGCAGTGTTATCTCAGCTCCGTATATGTTGATTGTTTCCCCCATTATCTTCTATCTTGTGCAATTGTGTCCACAAATGACTTTGAATCTTCTGTTTTCTTATCGGTCTTAAGTACTCCTGCCATTTGACCTAATTGTGTCAGGGAAATAGCGATTTCAGATGCTCCCTGCCAGATAACTTTAAGACGGTCAAACGACTTACTCTTAGGGTCGTCAATGTCAAGGTCTTTTAAACTTATTGCGTTCATAAGGTCAGCCATTTCATTAGCTTTTCTGTTTAGACTGTAATAAAGTTTAGCCATACCGTTGTCTTCGTACTTGGCTAATTTTTCTTCTAGCTTGCTTATCTTTGAACTAAGATACTCTGGGGATGTTTTATCTACTATTTCTTCCTGTTTTGGAACATACTCCTCTCCACTTTTTTTAGCTGCATCCTTTCTTCTCTTCTCTATTAGTTCATTTAGTTCTTGGTCTGTCATAAATTGGTGATTTTATGTTTGGGAATTGTTACTTTTTAAATGCTCTTTTTTCAAATTCATATACCCAGTTCTTGTCCTCCTTGTCTATTAGTTCAAGTTGGTTAAGAAATGTTGAATACTCTGCTACTGCCATTCTTTGGATTGTTCTATACTGTTGAAGAAAGTCAAAGGTACACAAATCTTTCTTTAAAATTTCTCCACTTATCTCTTCGTAAGCCTCGTAAAGGTCATACTCCATCTTGTACGCCTTCTCTATAGCGTCTACCAGTCCACTTGTTCTTTGTGGTGGCTCTACAGGGGCTAACAGAGGTTGTACATTCCAATCGGTAAGGTACTTTTGTATTCCCTCTGCGTGCTTAAGCTCGTCTTCAGCTTCGCCCTTAAAGTACTCAGCAGCCTTTAAGAATCCTAGGTTGTCACAGTAGTTCGTTACTTGTCTGTAATAATAATGTGCTGCGTATTCGTCACTTAATCTTTCGTTTAAAAGATTTGCAATCTCTGATGGTAATTTTACTGGAGTCATTTTTTGTTTTTTATATAATTAATCTATTTCTGATACCGTTCTTCTTGTTTTTTTCTTTCTGACTAATCCTAAATCTTCTTTTGCTTTTTGGATAGCTTTATCATGTATTTCATTGACCTTTGTTTGGGAATCCTCTTTAGACAATTCACTTCCCTTTACTTTTTCTGTACCTTTATGTTTTTCCTTTATTTTATATACAGATTGAGATATACTACTTATCCCACCTTCATGTTTATGATGCTCATTAATCCAACCTTCTTCTCTATATTTTTTTACTAAAGAAACAAACTTGCTATATTCGTCTTCTGTCATTACCCCCTGTGGATGCTTGCCATCAATATTATCTACCTTATAAGATTGCCTAGTATTTAAGTTTGGAATATTAACTCCTTTATTAATTAAAGCATCATATTTTTCACTTTCCTTTTTACTTAATTCAGTTTGGTCTTCTTTAACTTTTTGTCTTAATCCTGGAATGCCAGATTCTAATTTTTCGACAATGCCACTAGGTTTTCTTTTAACTTGCTCTCCCTCTTGCCTATCTGTCCATTCTGCTATGTTTTGCATTAATTGAGGCTCTGCTATACTTTGAACCATAGAATTACCAAAATCCTTTAACCCATCCATAGTTTTATTATCAAGTAATTTCATAGCTCTTTCTCCAGTTCCAATAAATGGCACTTGAGTTAATTCCCCCTTAAATATAGTAGGAATACCATCTAATTTTGAAGGCTCTTCTCCTTTTGCAATTTTTGCATCTACAGCCCTTCTCATAGTTGCTCCTACTTGCAGCATCTCTAATAAAGGAGTATGTACCATAAAGTGAGGTAATTTCGTTCCAAATAATTCTATATCTCCTGCTTCTAAATCATCTTTTTTTCTTCTGCCTGTATAATAACCACCTAATGCCTGAGGATTCATATATCCCATAAATATAAATGCTGTTCCTATAGCCCCTTTTTTGATTGCCCTCATAAAATAATCCGATTGCTCTGGGGTCATCCCTTTTCTTCCTTTATATAAAGTAGTAATGGCTTTTATTGCTGCTATTGGTGGCAAATAAGATACTTGTTCAGCAACATAATTTACAGGTACTTTTACAATAGGGAATAATAATTTTGCTGCACTAGCAAATGCTGGATGCTCTCTTTCTAAATTACTTACAAGACTTTTATATGCATCTGATACAATATTGTCTTGCATAAATATACTTCTTATTGCATCATTATATGCAGCAGTAGCCATCTCTTGCTGAACCATTGGGTCATTAATATCCTTGCCGTTTTTTAAGGCGTGTTCTGTTCTCATTTCTAATGAACGGAAAAATTCTGCTCGCTTGGGAAGTAATTTTACAGCACTGTGCATCCTACCAAAGAATTCCATCCACTCTGGAACTTTCCCTGCCATTGGGTCTTTTTTGCCATATAAATAATCAATAGAACTTAATCCAGTCTTCATTGTTTCTCTAATGTCTTCCCTAGTCATTTTATCAAACCATGTTGTAAATGCTTTAGCTTCTGCACTTCGACTAATTCCTCCTTCTCTAGGAGCTTGTTTAGCTATTTTACGTATCCCAGGAATTAATGCTAATGCTTGCCCTACTATATTTTCAGCTCTTGTAACAATACCCCTTGTTAAAGCAGCAGTACCAATCTTAGCTGCTGAAGGCACACCAGAAAGAATAGCAAATCTATGCCATCCATGAAGATAATCTACAGCTTTTTCAACACCACCTCTTTGTTTATTCTTTAGTTCTTCCTTAAGTAAGTCTATTTCAGTCTTTACCTTTCTTACATTAGCTAATGCTTCTATTTTTTCTTTTGTCAGGGGAGTCTTGACTTTTTCTGTATCATATTTTCCCAAGACCATATCCTCTACATCTGATTTATTTAAGTCAGGTATTTCTCCTACTAAATCTTGATGAATATTATCTATTATTTTCTTTAGGCTAGTTTCTCCACCTTCAGCATATAACTTAACCATATCATTAACATCCTTTACTATAGACTCTAGTTGAGCTTGTTTTTCAGGTGTTATGGGAATAGGAGCTACTGAACGCTTGATTCCAGTTGCTGCTTTCATTCTTGCAAGTGTTTGTCCCCACTTAGATACAATCTTGCTCTTTATGTTTTGTTTTTCTTTTACAACTTGTTCGGGAGTTCTTGATACAGGCTTAACATTTGCTAAGTCAGATTGTTTTTTTGTACCTATTTGTTTCTTTTCAAAGTCTTCAAGTTTTTTATTGGCTTCTTCTAATTTTGTTACTAAGTCTTTGATTCTTTCTTGATATTGCTTGGGAACTTCTTCCCCACCATTAGCAGTCTTTAATCTATTCATTTGTGTAACTAATGAATAATCTTGTGCAATAAGCATTCTTCTTGCAGCTAACCCTAAGCCTTGTTCATAACCAGATTTTCTTGCAGCCTCATCATTTAAGTCCATCTCTTGCTCTAATGCTTCCATTTGAGATTGAATAATATCTGCTTTATTTGTTTCTCCTTTATCCTGAGCTTCCAATAATTCTGCATTCTTTTTATTATATTCTTTAGAAATTCTCATTCTGTCAATCAATAACACTGCACTTTCTTCAGCCTTTAATGGTCTTGGATTTTTAACTATTTCTGCTGCAAGTGTAAGTCCATTAATATCTTTATTATTAATCATTTCATTAGCAGTATCAAATACTTTACCGAATGAACGCTTTGCTTCTACCTCTACTTCTGCTAATCCTCTTTCTGCTCTTTCTCTTTCTGTAACTGCATTTTTAATTCCCGTAGTTGTCATTTCCTGATGAGCCTGGTCAATGATTCCCTCAACATCCTTATAATAATCCCCAAACTCTTCTTTCATTATATCTTTAATCTCCTCTAAGGATTTCCCTTCATCAACATATTCCTTTAAGATACCTTTCATATCAGATATCTTTTTGTCTTTTGTCTTAGAGAACATAGGCATACCAGATTCTACTTGAGATTTCATCTCTGGAGTTATGTCTATTGAATGCTGAGTAGAAGTTTTTATTGCATCTTCTCTTTGTTTTTGCATTCTTATCTTTTCTTGCGTTGCTTCTTCTTTTGAACTAAATCTACCTCTAACCTCACCTTCATTAGACACAACTAACCATACTCTACCCATCGGCTCATTTGGTTCATTGACTACAGTTAATTTTTGTTTAACAAAATCAGGGCTTTGGTTAATTTCTGTTGTATTAGGCTCTTGCTTAAATAAAGATTTAGCCACTTCCCCTACAATACCTAATTTACCTTCACTTGGAGAACCATAGAATCCTTTCATTCCAGAACCACCTATTTTTAAACCATCCCCTTTTATAATAACTAATCCATTTTCATTAGTTGGGGAAGTCAATACTTTATTAGCAATATCTTTACCAATAATATTCTCCATCTCTTTCTCAGATACATTTTCAAATACATCTTGAGAACCTTTTAAATGAGTTACTCTTAATAATTTTTTATTAGGATTGTATCTTATTTCATCCACTTGCTTACTTAAATCATATCTTTCATTTTGTTGTTCTCCTGTAGTCCAAGTAATCTTATCTGCTCCTTCTTTTACTGCTTCTTTAAGAGCTACCTTCCATGCTAACTTAGCCCAATCTGCTGTCTTAGTTACAAATGGGGCTTCTGGAATTTTATTGCCAAAATCTTGCATTTTGCGCAATACCGCTAATCTATTATCTTCTATTACACGATAATCTAAATATAATTTTTCAAGTTTTTTATTACCAGCAGTTAACTCTGATGCTATAGATGCATTTGGTTTTTCTTTCCTAATTTCTCGCATTTCTGCTATAACTAAACTATCAGCTTTATTAGCTTGTTCAAATAATTTATCATGTTCAATTTGAAGTTCTTTTTCTTTACTACCAAATCCTTCTTTTTTACCCTTTTGTC
>TARA_R110000868_G_scaffold57972_4_pt1 | contig 11293 bp, 16 predicted proteins | sample TARA_R110000868 | Tara Oceans TARA_R110000868 (sample SAMEA4397489) | marine metagenome | biome: Polar Biome; feature: [SRF] surface water layer (ENVO:00010504); material: water (ENVO:00002006), including particulate matter (ENVO:01000060) such as... | depth 5 m | reverse complement strand
GGGATTCCATTCCAGTGCGACTTCGCCCTTGATAATCTTCTCGCGCTTGAAGTCGACCATCCCTTTCTTTTCCTTTGACCACGCCAACTGCCCGAACTTCTCAAAGTATGCTACCAGTGAATCCTTGCGCGATGAATTGTGCACGGAGTCAAGAAGTCGGTTAGCAGGCTGGCAATCACCTTGACGCTCGCCGATGGTGATGCTGAAGTAAATCGCTTGAACCGCGAGCGCCTGAATCAGCGCATGCAATTCTTCGCCCTTCAGTTTCACCTGCTTGCAACCAAACGCGAACTGACCTTCGTTCATCACTTCAAAGTTGTTGGACATTCTGAATTCTCCAGTGGGTTAGATTGCTTGATTGGAGTGTCCTTCACGCGCATATCAGCGCGCCCTGCTAGTCCGGTTTAATGTGATGCACCGGGTATATTATCTTCGCTGCTTTGGGGTTGTGATATCCCCAAAGTTTCGGCTTGTGTTTCTTCCCTGCAATCATGCCGTATACTGTCGGCATAGAATAATTGCATGCTTGCTGTTTCGGGTTGTTGCGCTTCATTTTTTCTATCATGATACCCTCACGGTTAATATGCCCGTGAAAGACACTCCAGAAAGCGCACCTTTGCGGATGCACTCCCTCACTTTGCGCGCTATGGGTAACAGGTTATGCACCTGAAACTTTACGCTCTCAGTGTCCAACAAACTTTTGGCATTTATAGTCAAGTGGGCATACTGTGAAAGCGCCGGTTGCCTTGACTTGGCTCTGAGGCCTCGCTCTACCATGCTACATCCGTTTAGGATTAGGTAGAGTCTACGCGATAGCATGCTCGTTTATCGCCGTGATTATTAACCGGGCGTATCGCTTTCGCTCACGGGATATTGTCCGAGTCGCGCCCTTTTAATTCACCTACATTCGACAGGTAACTGCTAGCCGTCGCAACGGGAACATGGGTTCCACTAGCACCCGGCTGTAAAGTGTGTGAGCGCCCACATATAGTGAGTGCCCACTCAGGGACGCCGGGCGCGCCCGGGGGGCCCCCGCCTGAAGGGTTGCTCATATAACTTTTCTAATTTTTCAAACACTATAAAGCTTACCTATACCTCTTGCTCTTTGTTGTTTTGAGCTTTACACTCCCCTGATGACAGACGATTCCGCCGCATACGATTTTGACGAGGATGATGACGAACTACTTATCATTCCCCGTGATGCCATATTTTCATTTATTCCCGAAGGCCCAATTACTGGGTTGCCAGCAATATCTGATGCCGAGTTTGAGGCCCAGCTATCCGAAGCTATTCGGCAAAAAGCTCTAGTTAGGGTGGACCGCCTAGCTGAAAACCTGCACTTGCGTGCCATAGACCCTGCCGCCAACGTACGCACTCTGGTTGACGCGCTGGATGCCAACTACAAGCTTTCTGGTTTGGCAGCAAAGAATCAGGCAAAAGAACAGGCCGCCGCTGCCGTATCCATTGTTATCAACATGCCTTCAGCCGTGCCGGGGTATAAGTTTTCCGGGCTAGGCGATACGATCCCGGGCGATGCCGTGGTTGTTGAGACTCCTACTTTGCCGGAACTAACAGCGATCAAAGTCAACGAGCCCGAGGAGCGACCTTCTAACGCTTCCCTGACTTCCTCGTTCTTTGCCCAACCCCGCGTAACCCCCCTCCCCGCCGTTTAATGGCGACTCAAACCCACGAAATTGCCTATACCACCACCCCTACGGGGGAGAAGTTCATGGTGTCAGACGTACCAGTCCGCCTTATTATGGGCCCGGTGGGGTCGGGAAAGAGCACCGTATGTTGTTTTGAGATCTTCCGCCGCTGTTCGCAGATGCCAAAGTGCAAGGATGGGTTCCGTCGCAGCCGGTGGTGTATTGTGCGTAACACTCGGGATCAGCTAAAGAAGACAACCCTGAAGACGTGGCTCCAGTGGTTTCCAAACGGGGTGGTGGGGCACTGGAAAGAATCGGAGATGACCTTCTTTCTAGAGGTTGGGGACATCCGTGCCGAGATCATGTTCCTTCCGCTTGATACCCCGGATGACCAGCAGCGCCTGCTGTCCCTCGAACTCACGGGTGTATTTATTAACGAGGCGCGTGAGGTCCACCCTGATTTGATAATTGCGTCCCGCAGTCGTATGCCACGCTACCCCGGCAAAGCGATGCTGCAGCAGACGCTTGGCGAAGATGGTAAAATGACGCCCCCAAAGTATTGGTCTGGCCTGATTATGGACACCAACCCCCCCTCGGAGGATAGTTGGCTCTATGACCAGTTCGAGATCGACAAGCCGTCCGGATGGGTTATTTTTCGCCAACCGGGCGGCTTGACGCCGCATGCGGAGAACCTTGATGCCCTTGGAGCTACGTACTATCAGGACATGATGGATGGTTCTACGCCGGACTTCGTACGTGTGCACGTTGATGGGGACTATGGCCGGTCGCTAGTCGGGCGTCCTGTTTATGAATCCACCTTCGTGAAAGATTTCCATGTTGCTAAAGAACCCCTTATACCGCTGGAGTTTGAACTGTATCCTCTTGTTATCGGAATGGATTTTGGCCGTACGCCAGCTGCCATCTTCGGACAGAAAACCCCCCGTGGGTCAGTTCATGTGCTTGACGCGCTTTATGTCGAAAACATTGGACTAGAAAAGTTTTTGGAGGAATACGTCAAGCCGTTAATATCCCGCCGGTTTCCAAAGAATCGCGTACTTGTAATTGGGGACCCGGCGGGGTGGGCAAAGACCCAGCTGTCTGAAGAATCGGTAGCCGATGTATTCCGGCGTCAGGGAATGCCTGCTGTGCGCGCACCTACAAACGATCCGGAGAAACGGATTGCTGCCGTAGAAAAACTGCTGTCTAAACAATCTGATGGTAAGGCAATGATGTTGTTTGACCCCCGCTGCACGCACTTGATACATGGGTTGTACGGTGGGTATAAGTACAAACGCAAGCAATCAGGGGAGTATGAGACTTCCCCCATGAAAGACCAGTATTCCCATGATAATGATGCACTGCAGTATTTTGCGCTGGGTGTGGACTTTTCCGGGGCTACCCAGTTATTTTTTCATTCCGCCTCTAAACGCGAGATAAAGACAGTTGACGCGCAGGGATGGACGTGAGATTCTACTTGAGCTTGTACTTCCCGCTGCCTAGTGCGCTCCTCCCTCCGCACGATGTGGCCCTTACCCCCCGCACCGTTAAACTGGTGTCGGGGGGTTTTCTTTTTCAAACCCCGTGCTATTATAAGAAATAATTTCAAGGACGCGCCATGTCGCTAATGTCCCTAGTTCCCGTGCAGTCGGCATCATCCCTTGAAGCCGAAACGGCTAAAAACAAGGCGCTTTCCGATAAGCAGCAGCAAAATCCTATAATTCAAGAACTCGCCGCGCACTGCCAGACGCGTTGGGGTATAGCCAAGAATGCTAAACTGCAACCGGAAATTAGACTCCTCTCCTGCCTGCGCCAAAGAAATGGTGAATACGATCCGGATAAACTAGCGGCCATTCGTTCGCAATCTGGGTCTGAGATTTTTATGATGCTGACGTCGACCAAGTGTCGCGGCGCGTCAAGCTGGCTCCGTGACACTCTTCTTGGTTCCGGGACTGATAAGCCGTGGGCTATTTCAGCCACGCCAATACCCGACCTTCCGCCCGATGTACAAAAGATGGCGCAACAAGCGATTGAGGGCGCGATACAGATGTACGAGCAGTCAAGTGGGCAGTCGCCAACGCAAGAGCAAATCAGTCAGGAAGTGGATCGCATGCACGACGCTGCAATGCGGCACTTGAAAGAAATTTCTGATAAACGTGTAGAGCGTATGGAACTTAAGATGGAAGACCAGCTGGTTGAAGGTCATTACCGTCACGCGCTCTCCGAATTTATTGACGACATTGTTACTTTTCCTACTGCTATTCTCAAGGGCCCGGTTCTTCGCAAACGTAAGACCCTGCAGTGGCAAGGTAATGGTTTGGTGCCGGTAGAAAAAATTGTTCCCGAGTGGGAGCGCGTTGATCCGTTTAATGCGTACCCTTCACCGTGGTCAGCGTCTCCGCATGATGGGTTTTTTATTGAGCGGCACAAACTCACGCGAGAAGATCTTGAGGCTATGATTGGAGTTGAGGGGTTTTCTGAGCCCGCTATTCGCACTGTTTTGGCGGACTTTGGATCTAACTTCACAGAAATGCTTTACATTGACCAAGCCGTTGCTGATGTTGTGGACAAACCAAATGCAGAGATAGCGCGGCGCAAGGACGTTGTTGACGCAATACAGCTTTGGGATTCTGTGCAGGGGTCTAAACTTTTGGGGTGGGATGGGGGTAAAGGCGTGGATGGGGTTACAGACCCCCAAAAGTCATACCCCTGTGAAGTTTGGATGGTCGGTTCAATGGTTATAAAAGCCGTCCTTAACTATGATCCGCTGGGCCGGAAGCCGTACTATATTGCGTCTTACGAAAAAGTACCCGGTGCGTTTTGGGGAAATGGAGTGGCCGACTTGATAAAAGACTGCCAAGCCATGTGTAACGCCGCTGCTCGCGCTTTGGCAAACAACATGGGTATTAGTTCAGGGCCGCAAGTAGCTGTAAATACCTCGCGCATGGCACCGGGCGAAATCATTACGTCGCTGTATCCGTGGAAATTGTGGCAGTTTCAAAATTCTGATTACCAAGATAACTCAAAACCCATTGATTTCTTTCAGCCGCAGAGCAATGCGCAGGAGTTGATGGGTGTTTTTGAGAAATTTCAGACTTTGGCCGACGAATATTCGGGTATTCCGCGCTATATGACGGGAGAAAACACCCCCGGGGCTGGTCGTACGGCTTCTGGCCTGTCAATGATGATCTCCAACGCGTCAAAAAGCATTAAGTCTGTGATTGCATCAATAGATGAGAATGTACTTAGCCCTCTTTTGCAGCGTTTGTATCAATATAACCTCCGGTACAGCCAAGATCCGGAGTTGATTGGTGATATAAATATTATTGCTACCGGGGCTATGTCGCTTGTAGCAAAAGAAAGTGCTGCAGTGCGGCGTACAGAGTTCCTGCAGCTGGTGCTAACAAACCAGACAGCCGCCCAAATTGTTGGCCCGCTTGGCATTGCAGAGTTGTTGCGCGCGCAAGCAAACTTGCTTGATCTTAATGTTGATAACTTAGTTCCAACAAGAGATACTTTGATGCAACAGCAAAAACAAGCAGAGCAGCAGGCACAACAGGCGCAGCAAATGCAACAGCAAGCAATGATGGACCCGCAGTACGAAAATGTGCAGTTTGAAAAAGACAATAATGGTGCCGTAACTGGTGCTAAAAAAGTGCGCTCCCGTGAAATGCTTCCCGGCAATACCGCACCTGCTGGCGGACGCGACAGCAGTCTTGTAGCAAACGCAGTTACACGTAATTCAAACTAAGGAGATTATTATGAATAAAGCCTCTGGTGGTACCGGCCATGGAAAAGATGGCATGCCTAGCTCAATTGTTACCAACAGCGTTGGCGGTTATTGCAGTAATGATGGCTTGCCAAAGCCGCAGATTACAAATTCTGTTGGTGCAATGAACCATGCGGCAAAAGCCAACGGTGGTATCAAACGTGAACACCCGGGTAATATTAAGTAATTTAAAAAGGAATTTCTGTGAAAAATTCTAAAAGTTTGTTTAAAGGCAAAGAATCGTACAGCGAAGAAATGAAAGAAGCCAAGGCTATTAAGTCAGGCAAAATTACTCCTAAACAGTACGCTATGGGTGAAAAGTCTGAAAAGAAAACCGTTAAAGGCGGTATGAAAAAACGTAAAGGGTATTAAGGTTGAAATGATTACCGTTGCGGAATATATAGGCCAGCATTTGCAAGGGCACGAGGCAGAGTTGACTGAAGACATTCAGACCAACGCAGCTATTGTTTGTGGCCGCGCTAACCAATTGTTACTTGAGTTTGGTGAGGACCGGGGTTTGCGCTCCGGCTGGCGTCCAGCTGCTATTAATAATAAAGTAGGTGGCGCAACGCGTTCAAAGCACATGACTGGACACGCGGTAGACATAGCTGACCCTGACGGTACACTTGATGCGTGGTGCAAGGATAACCCTGAAGTTTTAGAGCGCCTTGGTCTCTGGCTTGAAATTGACACTGCCACCCCGACGTGGACGCACGTACAGTGCGTTCCCCCCCGTTCTGGTAACCGGTTCTTTTACCCGTAACATAATGTTTAACCCATGGGTTATATTAGGTGTAGTCCTATTTTGGATTGCTAGCATGGGTGGTGCGTATCTTAAGGGCGGACAGGCCGCAGAGGATCACGCCCGGGCGCAATACGCGACGGAGATGGAAGCAACACTCAAGCAGCACAATGAGAACGCCGTCATTGATATGCAGGCCGCAGCCAAGGTTGCAGCCGTTGAAGCTGCGGCTAGAACCCGGGCTGCCATGTTGAGGGGGAAAGTTGATGTCGTCATTGCAAAAACTCCGTCGTCTCTGTCTTGTGCTTGGCCTACTGAGCGTTTCGGCCTGCTCCTTGCTGCCGTCCAAGAAGCCAACGGAGATCAAACGGCCTCCGCCGATGGGTTGTCTGCAGCCGTTGGTCGCGCTAACAACCCCAGCAAGCCCAAATAAAGACGTTGTTGATAAATGGACAATAGATCTAGTTGGCTTGTACGGCGAGAGTCGTCGGTTGCACCAGTCTTGTGTTGACTGGCACCTTGTAAATTTAAAGGAAGCAAAATGAGCCAAGCATGGACGCGTAAAGAAGGTAAGAATCCTAAAGGTGGTTTAAACGCCAAAGGCCGGGCTTCTTACAATGCAGCTAATCCGGGCAAACCCGGGCTTAAACCACCGCAGCCGGAAGGTGGTAGCCGTAAAAAGTCGTTTTGCGCCAGAATGACGGGTATGAAAACTAAATTGACTTCGGCTAAAACCGCTAACGATCCCGATAGCCGCATAAACAAAAGTCTTAGGGCTTGGAAATGTTGAAAGGAGGTGATCGATCCTGTATGGCTAGGTCATAAACGCAGCAATCCTACTTAAACTTTAAAAAAGAGGTAATTTATGGCTAAGGTGATGCCGATGTATAAATCAAAAGAATCCAAGAAAATGGCTCCTATGGCCCAAAAAAAGGCCGGAATGAAAAAAGGAATGCCTATGATGATGGGCATGAAAATGGGTATGAAAATGACTAAGAAAAAATGAGATTTTTCAATATTAGTTGACACTTTATTTTATGCCTGATACTGTACCAGCATGAAGGGTTTTAATCTTGTTGATAAACCCACTGCAGCAGCGTTGCACCGGATGAAGTCCCCCGACATGCAACCCTTGCTGGCGTTCTTTAAAAATTTGGCAGACGATACTGACTGTGCGCTTCGGCGCGCTGGAGACGATAAGTTCGCCCAGCTGCAAGGACGTGCGCAGTTACTACAAGAATTTATGGAAGCTGTAGATTCAGCAGCCTCTACGATGGAAAAACTTGAATCAAATATGTAGTTCCCTCAACTGAGCAGACCATTACACCCTAGGCTGACCGTAAAGTCGGAGCCAAAGTGGAGTTGGCGCTAAAGGAGATTTGACATGGTTTTACCCAAGCAAGTGCAACGCGACCTCGATGAAATTGAGGCGTATGAAAAGTCGTTGGCGACCCCCGTTACTGGGGATACCGAAACGACAAATCCCGTAGCACATCAAGGGGAAGAATCAGTCGCCCCGAATACCGAAGTGCCCACAGCACCTGCAGTTACCGAAGAGACTTGGGAAACTAAGTACTTGTCTCTCAAAGGCAAATTTGATGCTGAAGTACCAAATTTGTATGGGCAAATCAAAGCGCTATCTGCTCAGGTTTACTCCATGCAACAGCCTCAAACTACAGCCCCAGCGGAAACTGTAGATCCTGTCGAAACACGGCTGGTTTCGGATAAAGATGTCGAGGAATACGGACAGGAACTTATTGACGTCCAACGTCGTGTGGCTCGTGAAGAACTGGCCCCGCTGCGCACGGAACTCAAAAAACGTGACGATGAACTTGCAAAATTGCGGGATGCTGTTGCCAAAGCAGAAGGTTCAGTAGGGCAAATGTCCTTTGAACAGAAGCTGGCAGTAGAAATACCTGACTTTTCAACCTTAAACACCGATCCAAAGTGGATTGCGTGGTTGGATGAGTCAGATCCGTACACTAGCGAGCCTCGCCGTGTTTTTGCTGAGAATGTTTATGGTAGCGGAGATATTGTTAAATTAAAGAAAATTGTTGATTTCTTTAAAGAAAACAATGCTTTACCGCAATCCCAAGCTAAACAACGTCAAGAACGCCAAGCCGAACTCGAACGTCAAATCACGCCTACTCGTACTAATTCGCAAGCAGCAATCGAACCATCTAACAACAATCGTATTTATACGGAGGCGGAGATGGGGCACCTTTTTAACAGGGTGCGCGATATGAATGTGGCGAAGAAATACGACGAAGCATCCAAGCTAGAAACTGAACTAAGCGAAGCCTACATGCAAGGGCGCGTACGAGGGTAAATCCTTTGTAGTACTCCTGTAGTAGGTATTGGCTAAGTTAACAACCAACTTTATCCACTCAGGAGAATTATCATGGCTGTACTTGTCCCCGGCGCACCGTTTTTGACTAGTCCGACAATGGCTGCGGCATTTAACCCGCAACTTTGGTCCAAAAAGCTCAATGCTAAGTACTATGTTGACAATCAGTTGACGGAAATTACCAACACTAAATACGAAGGCGAAATTAAGAACCAAGGCGACACCGTGCGTATCCGTACCGTGCCGACTCTGACGATCAGTGACTATTCGATTGGCTCCAGCCTTCAGTACGAAGTCCCGACGCCTGTCTATCAGGATATGCTGATTGAAAAAGCCAAATCGTTTGCCTTCCAAGTCAACGACATCCAAGAAGCGCAATCTGACTTGGGTCTGTTGAACATGTACATGGAAGATGCAGCAAAACAGCTGAAAATCTCCATTGCTAACGAAGTGTATTACTCGATGTTTTGCACGACTGACGGCAATACTAGCTCGACGGACGTAAATACCGCGTCAAGTACGGCATCAAACAAACGCGGCTGCGCTGCTGCAAATCAAGGGGCAACGGCAGGCGTTCAATCAAGCCTGTTTAACCTCGGTGTTGATGGTACGGCAATTGATGTTACGGGCACTTCAAGCAAAATGCTGACCCTTATTCTCAACATGGCTGCCGTCCTTGACGAGCAAAACGTGCCGAATGATGGTCGCTGGATGCTGATGTCGCCGTATGATCGTCAAATCCTGATGAACACCAACCTTGCGCAAGCTTACTTTACCGGTGACACGAGCTCTATTGTTCGCACTGGCAAAGTCGGCATGATTGACCGCTTTACTATCTACGTTAGTAACATGCTGCCAAAAGCTGCGACTAATAAAGGGTGGGTTTCCGGCACTTCCGCAACGTCAACGGGTGGTACGGAAGCCTCAACCGACGCGCGCCGCATGATTATTGCGGGTCACAACGATGGTATTTCGTTTGCCAGCCAGATCAATAAAACTGAACAAGTCCGTAATCCGGCCGACTTTGGTGATTTTGTTCGTGGTCTGTCGGTTTATGGCCGTAAAGTCATAAAGCCGGAAGCGCTGACCATTGGCGTCGTCAAGTAATACCTAGGAGGGGGGCAACCGCTTCCCTCCGCCCACCTAATTTAGGAGAAATACATCATGGCAAGTTCCGGCATTCAGGTACAAAACAACACCGCTACTACTGGTCTTACTGCTTTTGCTACCGGCGGCGCTACCAGTGCTACTCTGCTTACTGGTAGGATTAACGTGGTGTCTACGTGCGCTACCGCCGCTGACAGCGTAATTCTTGCCGCTGGTCAATCGCAAGGTAGTGAAGTAATTGTTCGTAACAGCGGTGCCGCAGCTTGTGCTGTGTTTCCGAACACTGGTGCAACCATTAACGGCGGTACGGCTACTACTGGTTCGGTCAGCGTTACTAACGCCAAGGGCGCAATCTTTTATCAGGTTGGTACAGACGGCCTGACTTGGGTTACCGGCGCATTGGCAGCGTAACTGTTGTAGCAGGGCAGGGGCCACACGGCCCCTGCTTTTTTGTTCTTTTTAGGGCTACATATGACTGTTACTGCGAGTGCCTTTTATCCGCTGGTATCGCTGTCAATTCCGGATCTGCCCGCCCCGGTATTGGACCACGCCATAGGTCGCGCGTGTCGCGAGTTTGTTCGGAAATCGCATTGTCTTTTTTACGATATTTCCGTTCCGGTAGTGGCTACTGTAGCGGACGCTATACCTACACTTGACACTGGTACGGAAATCTTGGCGGTTACGTCTTGTCGTCGGATATTTACCGGAACCGGCGCTGCTGCTGCGTATTTAACTCCTGTGTCGCTGGATGATATTGACGGTTCTGCTAATCGTTCGCAGGCTCCGTACGCGTTTACATTAACAACTGATCTTCCGGCAAAAATTAGGTTGTACCCAACCCCTTCTGACTCTGAGACTTTGATAGCCAAGTGCGTTATAAGTCCAACACAGACTGCAGTTGTATTTGACAGTCGGTTAGCTGATTTTTATCTTGAGGGTGTTGTAGCTTTTGCAAAGCACTATTTGTTCTCCATGCCAAATACCCCATGGCACAATCCGCAAGAAGCTCAATTTGCGTACAATCAAACGCGCTCCATTGTGATGGATGTGCAGGCACGTCTAACACAATCGCGTATTAATAAAGAAGCTTTTATCAAACTGACCCCTTTTGCATAAGGATACCCCATGGCAAACGCACTGTATGACCCCGGCCGCGAAGGTCACTTGGATGGCTCTATTGTTGAGTCTACTGGTGATATACGTGTAATGTTAGTAAAGTCTACCTACACGTTTTCTGCTGCACATCAGTATATGTCTAGCCTCACGGCGTACGACAATGGTCGTAGTGTAGCGCTAACAGGTAAAACTATTACAAGCGGTGTTTTTGACGCCTCTGACGGTACGCTTACTGCTACGTCCGCTGTTGCTTGTAGTTCGCTGGTAATCTTTCAACACACCGGTTCTGATGCAACTGCGCGCGTAATTGCTTATATTGATACCGCTACTGGCCTGCCATTTACCCCGGCAGCTTCGCAAGTTGTAAGTCTAGCGTGGGACAACGGCGCAAACAAGATTTTTAAACTGTAACCCAATCTCTTACTTCAAGAGGACGGCAGCATGGCTCTTGTTATTGCAGATCGGGTCAAAGACTCTACCACCACAGCCGGGACAGGCACGATTACGCTGTCTGGCACCGCCCCTACTGGGTTTCAAAACTTCTCTGTTATCGGCAACGGTAACACCAC
>TARA_R110000868_G_scaffold14_2_pt1 | contig 11295 bp, 21 predicted proteins | sample TARA_R110000868 | Tara Oceans TARA_R110000868 (sample SAMEA4397489) | marine metagenome | biome: Polar Biome; feature: [SRF] surface water layer (ENVO:00010504); material: water (ENVO:00002006), including particulate matter (ENVO:01000060) such as... | depth 5 m | reverse complement strand
CTTAGCCACTGAGGTCATGCCTTCAAGCACATACCCCAGTGGATTGACTAAGACTTTCTTTGGTCGGTACTTACTACGCTTACGCATCAACGTCTTTCAAGACACAAGAGTATGAGAATAAAGATTACGACTGAGACAGTCAACAAACCTACCGCCATCAGCATGAACTGTATGCCGAATATGATGGCTTCAATCATCGTTATCTCTTACCTCAACAAGTTTGTCGATGTAGTGCCGTGCCTTCTTGATGTCGTCTATCCCACCCTTGACATCACATCGTGCAAGATACTTGATGGCGTTACCACGTAGGAAACCTGCGAACTGTTCGGGTGTCATCCATGATTCCATAGCTACCCAAGGTTGTACGCCCATGTTCTTGTAGTGGTCACCGCCTATCTGTAAGCCATCAGCTTTGGTACTTGGCACGAATGGTTTATGTTCTACAACTGGATGTGCTTGGTCAAGCATAGACCCACTAAGCACACGCTTGCGTATCGCATACACCGATGGCATAGCCATCTTAAACTTAGCACTAACAACTTTAGGTACTGCACTTGGGTTTGCCAAGAAGTACTCTGCTACCTTCATTGATTTAGATTTTTTCATTTGTCGCTCCTTCAAGTTTAATAAATGTTTGTTCACTCAATGTCAGTACTGCCTCAACAAAGGACAACATGTTAGGGCTACTTGCTACATCGTTTGTGACCGCCCATGCGTTCCACATTAGATTTGCTAGTGCCTTTCCTGTTGGGTCTTTGTGTCCATGTACTGCATCAAACGCTTTATATATCGCATCTCTCGTACGATATGTATAGGCTTCTTGCCAAGCATTACCTACACCATACTTATCTGCGTAAGGTTGTAGTTTCTTAAGCGCCACCCATAGTCGTGCTAACTTTGCAGACTTTATCACTTGTCCTTTCCTACGGAGTTAAGCCACGAACATTCTTCTTCCAACACTTTGACCCGTGCATGTAATGAGTCAATGTCCTTCTGTTGTTCAGCCCATGAAGCATCCCATACTTCTTTACTCCACCCACCATCCTCCTCAGTAGCTACGCTACCAATGAAGTGGGAGTAAGAACCATCACGTTTGAGGGTATCAGTCATCACATCTCCTTAGGTTATTTCTTTATACACACCGAACTTCCTACGTAGGTCAAGACTGTACGTAGTACATAGTCTATCTGCCTCAGCTACTATTTCTTTGACAGACACCTGTGTTTGGTAGTAGCCACGACTTACTGATTTGATGATACCTTTTAGTAGGTCAGTGGAACACTCGCTATCTCTGATAGAAGTGTATAGCATATCTTGCCATGCTTCACTATCCCAGTTAGGCATGTCCCAATCATGTCGGGATATACCCGTACGTTCTCTCTCAACTTGTTGTAGTAAAGATTCTAGTACACCCATACGAGCACGTACCTTGATAGCTTGTTTGAAAGTACGCAACTGTCGTAGCCATGTTAGCTTGTTATCTTTATCTATCTCGGTGTTTTTAAGAGATGGCTTAGCATTGATAGGCTCATAGGTTTCAAGGTCGAACTGTAAGCCATCGAATAGTTCATAGCCCTCTATCTTTTGGAAGTAGTTCCAATGGTGTGGGTTATCGTGTTGCTTCTTGTACTCCTCGTACTGTGGTGTGGGCTTGATGACGTACCTACCAGTAGCCTTACGTACCCATAGGAAAGGGATAGCACGTTGTAGTGCTTGGCTAAGGGTGATACTACAACGTCTTGCGTCTTGTGAGGTCAACTTAAACGTGAACTTATTGTCAGGTGAGAATACACCTACCACAGCATTACCTAATCGCAGTTCGTAGTTACCCTCTACCTTAAACATACGTGCCCATGACTGCAAGGGTCTACCCTTCTCAGGGTTACGGCATCGTGTAAACCATTCAGCAACTTCTCCGTATGAGATTTTATCTGTACGCATAGTCATTCCTTATCGTGTTAGTTTGTTGAAAACAACTTGCGCTGTCAGAGCAGACAGGTCTACATCTACCTTGACTTCCTTCTTCTCACGCTCTACTACTTGGCGGTGTCTCTCCTTGTACTCCTCAGGTATCAAGTCCCATAAGGGTTGCCACATCTTTAGGGCAGGGGCTAGAGTTACGTGGGCTTCAATCACCTGTGTTACTGAGGCGATAAAGGCTTTCTTCTTATCAGCTACTGCTAGGATGTTGGCTTGGTAGTCAGCTATCTCTTGGGCTATATCCTCCCACTCGTTACCGATTAACTCATAGCCGTAGTAGTCCTTACCCTTGGCAGGTACATCGTTCGGTAGCTGATTAGGAACAACACGTTTGGCAGTAGTCTTGCAGACTAATCCACCAACTTCTTTGCCGTTGATTTTTGATACCTTCATTTCCTCTGTAGTAGTGAAAAAGCACATAGGTAATGCGTTCATAGAGGGTATGTACTTAGCATGTATGCGTTCATATATGCGGTCACCCCATGTTGAGTTGACATTACCCCTTGCCGCATCCATCTGCTTGTCGAACATATGTCCTGCGTTCTTAACGATTGCATCCTTTAATTCTTTTGAGAATCTTACTGTTGCCATATCAATCTCCTTCTTTGGTTAGTATGTCCAATGCTTTCTTAGCTTGGTCTAGTACCTCAGGTACATCGTACATTTCTGCGTACTCTGAGTCGGGTTGTAGTTGTTCAACACAATGCACTAAGTTGTGTAGTGCTAGTGCTACTACCTGCTTCTCGTTATTCGTCATCTTCTATCTCCTGTAAGTCATTAGCGATAACAGTTTCTCGTACTGCCTCGTCAGTTGTTAGATAGTCGTACTCCTTCTCCAACGTACGATACAACGTACGCATATGGTTCTTGAATATTTCTATGCTCTGCTTCTCAAAATCTACAATCTCTGTATCCAATTCTTTATCCCACTGTTCTACTATCTGTTCATGAAAATCTGTCGGTGTCTTTACACAATGCTCTAGTCTGTCGGCATCTAAGCCATACGATATACAGTTCTCGTGGTAGTAGTGACCGCTATGTTCTACCTTCAACACAACTGTGCCACCATCACCCAACAACTTGCGTATCATCGGGTAATCATCAGGCTTGAAGTTCTTATCCAAGAATAGTTGCACATCATCTAAGCTACCATCGAAGCAAGCACCATCACCTTGTGACCAAAAGCCTGAAAAGTACATGCGGTCTACGTCTATACCCTGTTCCTTCATATCCTCCTTGAAGTTCTCATAGACACACTCCCACCAGTCAACATGTTCTACGTTGATGTCCCGATACTTATCGAGTATCTTGTCGGCTATCACTTCATCACCACCACTTCACCGAATGGTGCATCACCTTCATCAGTTGATACCCACAGTACAGGGTAGCTAGGCATATCACCGAAGTCATCACAACACAGGTCAGTCAAGAACACACAGGCTACTGGTTCAATGTCATGCTCTGTGAAGTACTGGAACACAGGGCTGAAGGCAGTACCTCCACCGCCGTGTGCCTTGATGTCAAGGGTGTCATCTCTACCATACGATTCGTAGTGTGATACCTCGCTATCGAAGTACACCACATGGATTTTGGTAGGGTTGCCATCTTCCTTGATAGCGTTAATCTCCCCTGCAAACTGTGCCAGTATCTTGTCATCAATAGAACCTGAGCAGTCCACTGCAATAGCTATCTCACCAAGGGATTCACCGCTAATGCTAGGCAAGTACAGTCCTTGTGATAAGAACCTACGATTAGGTCTAGCCCATGAGCGTTCATCAGTACGGCACTTCTCGACAAACTTACGTAGGACATCACGCCAATCTACCTTAGGTGCAAGTACATCATTGACCAATCGCTCTAGTCCTGCACTCATCTTGCCCATCATCTTGGCGGCTTGTGCCGCTTGTGCTACACGTACCTTCCACTCTGCTTGTTGTTGTGCTTTCTCAGCAGGGGTATTGCCACCATCTTGGCAGTCATCCATAGCTTCAGTACCATCACCGCCACCACCTTCATCGGGTTCATCAGGCAACAAGTTGTAGATACCATCGGTCGTTTGATTACCTGCTTGGTACAGTTGTGAATTAAGCAGTGCAAACGTAGGCATTTTGCCAATGCTTTCGTCAGTCAGCAGTTGGTTGATAACGTAGTCACCTGCCTTGTTCCATCGCTTGTGCTGACGTTCACCTCGTCTGAAGTTGTGGTCAAGCATAGGGTGCATACACTCATGGGCTACTACGAACTTGCGTTCCTCATCACCGAATGAGTCCATGAAGTATGGGTTGTAGCCTATACGCTTGCCATTCGTCCATGCAGTACGGCATGTGTAGTCAGGTACGAAGGGTAGGTTCAATGCAATGTTGCCAATGAAGGGGTGTTCAAGTACCAATGCGGTACGTGCCTTGGCAAGTAAGCGGTCAATACGCTTCTCGTCAGCAGGTGACATCGGTTCTTTGTTGGCGTGGTTAGGTACGACTGAGGTCATATCAAAATCCTTTCATGAATACGGACATCTTGTCCATGATTTGCTTAGCTTCTACTGCCGTGTCACGGCGTAGGTCGGGGTCATTACGTAGTGCTTCAGGGTGTTTGATAAGTGAACCCTCCACTTGTGCTCGTAGTGCTTCAAGGTTGGGGTCATCCATGAAGTTCAGACGGGGTAGCAGGGCACACAACTCCTTGGTGTTATCCACTAAGGTGTCACGGAAGATAGCCTTGGGGTCTGCTAACTTCTCAGCCATGTGCTTTACTCGGTCGTAAAGTCTATCCCATACCTCCTTCATAGCTACAGTCTGTGCCTCAGACACCCTACGCTCAACATCTTCTTGGATGCGTGTCAACTCATCGCTTGCAATGCTTACTCGGAAGTCGGTCGATGGCACTGGGAAGATAGCCATGTCAATCTTAAACTTACGTGCTATCTCCTGCTCATCGGGGTAGTCTGCATCGTTGTACAGTCCGTTGAGTAACCGCTTGGCATCGAGTCGCAGTTGGTCATAGTTGCTGATGAACTGGTTGACAAGGTACTGCCACTCACCCTTCTCCTTACGGAAGTCAGTCATGAAGGCTAAGTAGTTGGCAGAGGGAAGCATCTGCGTACCCTCCATACCCCAAGGCAGTGTGTTCTCGTAGAACTTAGTGCGGATGTGGGTAGTCTTCTTGTGCACATGGTCAAGCAGGTCATTGGCAGGCAGTAAAGCCTTGTTGTATCGCCCTGCTTGGGTTGATGTGCCGTAGGTATTGGCAACGTCTTGTGTTGCCTTCTTGTCGTACTTGCGTGCTGTCCATTGGGATACGGATAGCTGTACGAGTAGTGCTCGGTCATTCAGATTCATAGTGGTACTCCTTCTGTGAAGATGTTGTTGGTTGCATGTCTACGGACATGTATATCTCGTAGACATGTTGTTTCATCAGAACAATACGTCTGAATGTTTCATTGCCCACTTGGTAAACGCTTGCGTGTTAGCCAGTTCGGGTTTCTTACGTGCCGCATAGGACACAGTAAGCACTGAGAAGTCAGCAGGCATACGCTCTGCATAGGTACAGACTCTCTCGAAGTTGCCTTCAGTAGCACGTTCAGACAGTGCACCACTCAGGGCATACAAGGTAGCAGGGTCAGTCGGCACATCAGCAGTGGTCGGGTTCATCAGTACCGCATCAGGGTTAGGTAGCTTACGGAAGATACGCAGGAAACCTACGAACTCAGCCGCCGCACCTTCACCTACTGCACCCTTGAAGCACTCGAACTCAGCATCAGTAGGGCATACACCAAGCACATCGCTTACACCCTCAACCCATGAACGAGGCGTAGCGTTTTGGTCACGTTGAGCATCGAAGTCATGAAGCAATGCAGGACGGAAGCGAATGAACGATACGACCTCTGACCTTACGTTGTTGTCAAGTGCCCATGTAGTCCAGTCATCGAGATGGGTTTCTAGTTCCAATACAGTCTCACGATTACGCAGATGGGACAGTACTCGGTTAGCACCTGCTCGGTCTGCTTGTCGGTTGCCAGTAGAGATTACCTGCCACCCATCAGGCATCGGTGTGCCGTGTAGAGTACGTGCTTGACAGATGTTAGCCAGTACCTTTTGCAAGTCAGCGTTAGCTTGGTTGCGGTCATCGAACAACAGGATACCCTTCTCAGGTGCTTTACCCTTAACTGGAAACCAGTCAGGCAACTTGTACTCTAGTCCGTTGCCCTCTTTGGGAAACAGGATACCGAAGTCCTCGACAAGCATGGTCGGCATGTGTCGTTCGATAACAGGGATGTCAAGTTCTTCTGCAACTTGATGCACGATGGTTGTCTTACCACCACCGGGGCTACCTTCGATACAGAGCGTACGCTGAATAGGGAATGTAGATTTGATTGTTTCTTTAAGTAGAGAAGCTCGCATGGTTTACTGTCCTTTGTAAAGTTTATGGTCAATGCCGTATGTGACGTAGTACTCGTCAGTCTTTTGAGTGATGTTGCTACGATGATTCCTTGCCGCTTGCTTGTCAGCAAAGTACATTGGTTGCTTCTGCTCATTGCGGACAAGTTGTCCACGGCTATCACGTATTGCAAATAGTCGCTTCATGTTTACTCCTTAGGGAAGTTGATAAATACACACTCGTTTAAGTGCGTCCTGCCGTTGGCATCAATGTAGCTTTCGCCACATCCTGCCATCCATTCGATGAGTACCACTGCCATGAGGGTACAAAAGAGCACCATAAATACGGCAGTTAGCACCCATCGAGTGATTCGTTTAAGCCATGAGTCATTGACTGATAGCCCCATTGGTTTGATTGGTGTCGGCTTTCTCATGACATCAGGTAGGCAACTAAGCCACCCATGATTAGTCCGTAAAGCATCCATAAGATGTATCGTTTCATGTTGTCCTCTTTGGGTTAAGTTGTTTGAGATGATTGGGGTCAGTGATAAGCTCATACCCCTGTTTGTTGTTGCAAGCTACTGTAAACTTACGTTGCTTAGCTACTATCTCCCCACAGCGTAAGCATGTAGGTCGTGTCATGTTACGGCGTTGGGGTTCAACCCTCACGGCATAGCAGTTGGTACAGATGGGTAAGTGATAGTCTTCCATCAGTAAAGTCTCCTTGGTTTACGCCAGTTGATACGGCGATAGCTGATGTAGTCATCCCCTACCTTGCAATACTCAACATCGTAGGGTAGGAATACTGGCAGGTTGAAGATGAGGCGGTATAGCCATGTGTCTACTTTGACAATCATGGTTACATCACTCCAAAGGCTGACTCATCACCATCATAGAACCAGTTGGTGTATGAGTAGATGCTACCTTCAACGCTGAGGTACTGCCCATGTACTGGCTCATCGGAGGTGTCCTCCTCCAACTCAGCATCGTGAAGCGATAGAAAACGTGTGGCTTGTGTCATGTCTACTCTCATCGAGTTATCTCCTATAAACATGTTGATAGAAAAGGCAGAGGGGTTACCTCTGCCGTGGGTTTAGAACAACTTCTGCTTTGGTGCACCAGTTGCAGTACCTTCCTGCAATACTTCCATACCTTCCAATGTTTCGCACTTGATGTAAAGTGCACCTCCTGCTTGTGGTGGGGCTACTACCTTGAAGGTGTTGTTCTTTACACTACCACTGACACTGTGTATCTCAAAGGCAGAGAACGTGCCGTTCTCATTGACCTTCTTAGCAGTCACCTTGATGGTGAATGTTACTGGCTTGATGGACTTCTTCAATGTTGCTGTCTGCATAGCTAACTCCTAAAGTTGATTGTTTACATTACATTTAAGACACCACAGCGTTGTTGCTGGGGTCAGGACTAGATTGCCTGAACCTCGGAAAAACGCAAACACAGGCTGGGCGTGGCTTGGCGGGTGAGTGACCGCTAACTTCGGAGGGTCGGCTGAGTAAAGTAATTTTACAAGGTCAGCCAATAATCTAACACCGCGAATACCATATCCAAAGAAACCAGTCAAATACAAAACTTAGATTGTTAGGAATACATAGAAGAATCAAGGACTTACGAGGGAATAATCTAGATAAGGCAAATAATCTTGTCAAGTTAGGGTCTAGAAACGTGCACCTATGTACGTCGCCTCCTTAACTTTACAGTCTGACCCCTAGATGAAAGGGTATATGGGTAAATTAGTTAGATTATTTAGATTATTTAGATTAACTCTACTACAAGATGGCTAAACACCAATGAAATCAACCACTTACTGGTGTCAAGTTACACCTTACAACAATCTAAACATGCCGTATGGGTTAGATTGTCCATAGATTATGGCTGTAATGTCCCATTACTTTACATCTTATAGCGTAAATGTGCCATGCCTGCACCCCCCGACGTATGGTTTATATATAATACACAAAGAAAAAGAAAGAGTAGACGTAAAAAAACCCGCCTTTCGACGGGTTGGGTGGTTAGAACAGAGCCATTGCCAGCCACAACAGCACGTAAAGTACTGGTGCGATGATGATAGCCGCTACTTCGGGGTGCTTCTCGCAGAACTTTTCCATTTAAATCTCCTGTAAGGTTAGGGGAGGGAGCCTTTCGGCTCCGCTCCTTTGGTTTACTTCATCGTTATCCGTACATCCTGCATCGGGATTCCGTCGTCTATCAACTCTTGCTGGAACTGACATGCCTGTTTGTCACGTTTGAACCAGCGGAAGTAGATAGAATCATTCTCTAGCCACTTGACACAGAACCGATACACTTCTTCTTTACGTACCTTCATTGGATTTCTCCTCATGGTTTTAAAAAGAACCCGACTGCTGTCACCAGTCGGGGTTTACTTAGAACAACTTCTTCTTCACTGACACCTTAGGCTCATCACCGTTCAGGACTGTTAATCCTTCGAGGCTTTCAGCTTTCAGGTAGATTGCTCCGCCTGCCATTGGGGGTACTGAGGTTTTAAACTCGTTACCCTTTACAGTCTGCTTCACCACTTTGGCGGTAATCCCGCTTAGCGTGCCATTCTCGTTGATGCGAGTGGCTGTGATTTCAACCGTCACTGTGACGGGGGCAATTGACCGCTTAACGGTCGGAGTGCGTTCACTCATGGTAATCTCCTGACAAGGTTAAAGAACATTCCGCTTTCGGCGGGTCGGTGCAAGTTGCATCGACAAATTCAGATTGCCTAAACTTTACAGAATTGTCAAATACGCCTGAAATCAAGGCTTGGGCGCGGTGCTTTTTTCTTTTTGGTTTTGGTTTGTTTTGGCTCATGGGGGGGGTACATGGATTGCTTTTTTCTTGGCCCCCCCTGTATATAGTAAACCTCTTAATCTAAGACCCAAAAAAAGGAACGTGTAAAGTTAGCTAATTTTTCCGCTACCTATTGACACAGCAGTAAGACACCGTGTTATATTCGCAGTATGGATACCCTACCACTACACCACACTAAGTGGTCAGATAGGCTGGCGTTCGACATTGCTCTCACACTAGAGGGCAGCGGCGAAACCTTGCAAGAGGTAATGACTCGCCACAAGATAGCCTCATCTGACATCATTGCCTTCAACGCCGACCGGGTGTTCTTGAAGAAGGTCGAACACTATCGAGGAGAAATCCAAGAAAAAGGTTTGACGTTCAAACTCAAGGCCCGTGCACAGGCGGAAGAACTCCTAACAACGTCTTGGATGTTGATACACGACCCCGCTGTATCCCCCGCAGTCAAGGCCGACCTGATTAAATCCACTGTGAAGTGGGGCGGGTTAGAGCCGAAAGTTGAAACGGGTGGCGAAGGCGGTACGGGCGGAGTACGTATCACCATCAATCTCGGCAGCACACCACAAGATGCTCGGACAATCGAAGCAGATATTACTGAGGTGACCGATGTCGATGCCCTTGAGTCTTGAAAATCTATTTGACTCAACCTACGAGGGGATGCGAGCCGCAAGGTTCAAGTCCGCCAGCGAAGCGTACAACATGGAGACCAACCTGAAATGGTTGAATCTTTCTTTCAAGACTAAGATAGTCAAACACAAACGCCGAGGCAATGAGTTCATTGTCTTGCTGGTGGAGGCACACAATGCTTGATATTAACTATACACCGCCGCCAACTGGCAAGAAGTTCATGGACTCCGAGAAGAAGATGCGTGTCCTTGTCGGGCCTGTCGGTTCGGGTAAGTCCGTGACTTGCTCGTTTGAAGTAGTTCGCAGGGCTAGTATGCAAGAACCCAATGCCCAAGGGATACGCAAAACACGGGCGGCTATTGTGCGTGAAACTGCACGGCAGCTACAAGATACGACCATTAAGACCTTCTTGGACTGGTTTCCACCGGGGGTTTGTGGGCAATACATGCGTACGACCAAGACTTACTTCTTTAAAGTAGGGGATGTCGAGTGCGAGATTATGTTCCGAGCACTAGATGATGCGGATGACGTAGCTAACTTGAACTCCTTGGAGCTATCCTTCGCATGGTTTAACGAGTGCCGAGACATCCACCCCGACATTGTGGACGCGATGTCCAAGCGTATTGGGCGTTTTCCGTCGGCTAAAGACGGTGGCCCGTCATGGCATGGGATGTGGGGCGACACCAACCCGCCGACTATGGATACGTGGTGGTACTATCAGATGGAAGGGCTTGACCCCAAGGATGGGGTGTCAGCCAACAACAACGGGTGGGATGTCTTTAAGCAGCCCTCCGGTCGCAGTCCTTATGCAGAAAACATCGAAAACTTACCCGATGGCTACTACGATACCCAAGGTCGCTCAGAAGAATACATCCGTGTCTACATCGACGGGGACTACGGTCTGTCGTCTGCTGGTATGCCCGTCTACAAATACTTCAGACCGGACTACCACATGGCAAAGGAGAAACTCCGGTTCATCCACAACGGTGTGCGCCCTATTGTCATCGGGATGGACTTGGGACTTACCCCCGCCGCAGTCATCGGACAGCAAGACCCAAGAGGTCGGGCGCTGATACTTGGCGAGGCTGTATCGTTTGACATGGGTATCCAGCGATTTGTGCGTACAGTATTGAAGCCACTTATATATGAGCGGTTTGGCGGTGCACCCATCATTGTGGTGACTGACCCAGCAGGTGTGCAGCGGGCGCAGACCGACGAGCGCAGTGCGGTGGACATTATCAAGGCTGAGGGACTTAAAGTATTCCCAGCCAAGACCAACAACGTCAGTTCCCGGATTAACGCAGTCGATGAGTATCTTATGCGTCAAGTTGACGGAGACCCAGCGTTCTTACTTGACCCCGGGTGCACACAGCTTAAAGCCGCCATGATGGGCGGGTATAGGTTCAAACCCAAGGGCGACGGGGACATTGACAAGAACAAGCACTCCCACGTAGCCGAAGCCTTACAGTACCTGATGCTGCAT
>TARA_R110000868_G_scaffold51823_4_pt1 | contig 11298 bp, 15 predicted proteins | sample TARA_R110000868 | Tara Oceans TARA_R110000868 (sample SAMEA4397489) | marine metagenome | biome: Polar Biome; feature: [SRF] surface water layer (ENVO:00010504); material: water (ENVO:00002006), including particulate matter (ENVO:01000060) such as... | depth 5 m | reverse complement strand
GGATGAGCTTGATATCGTGCATGGCGGTGATCTCGGTTCAACAGTTTGTCAGCGGGCTATAAACGCGCCCGCGGTCTGCGTAAACCGTGTCGGCGCAAGCGGATCAGGCCTCGTCGACCTCGGTCGACTTCGGTTCCATCCAGCGCATCAGGCCGATGGAGATAAAATACAGCAGCAGGAGAGCTGAGCCGAGCATGAGCTGGCTGATCGGATCGGGCGGCGTCACGAAGGCCGCGAACAGCGCAATTCCGACCACGGCAAAGCGCCAGCCGCCCAGCATTTGCTTGGAATTGATGATCCCGGCCTTGGCCAGCAGCATCATCAGGATCGGCATCTGGAAGGAGATCCCGAACACCAGCATCAGCGTCGTGATCAGATTCATGTAGTCGGAGACATTGAGCAGAAGCTCGATCGAAATTCCCGGACCGGCGCTGGCCTGTTCCTGGCCGAGCGAGAAGCGCATCACCATCGGCAGGACGAGGAAATAGACGAAGCTCACCCCGGCCGCGAACAGGATTGGCGACAGGGCCAGGAAAGGCGCGAAGGCGCCGCGCTCATTCTTGTACAGGCCCGGCTGGACGAAGCCGTAAACCTGCCAGGCGATGACCGGGAAGACGACCATGATGGCGCCGACCAGGGAGAGTTTGAGTTTGACGAAGAAGAATTCCAGCGGCGCAAAGAAATTCGCCGTCAGGTCGAGCTCCTCGACCGGCACGCCGCGCACCAGCGACGCGGCATCGCTATAGGGCGCGAGCAGCCATTCATACAGGACGGCAGAGACCAGGAAACAGCCGATGAAGCCGACGGCCAGAAAGCCGATCACCACGAGCAGGCGCTGACGCAGCTCGATCAGATGATCCATCAGCGGCGCGCGGCTCGACTCTACCTCGTCATGTTCGATTTCGGCCATGGGGGCTATTCAGTGTCCCTGGACGCGTCTGGCCGCGATGGCTCAGATTCGGAAGGTTCGGGCTTTGACGGCGCAGGCTTTGGCGGCATGGGCCGGGGCGGCTGCGGCGCACCGAAGCCGGTATCGCCGATCCGATTGGCGCTCGCCATTTTCAATTGCCGGATTTTATCGTTCTGGGCTTCCTGCGCGACCTTGTCGAGCTCGCCGGAGATTTCCTCGATCGGATTGCCGCGCTTCAAGGCTTCGATTTCCTTGCGCAAATCCGACAATTCCGTTTCGCGGCCGAGTTCCTCGAAACTCGTCTGGAATTCCTTCGCCATTCCCCGGGCCTGGGCCATCATGCGACCAATCCGGCGCATCAGCACAGGCAATTGCTGCGGGCCGACCACGACCAGGGCCAGGACCAGCACCACCAGCATTTCCGGCATTCCGATGCCGGGCGCCATAGCGGTTAAACTCCGGTTTTTTCGTCTTCGCGCGCAGCGGCATCAAGTCCGGGCGCGGCGGCGGTGTCAGCACCGCCCTCATCTTCGTCTTCGTCATCTTTCAGCCCCTTGCGGAAGCTGGTGATGCCCTTGGCGAAATCGCCCATGACGGCGGCAATCTTGCCGCGGCCGCCAAACAGCAGCAGCGCGATCACAACGACGATCAGAATTTGCACAAGTCCGGGACTCATTTGCCCCTCCGTCTAACCAATTGTTACAAGGTCTAATCCAGTTACCCGGCCCCGTCCAATGCGGGCCTCAGATATCTTCGCCGCCAGCATCACCATCATCATCCATAAAGTCGATGTGGAATGTGCGCTGATCGTCTTCATCAAGCGGATCCTCGCCATCGACATCACCCTCGCTGCGGCCGGGGTCGGGCATGAAGAAATCCGCCGGGATGCGCGCATCAAGCAGGCCGGCAGCCTTGAGGTCAGCCTGGCCCGGCAAATCACCGATCGCGGCCAGGCCGAAATACTCCAGAAAGCGCGGCGTCGTGCCATAGGTCAAAGGCCGGCCCGGCGTGCGGCGGCGGCCGCGCGGACGGATCCAGCGCAATTCGAACAATAAATCCAGCGTGCCCTTGGAGACCGCGACACCGCGAATTTCCTCGATCTCTGCCCGGGTCACCGGCTGGTGATAGCCGATAATGGACAAGGTCTCGAGCGCGGCCTGCGACAGCTTGCGAGGTTCCTGGCGCACTTCATTGAGGGCTTCGGCCAGATCGGGCGCGGTCTCGAACCGCCAACGCCCACCGACCTCGACCAGACGCACGCCGCGCGAGGCATATTCCTCGGCCAGCGTGGCGAGCAATTCCTGGATATTGGTCTCGAGCGGCAGCCGCCCGATCAGGGTTTCCTCGTCGAGCGGCTCGGCGGCGGCAAACAGCAGCGCTTCGAGCAGGCGCAAATTCTGTCGCTCCGTATCGACGGCAAGCCTCAGCCCCAGCGCCTCGGACGCTTCGCGATCGCCATTCGGCCCCTGATGCACCGCCTGGGCGCGCAGGCTCGCAATCGCGTCTCCAATCGGGTCGGCGGTCTGGACATCGTCATTATCACTCATCGCCAGTCTCATTCCTGTCGCAGCTACGCACGTAAAGCGGCGCATAGGGCTCGCGCTGCCGCAGCCGCGCATGCCCGTCCTTGGTGATTTCCAGTGCTGCCAGCACCGAGCTTGCCCGCACCGAAATACGCGGCGGCGGGTTGGCGCCCAGATCGGCATCGTCGGGCAGGAGGCTATCAAACTCGGCCCAGTCTTTCACCTGCGGCAGCAGCATTTCGAGCCGCTCGCGCGCAGTTTCCAGACCGTAAACACGTGGCGTTTGTGGCCGGTAGACGGCGCGGATGCGGGCCGAACGGCGCATGCCATAGGCCGAGAGCAGATCGTGCAGATCGGCCTCATAGCTCACCGAACGGGTCGAGCGCACGCCCTCCGGTGCCCCGCGCAGGAAGACATCGCGATTTTCCAAGGGCCGCGCCTGCAGCGCTTCGCCGGCCGCGCGCATCGCGTCGAGCCGTCGCAGCCGGAAAGCCAGTGCCTGGGCCAGAACTTCGACCGGCGCGTCATCATCCTTCGGTGGTTTGGGCAGGAGGAGTTTGGATTTGAGGAAGGCGAGCCAGGCCGCCATCACCAGATAATCGGCCGCCAGATCGAGCCGCTTGCGGCTGGCCGCGGCCATGAAGCCCAGATATTGCTCGGACAATTCCAGGATCGAGATTCGCGCGAGATCGATTTTCTTCTTGCGCGCCAGGGCCAGCAAGAGGTGGAGCGGGCCTTCAAACCCATCCAGATCGACGACAAGCGCATCCGTCTCGGCCTCCTCGGCCGCTTCGAACTTCAGCTCCTCCTCGAACTCTTCCTTCACATCACCCTCACAATTTGGGCCCTCACCGTTTGGCCATCTCCAGCAGCTCATTGAGCTCCGATTCGCCCGCTTCCGGGTCGAAATCCTCGATCACATCGCGCGCCTGCTCGGCCAGTACGGCCCGTTCGAGCGCCTTGCCGGCCAGTCGCGGCGCGGCTTCGGCGACCTGGCGCATTTCGCCGCGATCACCATTGCAGTGTAGCAGAATATCGCAGCCGGCGCGGATCGAGGCCTCGCCGCGCTGGCGGAATGTGCCCGACAATGCCTTCATCGACAGATCATCGGTCATCAGGAAACCGTCAAACCCGATCTCGCCGCGAATGATATTGCCAACGACATCGCTTGAAGTCGTGGCCGGATTTTCCGGATCGATATCGGCATAGACGATATGCGCCGTCATCGCCATCACCGCCTTGTTGAGCTTGCGGAAGGCGGCGAAATCCGTCTCGGAGAGCAGGCCATGCTCTTCGGTGACGCGCGGCAAGGACAAATGGCTATCGGCATCGGCGCGGCCATGGCCGGGAATGTGTTTGATGACCGGGGCAACGCCGCCAGCGATCAGCCCGTCCATCGCCGCCTGACCCAGCAGGGCCACGATATCAGGCGTTTCGCCGAAGGAGCGGTCGCCGATAATGTCGTCAGCGCCGGGAATGCGCAGATCGAGCACGGGCGCACAATCGACATCGACGCCAACGCCGCGCAGCTCATGCGCCAGCAAACGGTGATTGAGCCGTACCGCTTCGATCGCCGCTTCCGGCTCGCGCTCGAACAGATCACCAAACACTTGCGCCGGCGGGGCCTTGCGCCAGGTCGGCGGTTTGAGGCGCGCGACACGGCCACCTTCCTGATCGATCAGGATTGGCACTTCGCGCCCGAGCGCATCGCGCAGGCTGCCCGTCAGACGGGTGAGCTGTTTCGGGCCATCAATATTGCGCGCGAACAGGATGAAGCCCCACGGATCGGCATCGCGAAAGAATGCCTTCTCGACCGTCGTGAGCTTGGGCCCCGACAATCCATAGATCGCAGCGCTGATGCTCATCGGCGCGCGACCAGGCAATCCTGCCCGCCCTGCTGCAGCCGGGCGCAATACGCCACCGCAGCATCCCGGTTGGCGAAGGCTGCGATGCGCAGACGGTGATAGGTCCCGCGCTCGGGAATATTCACTTCGACCACATCCGGCGCGACGCCGGCCGCAATGTTGGAGAAGCGGGTGCGGAAAGCCAGCCAGGCAGCCTCGGCATCATCACGCGAACGGAAGGAGGCGATCTGCACCACCCATGCGCCGCTCGTATCGACGGCAATCCCGGTTGTGGCCGCAGCAGGCGCCGGCTCGAGCTCGGGCTCGCGCTCCGCGGCTGGCCGGGTCTCCGGCTCGGCGCGCTGCGGGGCCGGCTCACTGACGGCCGGACGATCCGGCGCCTGACGCGGTGTCACGTCTGGCGCGGCAGTCTGGTCGGGCTCGGGCTGGGCGCCGGTCTGGTCGGCATCGACGGTCTCGATCCGCAAGGCCGGCCGGCTCTCATCGAGCGGCTCCTCCGGTTCGGGGCGTGTGGTGACGGCTTCATTGGTATGGTCTTCGCCGGTCAGGCGGTCATAGACATCCATATCGGTGTCGGGCGTCTGCTCGCCACCCGGGTCGAGCGGGCGTTCGCGATAGGGCTCGCTATCGGCCAGCAGGCGCGGAGCGCCGTCGCGGCCGCTTTCGCGCAGGCCCTGATTATAGGCGCTCCAGACCACGCCGAGGAAGAGCACGAAAACGGCAAAGGCCGCGGCCAGCAGAAGCGGGCCACGGCGCGAGTCCTCGTCGCGCGCATCGAAGGTCGCGAACTCGTCAGTCGGTGGGGCATAGGCCCCGAGGCGCGCGTCGTCGTCCTGATCCGTCATCTTGTCCTGGCATCTGGTTTTGATCCCGTGCCGCGCGAATCGCATGGCACCGCATCACGATAACATTGTCTGTCCCATGCACTTACCGATCTGACAGCCTGGCAGGCCCCCTGCATCAGTCATGGTGCTGCATCAGTAATATCCCTGGACGGTAAACAGTCTGCGGTGTTCCTCGACCGCAAAGCGATCCGTCATCCCGGCGATATAATCGCAAACCGCACGCGCTGTCTGCGCCGAACCGGCCTCGCCCATATCCCCTTGCACATCGGGCGGCAGAACGCCGGGATCGCGCAGATAGAGATCGAACAGATCGCTCATCACCCGCTGGCCCTGGCTCATCATGCGGTTGACCTTGTAATGCCTGTACATATTGGCAAACAAATGCCGCCGCAGCGCTGCGAGGATTTCCAGCATGTCCTCGGAAAAGGCGACCATGGGCTGGTCGAGCTGCCGCAGCGCATCGGCGCTCGACGGCTTGGCCTGCGCCAGGCGCCGGCGCGTTTCCTCGAGCACATCGCCGACCATCAGGCCGATCAATTCGCGCACAGCTTCATGGATCAGGACATTGCGCTTGATGTCCGGCCAGCGCGTGCTGACGCGCCGGAAGATATCGCCGACCAGCGGCAGGTCGAGCAGCGGCTCAAGCTCGAGCAGGCCGGAGCGCAAACCGTCATCAAGGTCGTGATTATTATAGGCGATATCGTCCGACAGCGCCGCAATCTGGGCTTCCAGACCGGCATGGGTGTGCAGCTCGAGCGCTTTCCAGTCAGCATAATCGGTGAAGGCCCAGGCGAGGCCGGCACCATCGCCGCCCGCCGCCATCAGCGGGCCATTATGCTTGACCACGCCCTCGAGCGTCTCCCAGGTGAGGTTGAGCCCGTCGAATTCCGGATAGCGCACTTCCAGCTTGGTCACGACGCGCAGGGTCTGGGCATTATGGTCGAAGCCGCCGAACGCCTTCATCTTCTCGGCCAGCACGCGCTCGCCGGAATGCCCAAAGGGCGGATGCCCGAGATCATGGGCCAGCGCCAGCGCTTCGGCGAGGTCCTCATCGCCGCCCAGCGCCCGCGCCAGGGTGCGCGCGATTTGCGACACTTCGAGCGAATGCGTCAGCCGGGTGCGATACTGGTCGCCCTCATGCGCGACGAAGACCTGGGTCTTCTCCTTCAGCCGCCGGAAGGCGCCGGAATGGATGATCCGGTCGCGATCGCGCTGAAAGGCATTGCGCATCGCGCTGTCGGGCTGGGCAAACAGCCGGCCGCGCGATTGCGACGGGTGGCAGGCGTAAGGCGCGCGAAACCGGTCATTGGCCGCTATCATCATGTCGCCCGATCTTTCTTCATACCGTTCCGCTCTTTCATCAACGCCGGTGCGGGTCCATATAGAGCATGAAGCCCTGAAACTGAACGCCGGATATGGCCTGATCATGAGAACGCCTGTGACGCTTTCCGCCAATGCGGCGCAACAGATCAATTCCATCATCGCCGCCCAGGCGGCTGCGAGCCTGCTGCGCATCGGCGTGGTCGGAGGCGGCTGTTCCGGTTTCTCCTACACATTCGACCTCGACACCCAGATCAATAGCGATGATCTCCTGCTCGAGCGCGATGGCGCCAAAGTCGTGATTGACGAGGCCTCCCTGCCCTTCCTCGAAGGCTCGGAGATCGATTATGTCGATGAGCTGATCGGCGCCTCCTTCAAGATCCACAATCCCAATGCCACCGCGGCTTGCGGCTGCGGCACGAGCTTTTCTGTCTGATGGATGTGCGTGAGGCCCTGGCCGCGCGCATCTCGACGCGCGCCTATCTCGACACCCCGGTCAGCGAAGCACAGGTGCGCGAATTGCTCGCCCTCGCCAGCCGCGCGCCTTCGGGCGGCAATCTCCAGCCCTGGCAGGTGCATGTCGTGGCCGGTGAGGCGCGCCAGCGCGTGATCGATGCCGTGAAGGCGACGCAGGCGACCCAGCCCTTTGGCGAGCCGGAGCTGGAATACCAGATCTATCCCAAGCCGATCATCGATCCCTGGCGCGCCCGGCGCTATGCCTGCGGCGAGGCGGTCTATGCGGCGCTTGATATTTCGCGCGACGACAAGATGGCGCGGCTCACCCAGGTCGCCCGCAATTTCGAATTCTTCGGGGCGCCGGTCGGTCTGTTCGTCTCGATCCACGAGGATATGCAGCCGGGCCAATGGTCGGATCTGGGGATGTTCATCCAGAGCTTCCTGCTCGCCGCCACCGAGGCGGGTTTGGGCACCTGCGCCCAGGAAGCCTGGTCGATCTACCCCAAGACTGTCAAAGCCGCTGCCGGTATCCCCGAAGACTTCACCCTGTTCTGCGGCATCGCCCTGGGCCATGCCGATCCGGAGGCGCCAGTGAACACGACGCGGACGGAGCGGGCGGATGTGGACGAGTTTGCGCGTTTCGCCGGGTTCTAGGCAGCGCAGACCAGGGCGCCATCGCAAAACGCCTGCAGGGCCGCCAGCCAGCCGAGCAGGCCGATCAGCCAGATGACCGGCAGGGCGATCATCCATTTCAGCGCCGAGGCCCGATAGCCGCGGCTGAAGCGGACCCAGCCGGCGATCAGCGCCAGCAGCGCGGCCAGCGGCCCACAGGCGGAATACAGGGCAAAGGCTGCCACTGGCAGCGCCGGGAGCGCCTCACCGGCAAATAATTGCCCAGCAGCATCCCACATCGCCGACGAGGCAATGCCGAAAGCGATCACGACGAGGCTGGCGGATATCAGCCAGAACGGCCCCGGTCCGGCGGCAGACGGGATTTCAGTCTCATCCTGGCGATCTTGCATACGACTTGCCCATCCCTTGTTCGCCGGCCTGTTTGCCGGCCTGTCTGGCCGCTTCACTCAGCCGGTAAATCGCCTATGGTGCGACGATCTGCTGGCAACTCGAAGTGATCCACCATGACCCTGACGATTGCGTCCTGGAACGTCAATTCCATCAAGGCCCGTCTTCCCAATGCCCTCGACTGGTTGCGTGAGGCCAAGCCGGACATTGTCTGCCTGCAGGAAATCAAAACGGTCGATGAGGGTTTCCCGCGCCAGGAGATCGAGGATCTTGGCTATAATGTCGCGACCCATGGCCAGAAAAGCTATAACGGCGTCGCCATATTGTCGAAATTCCCGATCGAGGAAGCCCTGCCCGGCCTGCCTGGTGACGAGACCGACGAACAGGCGCGCTATCTTGAAGCGGTGATCTCGGCGCCCAATGGCCCCATCCGTGTCGCCTCGATCTATCTGCCCAATGGCAATCCGGCCCCCGGCCCGAAATATGATTACAAGCTTGCCTGGATGGACCGTCTGGCGCGCCATGCCGAAGCCCTGCTGAAGCTGGAAGAACCGCTGGTTCTGGCTGGCGATTACAATGTCATCCCGCGCGACAGCGATTGCTGGGATCCGGAAGTCTGGGAAATGGACGCGCTCGCATTGCCGCAGAGCCGCGCCGCCTTCGACCGCCTCAAATGGCTCGGCCTGACCGAAGCCTTCGAACAGCTCGACGGCCAGGCGCACCAGTATACGTTTTACGATTACCAGGCCGGCCGCTGGAACAAGGGCCATGGCATCCGCATCGACCATCTCCTGTGCTCGCCGCAAGCGGCCGACCGGCTGGAGAGCATCGAGATCCACAAGAAGACCCGCGGCGAACCCAAGGCGTCGGATCATATTCCGATTGTCGGTACGTTCTCGCTTTAGCGGACCGGCTCGCTTTACATATTACGTACTCTGTAATACTCTCGCGTCATGATCGTGTCCTGGAGAGACAAGCTTGCGCGGGCGCTCGCAAAACAGGACCGCGTACCGGGGAATGCCGGATGGAAGAGTGTCAGCAGGATCGTCGTCCAGAAATTGGCGCAATTGCACGCCGCCGAGTCACTGCTCGACCTTCGATCACCGCCGGGCAACCGGCTGGAGGCCCTCAAGGGCGGGCGCTCTGGCCAGCACTCGATCCGGGTCAACGACCAGTGGCGCATTTGCTTTCGTTGGACGGATGAAGGTCCGGCAGAAGTGGAGGTCGTCGATTCTCACTAATTCAGGCCTGACCAGTCCCGGCGAAACGCAAACCCAATGACGAGCACAGACATGACCCAATCTGCAGAAACCCCAATGTTCGGACTGAAGGTCCATCCCGGCGAGATCCTTGCCGAGGACTTCATGAAGCCGCTCGGATTGTCAGCAAACAAACTGGCCCTCGCACTGAACACTGCACCGGCCAATGTCTCGCGGATCCTCAATGGCAAACAGGCCGTCTCGCCGGAAATGGCCTCGCGTCTGGCCTGCGCATTCGACACGACTGTCGGATTCTGGATGAACCTGCAGAATAATTACGACCTCGCCTCGATTGGAAAGGAGCGATGGGATGTCATCCGGAACGAAGTCCAGGCTGTCCGCGCGGCCTGACAGCCAGCAAGTGGCCTACCCGCCCTCGCCCAGCTCCGGTGGTTTGACCAGGTTCTCGATGATATCGATCACCCGCGTCAGATCCTCGATGATGGTCTTGATGCGGGTTTCGTCGGCGAGGGGTTTGAACATTGAGCCGGCCTCGAATTGATTGCCGGTCTCGGCCGCGATCAGCAATTCACCCTCACCGCTGTGCTCATCAAAGGCGGCGCGAACATTCTTGCCCTTCAGCGCCTTTTCCAGCCGGACCAGCCGTTCCATGAAGGCCGGGTCGAGCATGTAACGCGCCAGCACCTGGTCGGTCCCATAAACCTCGAAGGCTTTTTCGAATTCCGGATCGACCAGGGCGACGCGTTCGAGTTTTTTCGAACCGAAGGACCGGCCCAGCGCCGCCAGCCCGTTGAACATGCCCGCATCGCGCGTGATCACTGTGACGCCCTCGACCTTGCGCGGGAAATTGATGCGGATCAGCACGCCGCGGAAGACGGTGACCCAATGGGTCGATTTGCCGGAGCGGCGCCGTTCCTCGAGATGGGCCTCATAGAGCTCGAAATCACAGCCCAGACGTTCGCCCGAGAAATGGTCCTCGAAGCCGCAGCGCGTATAGGACGGCAAGAGGCCATAGCTCCGGAAAGTATCGAATCGCGCCGCGACCGGCGGTGTCAGGGCGTAGTTGAGTTGGCAGACCTCGGCGATCTTGGAGTTGAGCTCGGCCTTGATCGATTTGCGCAGGCGTTCCATCCGCCGGCCGCCGATCAACATGCCGGCGACGAGGCCGAAAAATGGCCCGATGACCAGGAACATGAACTCGCCTTGCGCGCTGAAAGCATAGCCGCCTATGGCCAGGCCGAGCAGGGCCATGCCCGCCGTCCAGGCGATGAAGCGCGAGACGCTGGTCTTGCGCTCGGCTTCAAGCGACGCCAGCCATGGCTCGAGCGTCTCGCGCCAGAGCCCCTGAAATTCCTCGTTCATGCCATCCCCCACGTCGTACCCTGGCCGGTCTACATCGCGGCCAGCCGCTCCAGTGCCTCGGCCATCTTATCGCGTTGCGTCGCGTAATCAGCCAGTTTCTCGCGCTGTTCGGCGACGAGCGCATCAGGCGCATTGGCAATGAAACGCTCATTGCCCAGCTTGCCTTCGAGCCGCTTGATCTCGCCCTCAAGCTTGGCGATCTCCTTGCCGATACGGCCGCGTTCAGCGTCGAAATCGATCACACCGGCGAGCAGCAGGGCGAAAGTCGCCTCGCCGACCACCGTCTGGGCCGAGGCCTGCGGTGCGCTGTCGGTGGCGGTCACATTGGCCAGCCGCGCCATGCGCTTGATCAGCGTGTCCTGACGTTCGAGCCGTGCCAGGGTTTCGGCCGATGCGCCGATCACGGCGACATCAAGCTGGGCGCCCGGCGGGATATTCATCTCGGCGCGCAGGCGGCGCAGATCGGTGACCAGACCGATCAGCCAATCCATCTCGGCCTGGGCTTCCGGATCGGTCAAACCGTCCAGCTGTGGCCAGGCGGCGACGATCAATTGGGTGTCGCGATTGCCGGTCTGGGCCCAGAGCTCTTCGGTGACGAAGGGCATGAAGGGATGGAGCAGCTTGAGCGCCTGGTCGAGCACGAAGGCGGTGGTCGCCCGCGTCTCGGCCTTGGCGGCCTCGTCATCGCCCATGAAGAGCGGCTTGGCGAGTTCCAGATGCCAGTCACAGAACACATTCCACACGAAGCGATAGGCCGCAGCGGCCGCCTCGTTGAAA
>TARA_R110000868_G_scaffold4085_5_pt1 | contig 11314 bp, 22 predicted proteins | sample TARA_R110000868 | Tara Oceans TARA_R110000868 (sample SAMEA4397489) | marine metagenome | biome: Polar Biome; feature: [SRF] surface water layer (ENVO:00010504); material: water (ENVO:00002006), including particulate matter (ENVO:01000060) such as... | depth 5 m | reverse complement strand
CCTTGTTCGGTTTTCGGTACATCCTATGGTTGAAGCACGAAGAATACGACCATTCCATCCCGATGGTAAAAAAATGACCCTTGACGATATTGCAAAAACTTTGTTTTTAATTTTAGAAACATATCGTGGAGGACTACTACTTATTGAGGATATAAACAAATACATTTCCGATAATTTACCAAGTGATGTTATTGGTGCTATTTGTACAAACCGACATACTGATACCGATATTATAATGCACTTTCAATCTATTGGTCGTATTAGCCCAAAGATTTGGCAAAACATGAATTGGATTCGTTTCCATAAAAATTTGGATAGTGTAGCCCGACATAGTAAAAAGTTTGAAGACAAGTTTGAACTATTACGCATTGTAGAGTTACTTACAAATAATGAATACAATAATGGAAACAAAAGATTTTTTATTTATTGTAATATGGATGAAATGGAAATAATGGGTAAATGCGACCCTAAAAAATTAGACTTTGCTATTCGCCAATACATAGAAGAGAACTATCGTAGAATAATTAGTCCAATGCTTCAAATAAAAGGTGCTAATGGTAAAAGTAAATATACTTCGGATACGGCAACCAAATTTGAGATAGAAAGGATTACTAAACTTTACACAACATCTTTATGAGTTATATTATTGATTACTAAATCATTGATTATTAAATACTAAAATAATACTAATAGTTTTTGTGTGGGGTAAAATACCCCTAATAGATAATATGACTTTTAAAAAATAATTTTGTTTTGTCTATGACATCTGAATGTTAAAATAGACACTAATAAAACAAAAATATGGACTACGGAAAATTAAAAGAATTCTTATTAACAGTGACAACAATCGTTGTTGGTGTTCTTGTTGCCAACCAAGTACAATCGTACATTGACAAAAACAAGACAACAATTTAAAACACAAACTTAAAAACAAAAACAAAAAATTATGAGTATTAGAAAATATTTAGCCGATGCACAAAGAAGTGCTAACGAAGGCTTCGCAAACGCAGACGGTTTCTTTGACGGAGATTTGTCTTTCACTGCAAACGAAAACTATTTCGGTGCAGATGGTGGTTCTATGGGTGCTCCAAGTGCTCCAACTTCACAACCTTACATCATCGCAGTTACTAACACGGGTTCTGCCGTGTCTAACTTTGATGTATTAGGTTCATTTGAATACATTAACAACAGTGGCTTTAACGCAAGTGGTAATTTAGTAATTGGTGCAGTAACTATTAGTTCTTCTATTCCAAACGTAACTTACCAACAAATGTTATGGCAGTTCCAAAGTGTACCTTTCTCTGTAGGTTTGACTTACATTCAAAGTGCTACTACTAACCAATTGCTTGAAACTTTGTCTATCAACACTAAAGATGCAAATGGTAACATTGCACAAAAAGCGTTGATTCCAACACTTGACCCGTATCAGCAACAAACTACTGTATTGGCTATGAAATATGCTTACAGAATTGATGGTTATACCAAAATTATCATTTCTTCAGTATTGGCTTCTACAACTGTTAAATTGTACTTGTACCCAAGTGACAACATTAACATGGCTCGTGGTTTGAGTGGTCAAAACGTTGCTCGTGACTTCGCAAGTCCAGGCATTGTACGTTCACAACCTGTTAAATTAGTAGGTTAATCCTTACTAATTGGCTTATATAAAAGGGTGGGGTGGTGACACCTTACCCTTTTTTTATTAACATAAAAAAAACTAAAAAAAATGTACGAATATGTAGCATATAACAACCCCCAAGGAGCATTAGCATTGCTTAACTCTTATGGATTAAGAATCCGTGACCAACGCAATTTGGGTGCAAGTTTGAGAAAATTAGTCGCTCAAGAGGGCGAACCTGCATTAAGAAAAATTGCAGAACTACACCCCGATAAGGAGTTGCTTATGGATGTATATTCAAATGCAGATGGTGGATGTGGATGTGGATGTGGTGGCAATAAAAGCATGGGTAGAGAGTTAATGAGTGACTTTTTAGGTGCTGATGCAGTATTGTCAAGTGCAAACGTAAATGCAAACGCACAAATACATAGTGCAAGTGAATCTTCTAAATTAGGGATGCAAACAAATGCATTTTTAATAGTGGCAACAATGATAATAGCATTAGCAATAATAACAAGAAAATGAAACAATTAAACGATAAAGACATCGAAGCAATTTCAGTAATGACAATTGATTCAAGAAGACCCGAAACAATTGGGTTGATTAAGAAACATGGTATTAATTTACCTTCAAACTCACCTACTAAATTAGTAGATAAAGCATTTCTTTCATTAGTAAAACAAAGTGATAAATTTAGAGAAGATTTTTCTGCATTGGCTCACGATACATCTTTGTCTTTTACGGGTACAAATGAAGGTAATTGGTTTAATAGTTTTACGGGTAAAAATGAAGGCGACTTCTTTAATTTGACTGCATCAGAGGCTTTAAGACAAGCAGGTGGAGCGTCAGCAACAAAAGTAGGCACTACAAATCCTGCTGCTGCTGCAACAACTACGGAAACGGAGAAAAAAGGTGGATTTTGGTCTTATTTGGCTCAAGTATTTACACCCGATACTACAAGAGATATTATAAACACGGGTTTAAACATTTGGTCTGTTAAACAAACGGGACAAAATGCTGCAACCACACAAAATAATTTAGACCAAGCACGTTTTGATTTACAAGATGGTGGTGGAACTACTGCAACTCAAGGAATGGGTGTAGGTACTATTATTTTAATTAGTGTTGGTGCATTAGCCTTAATTGGTGGTATTATTTATTTTGTAAGAAAAAAATAATATGGACGAGTTTCAAGACGCATTAGACAATATTAAAAGTATGAAGGACACAACTTCACACGATACTTTTATGTCAACGGCTAAACGCACTATTAAAGGTAGTGCAATTGGTGCAGTTGCAGGTTTAATGTATGCTTGGTACTACCAAAAAAATCTCTATGTATTTGGCTTTATGGGTGCAATAGGTGGAGGAGCAATTAATTATTTTTTAATAGGAGATACAAAATGAAACAAGAACATTTAATCACGGGGTTGGTGGTTTTTGGTGTATTAGTTTACATCTTAAACGCTAAAAAAAGCACTTTAGATAGTGCAGTAGTAAATTTAAACTCAAAAGATACACTTTCATTTGATGGTATAGACAATACAATGGCTGATATGTCAACTAAAAATGTATTTAAGAGTCAAGCAAGATTTAATTTAAGATAATATGACAAAGAACATTAAAATAGTTTTAGGAATAGTTGCATTAGGTGCAGTTTTATATTTCGTGTTTAAAAAGCCCGAAAATATTGACCCAAAAGAACCTGCAAGACCCAATATAGATACTACAACAACTCCAACGGACGCAAAGCCTAACGCATAAAATATGGAAAACAATACAAAAAAAGGACTAATAGCAGCAGGAATAATTGCATTGCTTGTATGGTTTAGTAAAAAAGGTAAACCTACCGAAACTCCAACGGAAGAACCGATTGGTGGTGGTGGTGGTATTGGTGGTGGTGGCTTTACACCAAGTGGTTTAATAGTAAATACTACAACTACAACTACACCAACTCCCCCTACTAAAGCAACTACTCCAACTAATTTATCCCCTACGTTAAAAGATGCTTTAGGTAAAACAAGTATGGATAATGTACAAGTAAATATTCCAAATATCAATCCAACAACGGGATTACCAATAGGGTCAACGGGTGGAGCAGTAGTGCAAATGGGTGGAACATTACCGAAAACGGCATATACTCCAACTTCGGGTGGAACTTTGGGTGGTGGTTCAACTAATCCAAAACCTTTTTATAAACCAACTACGGGAGGTACTCCCATTTATAATACGGGAATTAATCCTAATTTACCTAAAACTACTTATATCCCAACTTCGGGTGGTACTGCTTTAGGTGGTGGTATTACAAGTGGTGGAGTTAAAAGTGGTGGAGTTTCAAGTTCTTTAAAAAATGCTTTAGGTTCTCAAAGTGGTCTTAATGTATTTGTAGGTTTTGATGGAAAAATTATACGACCTTCGCATAAAGTAGATTTTTTCTAAAAATGGGAAGTGCAAATAAAGTATATCGAGAAAGTGGTTCATCTTTACCTTTTAAAGATTGGTTAGAGCGTGAAAAGAATAAAGGGAGTTTTATCCCTAACGCTCAAGCGTTAAAAGAGTTTGAAAATTTTGATGGAGAAGAAAATTCAAGTGAAGTAACAAACGAGTTTGCAAAAGATTCAACTATGAACACTATTGTAATTGTTGCAGTAGTCGGTATAGTTTTATTTGGTATTTATAAATTTACAAGAAAATGAAATTATCTAAAGACAATATGATGTGGATTGGAATTGGGGTAGTCGGTTTGATTATCGTTTATTCTAATCGTGCGTCTTTATTTGTTAACAAAGGTACGTTAAGTGCTGATGGTGGTAATGGTGCAATCGATAAAGCAATTTCAAAATTAAAGTCGGGACAAGTAAAAGTTAATGAAATGCCCGACCAAGTAAAACAACAATTGAACAATGAAGTATAAAATAACTACAAACTACAAACCATTGACTTTGGCAGTTACGATTAAAACTACGAAGCCAACAAAGTTGCAATTGTGTGTGTATGATGCTATGAATAAAATGAGAAGATTCACCGATAGATATAAAACTATTGATGGAGAGGAAACTCTTTATGTTCGTATGCCATTATCTCCCGAAGTAGCCGTGGTTGATGTTTATAATACTGCATTAGGTCAAAACATTCCAAAAGATAAGGAAACATCTTTTCAAATATTAAGCGTTAAGAAAGCCCCATTAGAACGCAAATTAGATGAAGGCGATATTGCTAATAGTAAAATTCGCAGTTTTATCGACTTTGCACAAAAGTTTTGTTTTAACGTAGGCGAATTAGAGCCTAACACATATAAAAGCGATGACGCACGTTATTTTATCCGTTTAAGTCAACAAATAAAGGACGAAAGTGGTAAGGTAATGAATACCCCTGCAAGGGTAGGTCGCAAAACGGGAATTATTGAAGTGAGTAAAGATGGATTTAGCAAATTCACTATTCCAATGCGTTTAGCAATTCTATTTCACGAATTTTCTCATTATTATTTAAATGAGCAAATCAACGATGAGATGGAAGCAGATTTAAATGGTTTGTTGATTTACTTGTCTTTGGGTTATCCAAGGATTGAAGCATATCAAGCATTTTTGGAAACATTCCAAGGAACACCAACAAAATTGAACAAGAGCAGATATGATTTGATAAATAAATTTATCAATGATTTTGACAAAATGAATATGGTTATTAAATAATATGGGAAATAAAAACTTCATAATGATAGCGTTAAGTGTTGCCGTAATTTTCGGGGGCATTTTTTTATATAAAAAATCTCAAGAAGAGGTTTTAAAAAAGGAAATTAATTTGTAAGACAATGATAGTTACAACTTGGAATGTAGTTCCCGATTACGATGCTTGGGGTGTAGATACATCTTGGACTTGTGATAATTGGGTTCAATGGCACAAAGAATTGAAAAAAAGATTTGGTAGTGAAAAAGCAAACTCCATTTGGAACTATTCATTCTCATTACAAACGGATGGAGCAAAACCATTTGATTGCAGAACATTTAACTCGGCATTTCGTTCGTATATGACTCAAGAGAGTTTAGACCCGTATGCAAGTGCAGGTATTTTTTCTTTGATATTAAAACCCGTAGGAGCAGGAGTTGATTTAGTTGAAAGTGGTAGTGAAATAATTTCAAATTTTGGTAAAGGAGTAAGTAACTTTTTTAAAGGAAACACCGTTCAAACCCTTATAACAATTGGGCTTGTTGGAGTAGTAGGTTATTATGGATTTAAGTTTTATAAAGCAACAAAAGAATGAAAAAAGAAACTTGGGTAATAGTGGGTATAGTTACGGCAGTTGCGATAGTGGGTGTTGTTATTTACAATAAAAATAAAGCAGTTGCAAAACTTGGGGGTAAAACTCAAGAAGAAGTAGATGCTGAAGCAATTAAAAATTTAGTAACCGCAATTGATAAAGCGAAAAAATAATGAATAAGAAATATTTGATATATGGTTCAATTGGGGTTGTGGTGTTGGTTGCAATTTATTATGCAACTAAAAGTCCCGATAGTCCAACAACTGATGAGGAAACTACTTCTTCTGAAGGAGAGCCAACATCGAGTACTGATAAGACAAAAGAACAAACTACCATTGACCCTAAATTAGCAAGTATTACGCAGCAAAAAAATTGGGTTAAAAACTTAATAGGGAAAAGCGTTTATTCAAAATTAGATAATGTTAAATTGAGAAAAACGGAAGTTGTAAATGATGGACTAATAAATAATTTGTATGGTACAGTTGATAAAAATGGAACTTTACTTGGGAGTGTAGTTGCTGCTTATTTAGACAAAGGCAAAGCAACAAACCCCGTGACAAAAAGCCCATACAATTGGATGCAAATTAAATTAGCAGACGCAGTTTACAACGATATTCAAAAAAATCAAAGAAACTTTGCCACAAGGGATTTATTTAAAGCCCCGAACGTATATGTTTTTGTTAGAGAGGATGTAATAAAATTATAATGAAAGATAAAAAAATGTTATATGGTGGTATAGTGGTAGTAAGCGTATTGCTTATATACTATCTATTAAAAGGAGAAAGTCCAATAACCCTAATTACGGGTGGAGGTAAAAAAGGAGAAACTCCTAAACCTACGGGATTCGACCCTATTGCTTTAGCAAAACAAGACCCTACATTTAAGGCAGAAGTGAAAATTTTGCAAACTAAATTAAATGCTTATGTAAAGGCTAAAAACCTAAAATATCCTATTTTAAAAGTAGATGGTATGTTAGGCGAAAAAACTTTAGGGGTTATAGAAAATTTATTTGGTAATAATTTGTTACCAATAACAAACAAAATACAAGTTAAATACTTCATAAGTCAATTAAACTAATTAAAATGGAAATAGATACTTTTTACCAAAATAATGATATGTCCTTTGGATTCAATGGGATGTCAAAATTAGATAGCAATGGTTATGCTTTTGCAGAGCACGAAACGGGTGGCTTTAAGGATATAGACTATTCTTATGCTAATGGTGTTCCAAATACATCTTGGGGAGGCGACCAACAAAGTGCTTATAAATGGAGATTCACAAATTGGAAAACTGCATATTCAAGAGATTGCCAAAAAATTGCTGAATATATTAAGTTAGCAGAAGACGCAATTAAAAAAGACAAAAATGACCAAGCAACTGCAAGTACCGATAGGCAACGTGTATTGCAAAGGTTTATTGATGGTTCTCAATATGCATTGGATGAGTTTAAACAAATGCAAAAAACGGCAAATTGCACAATCGCCCCAACGGGAGGGTCGGGTGCAATTACTACTACCACTACGAGTGAAAGTGGTTTAAATGCTACTACTTGGACGTTAATTATAGGGTCAAGCGTATTATTGTTTGGGTTTGTTGGATTTTTAATTTACAAAAAATATAATAAATAAAATTATGGCTATAAATAAATCATTAAACATAGGGGTTAAAAGAGCCCATAAACAAGGAGATTGGGTAGGGTTTGACGCAGTTGAAGTTATACAAAAAGGCACAATTAAACAAAGTCTTGAAGATAGTGATGCAGGAAGAATAGCAAAAGCCATTATAGAAACGACTAATAATTTATTGACTAAAGATGGTGCAAAAATTAATGAGTCAATTGATAATGACACGCTAAACGACCAAATTATTAAATTAATTGTTTGGAGAGATAATGAAACGGCAAAAGAAAAGACTACAAGGTCAAAGCCTAATATGACTAATCGTGATAAACAATTAGCAAATGAACAATCAATTATGGGTGCTGCTTTGACAAATATTATTACTGCAATGCAACAAGAATTAAAATTGCGTGATATGGTTGAATCTCAAATTGCAAGTGCTCAAACAATAGATACTTTAGACGAGTGGACTAAAATTAAAAATGCTTGGAGGAGTACTGACCAAAAGAAAAAAATTGCCGATAACATTCGTAGAGTAGAAGCAGCAATTAAATCATCTGAAGAAGCAGCAAAATTAGAAGCAGCAAAACAAGCCAAACTTGATGAATTAAATAAAAAGTTGGCAACGTCAACTGACCCTGCCGAAAAACAAGCAATTGCAAGTCAAATTTCAGCATTAATGGGAAATGTATCAACGCAAACGGGTTTACCTAAAGGTGCTTTATATATTGGCATTGGTGTAGCAGTTGTTGTTGGTATTTGGATTACTCTTCGTGCAATAAGAAAATAATTATGAATAACTTATCTAAAGGGCTTTTAATCGTTGGTGGTGGTTTAGCAAGTTATGCTTTATTAAACTATGCTTATAAAAATGTAATTTTAGTAGGCAAATTAGATTATAAAATTGTAAACGTACAAATAACCAAATTACTTCCTACAATTGAAGGATTCGCATCTATTGTTATTACAAATAAATCTCAAATTGGGGTTGATGTACGCAATGTAGATTTAAAATTGTTTTTAGATAATGTTGAAATGGGTAGTGTATTACAAACTAAAACTACAAGCATTAAGCCCGATGGTCAAAGTATTATCAAAGGGATTGTTCGCATTGAGGCAGTAAATATAGTAGAAAATGCAAAACAACTTTTTTCAACTATAAAAGCAACAAGTGATGTTCCCGTGGATTTAGTAGGTAATCTTGAAATTAAAAGTTTACTTGGGTGGGTTAAAATACCTGTAACCTATTCTACAACGGGTAAAAACCTTAAAGAATTATACGACAAATACTACGAATGAGTGTAGCAACACAAAAATATATTAGTGACCATATAACCGATGTAATGTCGGCTATTCAAGGGTCTAAACTATTCCCCGAAGTGGTAATTGCACAAGGGGCTCTTGAAAGTGCCAATGGTCAATCAGCGTTAGCAAAAACGCATAACAATTATTATGGGATTAAAGCCACTAACGATTGGAAAGGCAAAGTTGTAACAATGAAGACTGATGAGTTCTACAATGGTGTTAAAAGCAATATAAATGGCACGTTTAGAGCATACAATTCATTTTACGATAGCACTAAAGATTACGTTAAGTTTTTGCAAGAAAATAAGCGTTATGTAAACGGAGGAGTATTTGATGCAAATACTCCCGAAGAACAAGTTCAAGCGTTAAAGGATTCGGGTTATGCAACTGCCCCAACTTATGTAAGCAATGTTCTATCGGTAATAAAATCAAATGCATCATACTTACAAACTTCAATTTATAATTACGTCAAAAGTCAACCTTATAAAGCAGTAGCGTTTATTTTGCTATTGGGAGTATTGATTTATGGTGGAAATAAATTGTACAAATTAAATAAATAACATACTTTTGTAGTATGTTAGTTGGCAAAATTAAAAAAGATTTCCTTTCGGGTTTAGATAGGTTATCTCGTAAGAACGATTGTAATATCGAACAAATTCAAATCAAATTAGTATTTGGCGAAAGCCCCGAAACCCCAATTACATATTCTATATGTAAAGATTGGAAGTTTTTAGAATCAAGCACTTACAAAGACATTCTCAATAAAAAATTCGACCTTATTGGCGAAGAGAATTTAGTAACCCCTTATTTGCTACAAGCCATGGCATCCAATATGCAAGAGTTTGAGTGTGAGCCAAATGAGTTTTCGGCATACCTACATGAATTCAAAGGGACTATTATGGTTTCTATGTTCAATGGTGTTAACTGCAAAAAAACTACACCCGTAGAAGGTTTATTTTAAAAATATTCCTTAATTTTGTAAAATAATAAAACAATTTAAAAATATGAATATAATATTCCATATAGATGGTGGTATGGGCAAATGCGTAGTTGCTACGGCTATTTGCGAAGTAATCAAAAGACAATATCCCGATTCACAATTGATAGTAGTATGTGGCTATCCCGATGTGTTTATCAATAACCCTTGGGTAGATAAGTGCTATGGATTTGGAGAGCAAAAATATTTCTTTGAAAACTATGTACACGGGCAAGATGTAAAGATTCACGCTCATAACCCTTATTTAGAAGCGAAACACATTAAACGTGAAGAGCACCTATTAAAGACGTGGTCAACGATGTTTGGGTATAACTACAACGGAGAATATCCTCAAATTTATTTGACTAATCGTGAGAAAGAATATTTATCTCAAAAGTTTGTGAGTGATAAACCAATTATGGTTTTGCAAACAAATGGCGGTGCTCCTAACCAAGAAACAAAGTATTCATGGGCAAGAGATATTCCACAACACGTTGCTCAAAAGGTGGTCAATCATTACAAAGACGAATATAATATCGTTCACATTCGTAGAGAAGACCAACCTGCACTTGAGTTCACTACTCCTATATCGGATAACTTTCGTAGTATGTGCGTATTGCTTATGATGTCGGAGAGAAGACTATTAATTGATAGTTTTGCTCAACACGTTTGTGCTGCATTGCACTTACCATCAACCGTTTGTTGGATTGTAAATTCTGAAGGAGTTTTTGGCTTCGATTTGCACGAAAACATAAGAGCGAACGAATTTACACGTAAACCCGACTTGCGTAACTCATACTTGGATGCATTTGGTATCACGGGTAATCCTATGGAGTTCCCTTACAATAGTGAGTTAGAAATTTTTAATGCAGACGAAATAATTGAATCTTTAAAATAATGAAACAACAAATATTCTTTCAAAGCAGTTTACCTCGTAGTGGGTCAACTCTTTTACAAAACATTTTAGCCCAACGTGACGATATGTACGCAACCCCTACTTCGGGAGTACTTGAGTTACTTTATGGTGCAAGAGCGAATTACACGGATAGCCCCGAATTTAAAGCACAAGATACCGAATTAATGAAAAAAGCATTTCAATCTTTTTGTCACGAAGGTTTACTTGGGTTTTACAAAGCAGTGACTGATAAGCCCTATGTCATTGACAAAAGTCGTGGATGGGGTATTCATAGAGATTTTTTAGATTTTGCATATCCCGACCCAAAGATAATTTGCGTTGTAAGAGATTTAAGAGATGTATTTTGTTCAATGGAGAAGATATATCGTGCGAATCCCGAAAGGAACTCTCACATGGTTAATCACGCAGATTTAACGGGAACTTCTACACCAAAACGTATTGATATTTTAGCCAATAGTCAACCAATAGGAATGGCTATTGAAAGATTAGCAGAAATATTACGTCAAGGATATGATAGTAAAATGCTTTTCGTTAAATACGAAGATTTATGTTTGCACCCCGAAAATGAAATGGTAAGAATTTATGAGTATTTAGGTATTCCATTGTTTGACCACGATTTTGATAA